>Ga0123353_10019359_pt1 | contig 10109 bp, 9 predicted proteins | sample TergutLab28metaG_3_FD_92763 | JGI IMG/M metagenome (GOLD analysis project Ga0123353, IMG submission 92763) | Labiotermes labralis P3 segment gut microbial communities from Petit-Saut dam, French Guiana - Lab288 P3 | ecosystem: Host-associated > Arthropoda: Insects > Digestive system > Gut ...
CACACATACAGATGGAAAAGATAAGCTCCTGGAATGGCCCGACCGTTCATGTTTGCTGCTTTATGTTAGCATGTGCATCCACTAAAACATCTGTTAGCTGAATCCATATTCGTTAACCGAGTCCAAAAAACAGAGTAAAAAATCTTTGTTAGCAGGGTCACACGTTAGCCGAGGTATCACTGTATTTGAAACGTGCCAAATGATCACCTTAGCTATAAAGACACACAACTAAACCACACGAATGGAAAATGTCATAAAGTGAACAAATGAGTTACTACTTACACGCTTCAAGCTGTAACCAGCATGGAATATGATTGGTGGCAAAATTATATTGAAGAAGATTTCAGGGTCAAATGTTGCTTTCAGGTCCATCTCATTATTTTCAACATCTACTATCTCCTCCCGAAAAGCATAGGCATAGGTCTTGTTGCGTACAGGAGGATTTCCACTTCTGCTGGAAAACTGAAGCCACAGGGTGTCCGGTGGAAGTGATAAGTTGTACTTGCTGTCTTTTTCTGGCACGACAGACATGTGGAATACTGGTGTCGTGCTGCCTGCATAGCGAATCAATGCTCCCACAATCAGACCTGCAGCAAATAAATAAAGACAAGACACATGAGTTTCCCAACTACTGTTCTTTGCTGTCCCATGGCGAGACCAAAATGAAATTCACTCATATACTTTTGCATCTTACAACTGGCCCATAACCAAACCTGGAATAAAACACAGCATTTCTCTGCCTTAAAACTTCTGGCACCTCACTTTCAATGTTCCATACAGAGCAGATTGCAATGTCTTCCTTAAACTTACAAATCTTAGTCTGTAACTTGTTCATTAAGAACCTACATACTCTGAAACCATCATTTAAGGTTTCTCTGATAAACATTGGATTAACCCTCAATTATTAAAATTTGACCATAAATAAAGAAATCCCTTAAAATAGGTTACATTAAATGAGTATTCATTTTGCAGAACACTCAAATTTCTACTTATTTCATCTGCACCTACCTCCCTAAAATCTGTAGGTCTTTCTTGAAAGCAGCATCAGACATACCATGCCACATTCTGACTTTAACTACCAACAGAGAATGAAAATCAGAAATGTATGCATGTACATGCATGTGTTTGCATTCTCACAAACATCTTTAAATTTAAGATCTTAAGGACAGATCCACCCATTTATACAAAGAGCGCACATAATATACCACTCTGTCAGAGAGACAAAAAGCATATAAAATACAAGTAAAATAAAATAAGAATAGAATCTAAAAGTTGTTTTTAACCAGCTGCCCTACACTGTTTCCAAAAATATGATTTAGATTTCTGTGAACTACAAGTCTTCTGTTGTTTTATGCGTATTACTCCAAGCTATGGTGAGTTTGACAGTTCCTCAGTTCCAGCACACACACTTGCATCCTATTTCTCTGATTTTTTTTCACATTTCTAGGCCTTTACTTTCCCTGTCTGTACTAGTGTTTTTATACATGTCTGTGTCCCTGCAATGACACTCTTACAATTACTCCATCCACCTGTACACACGCAACAAGAAAACTGATGAAAGGAGTTAACTAAATTTGAAAGGTGAAAAACTTTACAATAAAAATTCAATGCTTTAATTTTCATTACGGGCACATAATTTTAACAACTACTTTAAATGAAGACCTACATCCATTCATAGGCAATTTCAATCATACACAAGGAAGATCCAAACAAGGGCCTTGCAGTAGAATACAGGGAAACACTAAACAGACAATTCCTACTACAATCAGCTACAGCACTGTTGTTAACACACAGGGAAAACACAAATTATATGGCACACCTATCCTTTCTTGGCATATGGGCTATTTCATGATAGACTAAAGGTGGAGCACATGAATGTTTATTTATTCCTCCTGTCAAACATAATACCTTTAAACTATAATCTTCTAATAGTTGAGAGAAAGGTAAAACAGTTTTGGAAATTTGAAAATTCAGGTTACAGGGCTGGGGAGACAGAAGATTCTGAAGAGAATAGTATCATAAATTAGCCATATTTCATTTGCTATATTTTCATTATGATTATTGTATCAAGTTTTTACTTCTGCACCCACATCATCATATTTTCAAATAATTCACTTGCCAGCACTAAACTTGCATGGTACTTACAACATATAGCCAACAAATGTATAATATATTTAATACTTAATTGTATCTAAAAAACTCCAACATGTTTTGATGGCTCGAAGCATTATCTTCAAGGAGTCCTTCTATTACACCAAAGTTACATGCCAGTTAAAATGCAGTCCATTTGTACAAACACTTAACAATTACCTGGCATGTAACTCCAGTATAACAGATGGACTCCCTCAGGATGATGCACAAAGGCATCAAAACATGTAGGAGATTTTTTTAGATACAATTAAGTATTAAATATATTGTGCATTTCTTGGTTATATGTTGTAAATATATGCAAAATGCATGGAACACACTGTTTCAAGATTACACGGTATTGTCACCCTTAAATTACCATTTCTTACATTTACAAGGTACGTAAAGTACACGTACCACAGTTTTTTTTAATGACATGTTCTACGTAGTCAGCTGAACACTTTCACTTGCAACATTATCATTTTTCATTTTACATGCTGTGCACCAATTCGAACAAGAAACAGTTATTATTTTTGTTGGTGTCTAACATGTTTTAGTACAGAAATCACATAGATTGCTTACTTGCATCTGAGAGAAACACAAGATTTTCCTTGAGAATGTAATGGTTATTCTACTGAATACAGTATATTTAAGAATTAAAACTGGACTTCAAGTAAAATAATTGCTGATTATTTTTAGCTCACATTTTACACATCCAGTTCAATATCAAACATAATCAGACTCAATACATAAAGTTATCATACTTTAATACTGACAAAAGTTGGAACTCAGTGACATAAGAACTAACAGATTATTAGATTACATTGAATACTCATCTCAGATTGGTTCTATACCAGGGGTGCACAAATTTTCCAAAAATCTAGAAGCCACTTGAAAGTTATAGCCACCAGTTTGGTGACATGCATCAAGTTCCATGTTAGGGACCTAAAACTATTAAACACCACCATACACAAGTTACTTCCCATGTGACCTGGCACGCACGATTTGTGCACCCCTGCTCTGGACCACACAAAATCAGCATTAATTACTAACACCAAATATCACACGGAGATTTCACATTCATATGTCTAAGAAAATAGCAGTTACATGTAGTACATCAGCTACCCATCAACAAAAACTCAAATTCTTTCACTTAACTGTCCTAAGTTACAAACAAGTTTAAAATGGAATAGTCAAAAATAATAAGCAACTGCACAAAGCAGTACAATAAAGGACTCAGATAGTCAAAGAAACAATTCCCATGGTAAAGAATATATCTAGTAATGTCAACATCCAAAGAATATACACTGATAGAGATATGGTGGTACCATAAAACGTTAACTGAACGCACCTCTGACATGGAAAGTGGAGTAACAATTGAGAACTCAAAGGACCAATAAGAAACTTCAAATAGGGATGCCTCTCAATGAATAATATTAAGTGTTTGATTAGACTTTTGACCACATGACACAAACCAAACCTTAACAATGCCAGTGTCTTTAAAGGACTCAGAGCAGACATTAACACACTGCCGTCCGGCTGGTCTTTTAATTAAATACCCCCTGGTGACCGGACGTTTTAAACGCTTTTAATGTTCATTCCCATAACAGTTTGCAGGCTTATCGTTCTAAAATAAGGTTCAAGAGCGGTCTGTCTGCTTGTAACTTGAGATCCAAACATCCTGCATGTAGCTGATGATGACCTTGAAGCGATCAGTGTGTCAGACCAGCTCGAAAACGTGTGTGTTGGACGTCATGTAAGAAAATGCAGAAATGCGGGGCCCGTCAACAACACATGGGTGAGCAATCATGCATTTCTGCGTGAGCCGACGGCAATGTGTTAAGAGTATACAAACTGAGAAATCACAACATTACTGTGTAATGTAACTTGGTTATTCTTCTTTTCCCCTTCTCCTTGACCTCTTCCTCCTGCTCCTCATCATCCTCCAAACAGTGTTAACTGTTCTTAATTATTTACTCACTCCATGGATCAGAGTCCTTCTTGAGAAGTTACCCAGTTTGCAGCTAGTCAAGAAATTCCCCACATTTTACGGAACTCAAAGGTTCCTTACCGCATTCACAAGTGCCTGCCACCTGTCCCTACCCTCAGCCAGCTCGATCCAATCCATACCTCACATCCCACTTCCTGAAGATGCAACTTAATATTATCCTCCCATCTATGCCTGGGTCTCCCAAGTGGTCTCTTTCATTCAGGTTTCCCCACCAAAACCCTGTATATGCCTCTCTTCTCCCCCACACACACTGCGTGCCCTGCCCATATCATTCTCCTTGATTTTATCACCCACACAATATTGGGTAAGGAGTAGAGATTGTTAAGCTACTCATTATGTAGTTTTCTCCACTCCCTTGTTACCTCATTCCTCTTAGGCCCAAATATTCTCCTCAACACATTATTCTCAAACATTCTCAGCCTACGTTCCTCCCTCGATATGAGCAACCAAGTTTCACTCCCATACAAAACCACAGGCAAAATTATAGTTCTGTATATCTTAATCTTTAAATTTTTGAATAGCAAACTGGAAGATAGAAGATTCTACACTGAATGAAAGCAAGCATTCCCCGACTTCAATCTGCTGTTAACTTTAACATCATCAGCACCAACCAGAAGCTGAAGTGTACAATTTAATTTCAAGCCATCCTAGTTTACCCAAACCCACCTAATGGCGTAATCTAAAGCAAAGTTAAAATGCAATGGCGATAGATCATTTCCTTGTTTTAAACCATTCCTAATAGGAAACATGTCAGACAAATTCTAGCCTACCCGGACTCTGCTATACATTTCAGTCAGACACATTTTTATTAGCCTTACCGGTTTCATGGGGTAACCAAACTCAATGAGTATATTATACAAGACCTCCCTCCTAACTGAATCATAAGCTATCTTGAAATCCACAAGGAACTGATTCACTGCTTCATTGCATTCCCATTTTTTCTCAAGTATTTGACAAAAGCAGAATATATGATCAGTAATTGACCTGTAGCATCAAAATCCACATTAATGATCCCCAATAATTTCCTCTGCATATAGAGTTAACCTTGACAGCAGGAATGTGGATAACACTTTTTAAGTAGTTGGCAAAAGTGATATGTAGTAGGTACAGTTAAAACACGACTAATTATTTTGCATCTTCAACTGTTTACCTTCAACAGTAACAGCCCAATGTTTAAAACCTGTCTCATTAAATGTAACTCTCTAACAGATGATAGAAAAACACTCTCCTGCTCAGGGGCAGGCATGGGCATTTAGAACAAAACAAGCCCAGCTATCAGTGGCTACATTGGGACGTAAAGACCAGATGACAGAATTTTCAGTACAGTACAACTGCAGAGAATGTTCAGGTATGTGTTGCATGTATCTTAATACTCCACAATGCAATATCAAAATCTGAAGGGCATATAAATACATGACAGGATCTGAAGTTACAGATGTCACTGAATTTACAATATTTTAACCTCACTTGTTATGAACAAATATAAAGAATATCTGTTACAAGTCGAATGTCAAAGTTATGTACAATGTTTCATGTTAAGAGACACAGTAGTCTATACTGTTCTAAAACCACAGCATAAAGTGAGCGGCTTCATGCCCAAACTGTAAGTGTTCTTCTCAATTCAAAAAACACTAATTTGAAAATATGTCATGAAACTTTCTCTAAATTGAAATTCAAACCAGGATGGCCACCTGGCAGTGAGTTCAAACTGCATGTATGATGTAGACTGTCACAAAAAAGCCTGTCTGAATTCTGCTGGTGCTAAGTGACAAACAATATCTATTTCTCACACAATCTACCTTACATATGGAAGAAATTAAGTCTTCTCACAACAACTAGTGTCCCATTTCCAACTACTGATAGAAGAAATTAAGCTTTTCACAAAAAAAAAAGTATCTTGCAACTAAATTTGGTACATAATAAGCAAAAGCACCATGGCATTGAACTAAACATTACTGTGGCCTGACTGTCTCCTTAGCAGTTCTAAATGATTCATAATCTACAAATCTCAATCAGTCAGATAGCAACACAGCTTAGGAAAACTGATACAGGGTTTGAACCTGGACTGTCACAACTGTTATCAAGAACAATCACAGTTGATAACACTAGTGGTAATTAAATGTAAATCCCAACACACAGCAGGAACAGTTAATATTACAATTAACTCTTGAATGAGGCTCTACCATTCATGTCAGAAGTAGAAACAGCCATGAACAACAAACGCAAGGAAGTAGGATACATACCCCCATTGTGGAAAAATGCAATAATTAAAATGCTATATAGTGGTAGATAACACTGGAGAACTTTGCCTGTTGTAAGTATGGCCATAAAGCTAGATGCAGAGAAACCTCTAAACACACAGCAGCTATACTGGTGACATTAGGTAGCAATTTATAACTTCTAGATACTGCACCTAGTAAGGGATATATGGTAACAGTCTGCTCTAACAACCCAACAGTCAACTCCTTACTCTTATAATATGCATAACAGTGATGTTCTTATAGTAGAAACACTATACACGATTATGCACACTATACAGTTTTTGTATTCACATCCTGGAAAAAAATCTTCTGAGACATGACTTCATGTACACTATAAGAAGATACCCAGGTTTAATTAAAACGTGATATTCGGTCCTTCACCCCAAAGATGTAGGCAGCGGGTTCCTCCTTAACGATTGAATCTTACCACCAGACAACACTCCTTAACGATTGAATCTTCCCACCGGACAACACGGCACTTTCAAAAGGACAAATCCTCAAGTGGAACGAAACACCTTAGAAAATCGTGGAAAAAACACCAAATCTAAACACACAAAGGCTACACGTAGTTACTTCTACAATGCATGACTTGTTTTATAAAAACCATTTATACACACCATATATGACAGCTAATCCAGTTTCGTGAAGAAACCTAAACCTCCGGTGTTTAAATAACCATATTGTCAGCACTGTAAGAATCAGCAAAAAGGTGTATAAAAGCAGATTCAGGCTGTCTATACGATGTGTCAACTGTGCTTTAGCATCCAGCTGAATATCCGTGGCAGCAGAATTTGCACAATACAAGGAAATACAAAATGTAGACAAGAATAATAATACACGCATTACACCCACTAACGCCATGTTTATATTACAAAATATGCCAGTCTAAACCGTTCTCATTATGGCTGTTTACGAAAACAGACATTAATTAAATATTCTCAGACGCATGTCTTTAATTCACTGGCAGGCCTCCCTGAATTCAACATAACGACACTAATTCTGTTGCCGACAGCTCTAATAACCTTCATGTGACTGCACTCAACCTAACCACAACATTTCACCACGGATTACTACACAACCCGAACGAACTACGCGGATTACCGGTCTTCATCCGCGTTCGTATTCTTTGGGGCGGGAAAAATAATCGCCTGCGAATAGCCTGTTACCACGTAGACAGCGTAATCGGCACTGAAGACAATGAACATATATAGACAACTGGAACGTAATCGATGGTCCCGATAGTTCACAACACACATTGGAGCGGAGTTTCGCACGACTTAACCATTGTCAGTGACTACGTGTCTAGCTCGGGGCAATGGGCAATAGACTGTATTCGTATGAGTGCAGTGGTGTGGCCACATCTCATCTCCAGTGGGTTGAAAGTATGCAGCGCTATTTCACCTGACAACTTGACAAGAGCATGGCATAATCATGTTATGGGGAAAAGACAGATAAAAATGCGACTGCTAAAGATTTATTTATTTAATGTCACTATCAGCTATGGAGAATGACAGGTTGATTAGAGATAATCATACTGACAGGGATGTGGAAGGAAGCGATAAAGGGCACGGTTTGGCCTGTCCCCGACCTGAAGGCCCGTAGTGGGAGCAAAGTATATTTCCATTCAGGTGAGTGGTCAATTTCACTCTCCGGCCGTTTTACACCTGGGAAAGGGTGGGCCGCACAGCTGGTCTGACTAGATTTAAACCCGGAATGGCCCAGCCTCTAGCATAGTCGTTAGATGGTAGTGTCATAATTTGAGGTACTATCACGGTATTTACCAAGAGGGACTCAAGTAAAGAGGTAAAATGATGATTTTGTATGATCCAGTCTTTACTTTTTCGGATAATACATCAGTTGCGAAAGCAAATATTCTGAACTGGGTGGTCGCAGGTATTCCCAGAAGTTAATTTTTTTTTAATTCCTTCACGAAAGCAACTGTAATTTTCACTCTCATATATTCAAACCCTGCTGCTGCTTCGAATTGTTTAATAGTTATCTTCATATTACATACATACATAAATATACACATTCATTCACAGATCCATCATCCGCAAAGTCGGGTTGAATGTTGAATTCGTCATGAAAAGAGACAAAATGCTATTATGACTCTCAACATTCTACCGACCAGTAGATGAATTTATACTTCGGTTTCTGTGTGTATGTATGTATGTATGCGTCTGAACCAACCTCCTTACTAGCTACAGAAGTTTGTTCACTTTCGTGTTTTTATTCTGCTTAAATACAACCTGATCCGCACAGAGCAGCAGTTGATGTATTCCTTAAAATTCCACTTTGTCATGACTTTTTGGACATAAATGGCACATTCCTAGGGAACATCAATAAGTCTAGCGATTAGGCATTTCCGGGTTGCCAACGCTTTATTGAATGTAACGATGTTTTTGTTGAACAATACTGAATACAAAGTTCATACACGGGTGATTTTCAATGCAGCTTCGTAAACCAAAATATTTCAAACGAGCGTCAAAACAGCATAGTCGGCATTGTGATTGGGCTACGGACTGGACGCCCGCGGAATCATGATAAGATTCGAGAAGGGACAAGATTTTTTCTAAAGTGTCTAAGCCGGGGGCCTGATTCACAACGTGACAAGTCCTCTTATGACAGGCGAAAATACTAGACAGAATGGCAATATTGACTGGGGTCTATTTCACAGAACAACAAGTGACAAGCGAAAATTAAACTGCAACAAAGTGACAGGAAAATCTAAGCCATTTGACTAAGTGTTTGTTTCACAAAGACATTTTTCTGTCACAGTCACTTGCCATTGTAATAGCTTCTTTGACCTAGGTAGCGAGTAAGGTGAGTCTAGTCAAGTTTAGGTGATAGTGTGGTACAGAAGCGTAGTAAGGACACTTCGTTCAGATTAGAATCAAGGCAGTCTGTGGTCTAATGATATGGACGACAAAAATGAATTTGTAGCCATTTGGAGATAAAGAATTTACCAAAGCTGGTTGAATTATAGTGCGATGGAGAGCAGTTAGGAGTATGAGACACTCTATCTAAAGTCAGTATAAATTGAAGAACTTCTCAGCATTATTGGACCCTTTTTGCGCCAGGAAACCAAACCAAGTGGTGCTCTGAGAAGCAGTTGCTACAGATAGCACTGCTTTGGTTAGGTACAGGACTATATCATTCAATGAGCGATATGCACGATGTGTCGAAAGCCAATGTATGTAGAGCAGTGCATGAGGTAATGCTTGGTGTGAACAGAATGCTGCTGCCACAGTGGATCCATTGGCCTCGCAACATGACTGAGTGGCGCGCAAGTTTTATGATTTGGGGTGAATGTCTTTGGTATGTGGATGTGTAGATAGGACTGTTATTGATGTTGATGCTCAATTATGTACATGTTGACATATTTTCAGATTACGCTATCAAATGATCTAAAACACACATATAACTGATGCACGGACATGTATTCAGATCACTGCTTACTGAAAGAACTCCCGTGAGATCTAAATAAATAAATCATCATCTTCCTCCATGAATTAGGTCGTTTGACCTGTTCCGGCATCGACGCATTGCCATCGTTTCTTGGGGCGTCCACGATCTCTTCTTCCTCGAGGTTTGTAGTTGAGGTCGTGTTTCGGGAGTCTGGTGTTGTCCATTCTTTCTAGGTGGTTGATCCAGTTTTGTTTGTATTTGAGTCTCGCGTCTTGTACTCCAGAGATCTCTAGTTCTTATGA
>Ga0123353_10019360_pt1 | contig 10109 bp, 8 predicted proteins | sample TergutLab28metaG_3_FD_92763 | JGI IMG/M metagenome (GOLD analysis project Ga0123353, IMG submission 92763) | Labiotermes labralis P3 segment gut microbial communities from Petit-Saut dam, French Guiana - Lab288 P3 | ecosystem: Host-associated > Arthropoda: Insects > Digestive system > Gut ...
AGGCAGAGTACCAGCCCGAAAACGACCAGTACATCCCCCCATTCGTCATCGTAGACGAAAACAATCAGCCCATCGGCACCATCAAAACCGGCGACTCCGTCATTTTCTTCAACTTCCGTGCCGACCGCTCTATCATGTCCGCCCAAGCCTTCACCTACAATGATTTTCCCTACTTCGATCGCGGCAATTTTAAGCCTAGCGACATCTACTTCGCCGGCATGACCGAATACAACTCCGACACCCATGTCCCCGCCCATACCCTTATCAAACCCTTCGACATCACCGACACTCTTTCCGACCTCCTCGATGCCCATCATCTCAGCAGCTATGCCATCTCCGAGACCGTCAAATACGGCCACATCACCTATTATTTCGACGGCAACCATTATCTCAAAAACTCTAATACTCGCCTCTACGAAGAAATCAAATCCGACGAAAACACCGCAGGTATCATTAACCACCCCTGGATGAAATCCGCCGAAATCACCGACCACCTCGTCGCCGCCATCAAAGCAAACAAGTACCAATTCCTCCGCGTCAATTTCCCCAATGGCGATATGGTTGGCCACTTCGCCCAGCTCGAGCCCGGCATCATCGCGGTCGAAGCCGTCGATATCGCGCTCAAACGCGTACTAGAAGCGGTAGATGAAGTCGGCGGTATGGCCATTATCACCGCCGATCATGGCAATGTCGAAGAGTTAGAAGACGAGCAGGGACAGCCCAAAACCTCCCACACCAAAAACCCCGTTCCCTGTATTTTCTACGATCGCTCACCCACCACCAGCCTTTACGGCGTCAAAACCGGCGATTTCGGCCTCGCCAACCTCGCCGCCACTATCGCTTGCCTACTAGGGCTAATTCCCTCTACCTCTTGGCAACCACCATTAATTGACCTAAAATAGCAGAAAAGTGTTGACTTTTTAGTTCATCTGTGATATAATGGCACAAATAGCCTATTTTCCCACAAATATCTGTATAGGAGGTCTTTACTATTATGTCTGAGTATTTCTACGTTGTGGACGCAAGTAATGAAGAGCATCTCGCACAACGCGGCGAATGCTTCATAATTCAATTCTCGCGAGCCACCTTCCCCAGAGGGAACGCAAATTATCATCTGGCACCCATCAGCCCTGAGAAACAACAGATGCGTGAAACATACGATTGCCTCAAGGAGTTACCTACGACCAACCTAGGCGTACGCGACTTCAATGAGAGGCAAGGTGCCGACAACAAGATCAACACACTCTGTATCCATCCCACAGGCGTAAAAAAATTTACAGGGGACATCTGCGTATTCCTGGCAGAAGTATGCAACAAAGAGGATAGCGGACCCGATGGGTTCAGGCACATGCATTACAGCCCCGAGTACCCTTATCCTAAGGATACGCAGCTCATAGTGCTCATCTTCCCTAACGGCTGGGGCATCCTCAAAATCATTCAGCCGACGAAGTAATCCAGCATAGCAATATTACTATAGCCTCCTTGCATACAAGGAGGCTATTGACTTTCTTAGCAGTTTTTCTTATAATCTTCCACAAGAGTTTAGCGCTCTGGCTTTCAGTGCTGAGAAAACCAGAGCAAAATCAGCAAAATTAACAGACTTTACGCATTTGGATGAAATTTGGATTTTCTCTCGAGCACCGCAAACGAGCCGTATCTAGCATACGGTGAGTGCGGAGCGCAGAGAAAAATTCAAAGTTCGCCAAATAAGTAAGTCTAAAAGGAATATTTTACCTTGCCAACCATCAATCAACTAATTAGAAAACCCAGGAAGCAGGCTGTCCACAAATCTAAGGCCCCTGCTCTTGGCACGATTCAAAACACCCTCAAAACCCGCTACTACAAGCAAAATGCCCCCTTAAAACGCGGTGTTTGTATCAAAGTTACCACCAAGACTCCGAAAAAACCAAATTCTGCTCTCAGAAAAGTCGCCCGCGTGCGTCTCACCAACGGTGAAGAAGTCTGGGCCTACATCGGTGGCGAAGGCCACAACCTCCAAGAACACGCCGTCGTGCTCGTTCGCGGTGGTCGTGTCCCCGACCTCCCAGGTGTCCGCTACCACATCGTCCGTGGCACCCTAGATCTCCAAGGAGTTCAGGGTCGCAAGCAAGGCAGAAGTAAATACGGAGCTAAGAAAAATGCGTAAAAAAACCACCACCCTACAACGCACAATCCAACCCGACCGCAAATACCAATCCGTCCTAGTCCAGCGGCTGATAAACAAATCTATCCTAAATGGTAAAAAACAAGTCGCCGAGCGTGCTGTCTATACCGCTATCGAAAACGCCGCCAAGAAACTAAAAAGCGAGAATCCCGCCGAAGTCTTCGAGAAAGCCCTCCAGAATATCTCCCCAAGCTTTGAGGTCAAATCTCGCCGTGTCGGCGGGGCTAACTACCAGATCCCTTTCCCAATCAGCGGTCACAGGCAACTTCACTTTGCATTCAGCTGGCTCGTCCAGTCCGCCCGAGATAAATCCGGCATGCCCTACGCAAAACGCTTAGAGCTCGAAATCATCGACGCCTACAACGAAACCGGCACCGCCTTCAAGAAAAAAGAAGACACTCACCGCATGGCCGAAGCCAACCGCGCCTTCGCCCACTTCGCCAGGTCATAAAAAAATCCCCTGGTATAAAACCAGGGGAAAATAGGGCCCTATTTTGCTTTTTGTTGCGCGTTCAGACTCAGCCGTTATCGTGTATCTTCGCAATAAAACACTTATCGCCCGCTTCAAGTAGGAATTCCTCCGGTGGTTCGGTGACCATGAATGTTCCACCGCACTTACGCACCACGCGCACCTTCTTCTCGTCGTCCTCAACGATTGTCGCGCCATCGAACCCTTCGCGCACCGCATAAGCCAGAGTGCAGAATTCGACGTCGTCGAAGATTTCCACCTCTACCTCTTTGCCCGCGGTTTTTAGGGTTACTGTTCCGAGTAAAATCGCTGCCATTATTCTATTGCCTCCTTATTTTTATTCTTCAAGACCAAGGTTATCCATGGCCCAAAAGTCCTCAGTGGTTAGGATGCCCTTATGGAAACGACGTAGTCGTTCCACCATATGACACGCCAGCATCTCCGGCACATGAATTGCATCACTCGCACCGCACGGTGCCTCAGAGACATGTTTAGGGCCTACCAAGAAAGTTTCGTAGTTTTTGGCCGATTGGGCCACAGCTGGCACCAGTGCCAGCAACTCCCATTGCAAACCACCAATTCGACCATCCATGTAGAAATGTACTTGGCACAGATTACGTTTTACCGCCTGCCAAATCTCTTTACGACTTCCCATACTATCAGTCGCGGCAATTACAATGCCGGAAAGCCTCGTATCAGCTGTTACGCGCTCTCTATGGGTGCGGATGATGAAATCCTCTCCCATAGCTAGCCAACCATCGTGCGCAAATTGTTCACAGACCTCTACCTTCGGGATGCCGACATGAGCCGGTCCCGACAGCAGTTGCACTGGGATATTATGCGGCTCAGCCGCCATGTCATCATCCCAAAGGTCAAACTCTTGTACGCCAAGCTTCAAAAGCAGAGGAAACACAGCCTGCCCAATACTCCCCAGACCGACGATATTTACCTTCGAGGTGAAAGTTTTGGGGTTAAACAAGTTTCTTTGGTCGCGATAGCTAATCACTGATGAATCCATAAAATACACCCCCTATTTCTTTGACGCCGTTGCTGACGCCGTCGGAACGCTGTTTTGAATAGCTGCGCTATAATAGCAATTATAGTTAGGGTAATCGTGATACCAAGGACTATCATACGTCCCGATAACATCTTTCTCCCCGTAGGCCACAACTGCAGGCTGCTCAATCGTCACTAACCTCTCAACATCCTCACGAATCTGCTCCGCCCCAGTTATGTCCGCTTCAGCCGCCACCAACACCACATCCATATCTTCGTGGAAACGTAGGGGTTCAAATTGATCGATTCGACAGAGGTAGATCCCTCCTCGGTTGATAACCATATTGATTAGCCAAGGCGTTTCCGCTAGGCCATCGCCAGTATGGTTAACGTCTCCTACGTCTGTCTCGCTCCAAAACGGCTCGAAGTCAACATGGCTATGAAACACAAACCGCATATCATTCATATTCAACCCTGCAGCGTCCGCTTTGATTAGCATATCCAACATCGCATCTTGGGAGACATGTACACTGGCTCCTGTGACTGTTTGTTCGGGCAGTATCAGACCGTGAAGCCTGAACTCATTGCCGCTAACTGCTCTCTCCTGGAGTTTAACGAACCCATATGACCGAATTTCTCCCGGCGATGCCACGCAGTAACTCAGGATATCAGCATACAAATTAATAGGGACAAAGAGTTTGGAACGGGCCGGTTCTTGGAGCTTAGTATCTCTGACATAATGCATTTTGCTGGCTGTTTTCGACGAATAAGTTTTTGCGCCACTGACTTTAGCAATACTTCGTTTAACCATTTAACATTACCTCTCATTCTTTCTTTTTCTGTAGCGTTTTAGGGTTTCCGGTATCAAGTGCTTCCTTTCTCCTGGTATAAGCCTCAGGTCAACGATTAACCTATCGATGATGTCCAAATAGTATCCCTCGCCTATAGAGTCTACCCAATCGTTATCGAAGTAGAAAAGCCCATAGTTGTCGCGGTCACCTCTCAGATATTCTAATTCAGGTCCTACGATTTCCACCCAATTTGCCCTCTCGCAAGACCTCCCTAAACGAATCGTGTAATCTCCCAACCTATAACGTTTCCCCTCATAAGTTATAATCGGGCTAACCTCGATTATCAATCCTCTATCACGAGGCGTGAATGTCATCACGTTTTCTTCATAGATACGCTTCAGCGGATTATCGTCCGAGAACGATCCGCTACCGCTCAGCTCAGATGAATAGTTATATTGCTTCTGTAATCTCTTAAGACCCTGTTCAATGTAGGCCAATTGTTGCTCACAGCCTTCTATTTCAGAAGAAATTTCCGACTCGTGTCTTTCCTGTCTCCACGCAAGATGTTGCTCGAAGGCACTACTGCTGATTGGCGCAGTTTGTCCACGCCCAAAAAGGGCAGGCTCACCTGCTCGGAAAAAATCCGGTATCATCTCCCGTTCCTTGGCCGTATTAACTGCATGGAAACAGCTGACGATTACTTGGGCGGCGGCATAAAAATTATTGCAGCCGATATACTCCTCGATTGTTACGCCCGTCTCGCCGAAACAAAACCCATAATTAGATCCCCAGTAGTAGTTTGGGTAGTGATCACAATATTGCTTTTCTCTTCTCAGCCCGGATCGCACTCTGTGGACGAAGACCATATTATCGAATCGTACTTCATTTCCGCCGATAATTACGGAATAATCGCCAAAATCATACAGTTCGTTTCCATATCGCACACGTACTTCACAGACAAAAGTCAAACAGTTGTCTGCTACCGCAACAAAACAAACTCCGCGAAGATTCGCAATTTTCACCAGCTCTTCAGTCAAAAAGGCAGCATTAACTGAACCCTCTGGAATGCCCTTTAGTTTTTTCAGTTTAGCTGTCGTCTCACGTTGCTCTTCTTGTAATGTAGAAATTTCCGCGCCGATTCTCTCTAGGTCTTTTTGGGCAAAACTGCGTGCATAGGTCAATAGGTCTTGTGCTATCTCAGACATTTTAGAACACCTCTCTTTCTTTCATACAAAATAGGTTTTTAAAAACCGATATCCCACCATATTGCAACGAATATACACTATATCACCACAAAAGTAAAGCCATAAAGGCGAAAAATTCCCTGCGGTTGACCCGCAGGGAATAACAAAATTGTCGCTATTTAGATATTACCACCCACCAGTAGAGCTTCCGCCTCCACCAAGGCCACCACTGCCGCCAAAGCTGCCAAACGAACTGCCGCCGCTATTGTAAGAATTATTCAGCAAAGCAGTTTGTCTCTGTCGCTCAGAATCAGCATCTCTCACTGCGCGTTTTGCACTCGACATCGCCTGCGCAGATGAAGTATTGACGGCATTCACGATTAACATAATCGCTGCAACATCCACCATACTTAAGCCATTTGCGCGTTTCAGCTTGTGCTCCGCATCGTCGAGCATACTCTTAGCCGAATATCCAATATCTCCGCTATGGCGGTCTATGTATTCTCTCACCTCTCGCAGCTCTTTACGAGCCTTGTCAAGCGCATCTTTTGCTCGTCTGCGTTCAGATTCAGCTTTGCGTACGACATCTTTGCAAGCCGCAAGGGTTTTGAGCGCCAAATCATTGGCCTGTGCGAGTAGCTCCGCAGATATCATATAATCAGGTAGTTCTTGACTGTTTGCAGCTTGTGCCTCAGTAATGTTACGTCGCGCCTTAGTGATCCAGTCCCGGTACATAGACCTATTAGAATCATTCAGATCAGCAATATTCTTCTGTATATAGTCTTCGGCTGACTCAATATTTCCCTCAGCCGATCGTAATCTACCCGGAAAGCTTTGCCTAGAGTCAATCAGCTTATCTCTCTGTATCACAACATCGTTTAATAGGAAAGCTACTTCTTGCAGGTTATATATTACTTTATCTATTGCCTTTAGGGCACGGTCATAATCGTCTTGAAGATATATATCCTTGGCCTTTTGTAGCTCAGCTGCCGCCTCCTTGATTGCCTGTTCAGCTTCCAGATCGTTTTTAGATACATCTACCCAACTACTCGGCGCATAGTGGTCTTTAAGGTCAGAGAGTTCCGCCGCCCTTACTTCTGCCAAGACTTTTTTCAACCCTAAGATTTCCTCGTCAAGAGTTGGAATCTCTGAGTCTAGTCTAGAAACCTTCTTATTCATCTCATCAATCACTTCCTCAATCGTATAAAGCTGCGTAATCGTTGACTTCACTGATCTCGCATAGGGTATGGTAGTATCTGAAGTTTCAGATTTCACATCCGCCACAATAGACGCAAACCCATCAATCTCCCTAGGCAACTTTCTGTTCGTGTCCTTTGCGTTTCGGATTTTTTCAGAAATCCTGGCAAGCATCGCCGTGCGCTTGGCAATCGTATCATCGATAGCTTTGATTTCATCGTCCAAACCCGTGCAAATTGCATCAATCTCTTCGGCGGCATATTGTGCCCTAAGTACCTTTCCATCTGCATCGTGACAATTCCGTGCAATTTGCTCATAGGCCTCAAAGGGCAACCTCCCACTTATCGGATCTTCGGTCGAATTCATAATCTCTGTCGCCGATGCAAGAAGGTTATCAAAAGTGCTCAGCCAGCTCTCCAAAGCTTGCTTTTGCCCCGGATCAATAGCAGAATATTTACTGACTTTTGATTTTAGACGCGCAGATCCTCGTTCAAACGCATTTAATTTCACCAGTCCGTGCAATAGTTCAGTCGTATTTCCATGTTTCGTCAGCGCTTCCGTTTGCGCCCTTCTGCGCTTTTCCTTTCTTTTGCGTCGCCAACGGATCAGTGCACGTAGCGATACCACAAGACCGATAACCACGACTATTCCCGGCACGAGCAATATCAAGAACCATTTCAGTGCCGGATTCATCGGCTCTTTTGGCGTGTCAGGCTCGTGATTGGTGATATTCCTCGGCTGTGGCGCAGGTTGTGGTTGTACGGCAGGCGGACGTAAATATAGATCCAGCACTCGCTCAGTCTCTTCGATCGCCCGCACGAAGCCATTCGCAAAATCACCAGCTCTAAATTCCGGAACCATAATCTGTTCCCGGATTCTGTCGGCTTCTTTCCTCGATCCTTCCAGCGCATCTACCCACGCTTCTCCCCAGTAGATGCAAAGTTTACGGTCTTCCAGACTCATCGCAAACACGAGCAAGCTACTTTTGCGCATGCCAGTTTGCGTTTGCCAACTAGGGGTATCGGCCTCAACAGCTTCAAGAAATTTGTCCATTTCTGGATAGTTGCCAATACTCCTAACCGTTATCACATGTACTTCCGCACCGACCGTGTCGGCAATTGAGTCAATTGCTGCTTGGATTTGTTCTTTTTCCGCATCGGCGAAAAGGTCTGCTGCGTCATAGATTGCGTCTTCGTAGCTCGCGGCCAAAGCCGGAGTACAGATAGAGCAAAAAATCACCAGCAGAATTGCCCAGACTAAAATTCTTTTCAGTTTCACTGGAATCCCCCCCTTTTCTTTCATAAATAGTAATCAATTTGTTATGCGTGCACTACCAACATATCGGTCTAAGACGCGCCAATAGCTAGCACCAGTATAACATATAATTTACCAAAACACAAACTATGCACAAGTAGCATTACAAAATAAGATTAGGAGTTTTTAAAAGAATGTGCTAAACTAACCTCAAGTCTATTTTTATTGCCTAAAACTACCAAAACAAAGGAGCAAACCATGGCGGCATCGGACGTAACCGATCTATCAAAATTCAGAAATATCGGCATCATCGCCCACATCGATGCCGGTAAAACCACCACTACTGAGGCAATCCTTTACCGCACCGGTTTGAAACACAAAATCGGTGAAGTTCACGAAGGTGAGACCACGACCGACTGGATGGAACAAGAGCGCGAGCGCGGCATTACCATCACCAGTGCCGCTGTCACGGCTTTTTGGAAAAATCACAAAATCAACGTTATTGACACCCCCGGCCACATCGATTTCACTGCCGAAGTTGAGCGTTCTCTCCGCGTCCTTGACGGCGCCGTGACCGTTTTCGACGGCAAAATGGGCGTCGAAGCCCAATCCGAAACCGTCTGGCGTCAAGCCAACAAATACGGTGTTCCCCGTATCTGTTTTATCAACAAAATCAACCAAATCGGCGGTGACTTCTACAAATCTCTCGATAGTATTCACCGCCGTCTTACCAAAAATGCCATCCCTATACACCTACCTATTGGCTTCGAAAAAACCATTTGCGGCGTCATCGACCTCGTCGACATGAAGGCCTATACTTATGACAATTTCACCGACCACGAGTTAAAAATTGGCGACATCCCGGCCGATATGGTCGAAAAAGCCAAAAACGCCCGCTCTATGCTCGTCGAAGAAGCCGTATCCGCCGACGAAACTCTCATGGAAAAGTTTTTCAATGAAGGCGAAGAAGCCATCACGGCCGAAGAGCTCAAAATAGCCCTAAGAAAGCGCATGCTCGATGGCGATTTCTATCTCGTCACCGGTGGCGACGGTCGCGGTGTCATCGTCGAAAAAGTCCTCGACCTCGTTGTTGAGTACCTGCCTAGCCCTCTCGACGTATCATCTATCTGGGGCAAAAACCCCAAAAACGGCGAAGACATAGAGAGAAAACCCGAGAGCAAAGAGCCTCTCGCCGCTCTCGCCTTCAAAATCGCTACCGACCCCTTCGTCGGCAAACTGATTTTTATCCGCGTCTACTCCGGCACAATTGCCGCTGGCTCCTATGTATTGAATGCTACTACTGGCGACAAAGAACGCGTCGGTCGACTTGTCCGCATGTTCGCCGACAAACGCGAAGATATCAGTGAAATCTCCGCTGGCGATATCGCCGCAGTTGTTGGGCTAAAAAACGTCACTACCGGCACCACCATTTGCGATCCCACCCACCCGATTCTACTCGAGAGCATCACTTTCCCCGACCCTCCGGTTTCTATCGCCGTCGAACCCAAGACCAAAGCTGACCAAGAAAAAATGGGTATCGGTCTCAGCCGTCTCGCCGAGGAAGATCCTACTTTCCGCATGCACACCGACGACGAAACCGGCCAAACCATCATCTCTGGCATGGGCGAACTCCACCTCGAAATCATCATCGACCGCTTGCGTCGCGAATTTAGCGTCGAAGCCAACACCGGCGAACCCCAAGTCGCCTTCCGCGAAGCCATCCGTGGCACTAGCGAAGCCCAAGGCAAACACATCAAACAATCCGGCGGCCGCGGTCAATACGGCGACGTCTGGATCCGCTTCGAGCCCAACGAACCCGGCAAGGGCTTCGAGTTCGTCGATAGCATCAAGGGCGGCGTCGTCCCCCAAGAATACCGCAAACCCGTCATGCAGGGCGTCGAACAAACCCTCAAGGGCGGTGTCATCGCCGGCTACCCCGTAGTCGACGTCAAAGCCACCCTCTACGACGGCTCCTACCACGATGTCGACTCCTCCGAGCTCGCCTTCAACCTGGCCGGTGCCCTCGCCACCCGCGAAGGCATCAAGCGCGCCAA
>Ga0123353_10019366_pt1 | contig 10108 bp, 7 predicted proteins | sample TergutLab28metaG_3_FD_92763 | JGI IMG/M metagenome (GOLD analysis project Ga0123353, IMG submission 92763) | Labiotermes labralis P3 segment gut microbial communities from Petit-Saut dam, French Guiana - Lab288 P3 | ecosystem: Host-associated > Arthropoda: Insects > Digestive system > Gut ...
AGCGGCAACCGCTGCTACCGCCCTGCGCTTCGCTCCGGTTGGTCTCCTTTATTTTCTATTATTTTTGGCAATAGACGAAATCGTCTTTTTTGCCTTAAATACCCATGAACATTTTACACTAAGATACTTCCATTTTCATTATTTAACGTGTATACTGCTATTCAGAGAAATTGCAGATTAACGGAAGGGTGGTTATAACTATGGATTTTGAGGCAATCAAAGCGCGTGCGGAGTATTATAAAGATGATATGACAAGGTTTTTGCGGGAGCTTGTCAGACTCCCCGGTGAGAGCTGTGGGGAGAAAGAAAAGGTAGAGCGGGCTGCGACGGAAATGCGTAAGCTTGGGTTCGATAAAGTCGAAATTGATGGAATGGGCAACCTGCTCGGATATATGGGATCAGGAAAAACTCTTATTGCGTTTGACGGGCATATAGACAATGTCGGTGTGGGTAATCTCAATAACTGGAGCTTTGACCCGCTTGAAGGTTATGAGAATGACGAGGAAATCGGCGGACGCGGCGTTTCCGATCAACAAGGCGGTATCGTCAGTGCTGTCTATGGTGCAAAAATAATGAAAGACCTCGGACTGCTTAATGATGATAAATACACTGTTCTTGTCACTGCAACAGTGCAGGAAGAGGATTGTGACGGATTATGCTGGCAATATATTATCAACGAAAGCGGAATAAGACCCGAGTTTGTCGTACTCAACGAACCGACCGACGGCGGGATTTATCGCGGACAGCGCGGTCGCATGGAAATCAGAGTGGATGTAAAGGGTATATCATGCCACGGCTCCGCACCCGAAAGAGGTGACAACGCCATCCACAAAATGGCAGAAATACTCCTCAATGTCCGTGACCTTAACGAAAACAACGCTGATGACGATAACACAGGGGGACGGTTCTCTTGTGTTGACAGCGATAATCAAATCAAAGGCTTAGTAAAAATGCTTGACGAAAAGTATAATCCCGAATGGAAGGAAGCACGCTTTTTAGGGCGTGGAACAATAACCACAAGCGAAATCTTCTTCACTTCTCCAAGCCGTTGCGCTGTAGCCGATTCATGCTCCGTATCCCTTGACAGGCGCATGACAGCGGGAGAAACATGGGAAAGCTGTCTTGAGGAAATACGAAATCTCCCCGCAGTAAAAAAATACGGTGACGATGTAAAAGTGACCATGTACGAATACGACCGCCCTTCATACACAGGCTGTGTCTACCCAATCGAGTGCTACTTCCCCACATGGGTCATACCCGAAGATCATCCTGTCACCAAAGCAATGGAAGAAGCTTACAAAGGTCTTTACGGGAATGAACGTCACGGCAATGCTGAAACCGACGGGGTTCGTAAGGCTCGCCCGCTTACAGATAAATGGACATTCTCCACAAATGGGGTAAGTATTATGGGAAGAAATAACATCCCTTGCATCGGCTTCGGTCCCGGAGCGGAAGCTCAAGCACATGCTCCAAACGAAAAAACCTGGAAACAAGATCTCGTAACAAGTGCTGCAGTATTTGCTGCGTTGCCAACTGTATATGTGAGTAAACTTTCATCCTAGTAAGCTTTCATTTAATTTAATAATGGAAAGGAAATAAAAAATGGACATTAAAACCTACATCGACAAGCTCGCAAATCTTAAGATCGATAAAATGTATCAGAACGACTTTCTTCTTACCTGGGAAAAAACCGATGATGAAATTGAAGCAGTTTTTACTGTTGCCGACGCACTGCGCAAGCTTCGTGAGAACAACGTCTCTGCAAAAGTATTTGATAGCGGTCTTGCAGTCAGTCTGTTTCGTGACAACTCCACACGCACCCGCTTCTCCTTCGCTTCGGCATCAAACCTTCTCGGACTCGCCGTACAAGACCTTGATGAAGGCAAAAGCCAAATAGCACACGGCGAAACAGTGCGAGAAACCGCTAACATGGTATCATTTATGGCTGATGTAATCGGCATTCGTGATGACATGTACATCGGCAAAGGCAACACATACATGCGAGAGGTTGCACATGCAGTGCAGCAAGGTTTCGATGACGGTGTACTTGAACAACGCCCTACTATTGTAAACTTGCAATGCGATATCGATCATCCCACACAATCAATGGCTGACATGCTGCATATTATTCATCATTTCGGCGGTGTGGAAAACCTTAAAGGTAAAAAAATCGCTATGTCCTGGGCATATTCACCTTCATACGGCAAGCCGCTTTCTGTACCGCAAGGAGTTATCGGGTTGATGACACGTTTCGGTATGGATGTAACTCTGGCTCATCCCGAAGGTTATGAGGTAATGAGCGATACAATTAAAGTCGCACAAGATAATGCCGTGAAGCATGGCGGCAAGTTCATTAAAACAAATGACATGGCTGAAGCATTTAAGGATGCGGACATTGTTTACCCGAAAAGCTGGGCACCTTATGCGGCAATGGAAAAACGCACAATCCTGTATGGCAACGGAGATGATGCAGGAATAAAAGCACTGGAAAAAGAATTACTCGCACATAACGCCAGCCACAAGGATTGGGAATGCACAGAAGAACTGATGAAGCTGACAAGAGGCGGCAACGCACTCTATATGCATTGTCTGCCGGCAGATATAACAGGAATCAGTTGCGAAGAAGGCGAAGTCGCCGCATCGGTTTTCGACCGCTATCGCGACCCGCTATATAAAGAGGCAGGATTTAAACCATACATAATTGCCGCAATGATGTTCCTCGCAAAATGCAAAAACCCGTCAGCAATACTGGAGATGATTGCAAAAAGAGGACACGTAAGGCAAATGATAAATGATAAATGATAAATGATAAAAAACGCAGAGTTATCATGTAATTGGAAAATGACCACGAGTATAACGACTACAAGTTAACTAACCCATCCGTCATTGCGAGCCGTCCGCAGACGGTGTGGCAATCCACAACAAGACAAGGGGCGGTTCATCTGTCCTAAGACAGGGGGACGGTTCATCTGTCCTGAAAGGCTAATGTATGACTACGCTTACTGTAAATGAACAAACCGTACATTGCGAACACGACAGCAAAAAGCTGTTAGCTTTTCTTCGTGATGATTTACGCATCACATCTGTTAAAGACGGATGTAGCGAGGGAGCTTGCGGTACGTGTACGGTGCTCGTTGACGGCAAGCCTACGAAAGCGTGTATACCTGTTATATCAAAGCTTGAAGGAAAAAGTGTAGTCACAGTTGATGGTCTTTCACCGCACGAAAAAGAAGTCTATGCATATGCTTTTACAGCAGCGAGTGCGGTACAATGCGGCTTTTGCATACCCGGCATGGTAATCAGCGCAAAAGCTCTACTCGACGGTGATGCAGACCCCTCTCGTGCGGCTGTAAAAAAAGCAATACGGTCGAATATATGCAGATGCACGGGATATGCAAAAATCGAAGATGCTATCCTGTTAGCCGCAAGAATGTTCCGGGAGCAAAGCCCTATACCTGCAAAGGAGTTTCGCGCAGAGTTGGGTGAGGATTTTTTCCGTGTTGATGCAGCAGAGAAAGTCCTCGGAACAGGGTTATATGCCGATGACATGGTAGTGCCCGGAATGCTCTATGCCAAAGGACTTCGCTCAAAATATCCGCGAGCAAGGGTTCTTGCTATAAATACAGATGAAGCCGAAGCACATCCCGATTGCGTTCGTATCATCACGGAAGCAGACGTACCCGGCAACAAAAAGTGCGGACACATCGTAAAGGATTGGGACGCAATTATTGCAATCGGAGATATTACCCGCTATATCGGTGATACGGTGGCGATAGCCGTTACAAACTCAAAGGAAACCCTCGATGAGGTTCTTTCGCTAATCAAAGTTGATTATGAAGAACTCGAACCAATCGTTTCACCAACACAAGCCTTCGCCGAAGGAGCACCTAAAATACACATAAACGGAAATTTGTTGAGTCGGCAAATCATAAAACGAGGCGATGCCGATGCCGCAATTGCTGTTGCAAAACATGTTGTCACAAAACATTATTCATTGCCATTTACGGAGCATGCATTCATGGAACCTGAATGCGCTATCGCTATGCCTATTGGCACACCTGTAACTGCAGGTATGCTCGATGGTGATGATGGCATACTGCTCTATAGTGGTGCACAGAGCATATATGATGAACAGCGTGAATTAAGCGGGTTGCTGGGAATGCCGCCTGAGAAAATCCATGTAAAATCAATGCTTGTAGGCGGCGGCTTCGGCGGTAAAGAAGACATGAGTGTACAACACCATGCAGCACTTGCTGCGTGGATAACAAAAAAACCTGTAAAGATAAAATTCTCACGGCAAGAAAGCATTAATATCCACCCGAAGCGCCACGCAATGGAAATAGACATCACAACCGCATGTGATGAAAACGGTATTATCACAGCAGTCAAAGCAGATGTTGTCTCCGATACGGGAGCATATGCAAGTCTGGGCGGACCTGTCTTACAACGCGCATGTACTCATGCTGCCGGTCCATATAATTTCCAAAATGTTGAAGTCACGGGCAGGGCTGCATATACCAACAATCCGCCCGCTGGCGCGTTTAGAGGATTCGGAGTCACTCAGTCCGCCTTTGCAATGGAAAGTAACCTAAACTTGCTTGCAGAGATAGTTGGAATCTCTCCATGGGAAATACGATATCGTAACGCAATCCGTCCCGGTCAGGTTCTGCCTAACGGGCAAATCGCCGATGATTCTACCGCAATGGCAGAATGCTTGCTTGCAGTAAAAGACGCATATGATAGATCACCATACACGGGTGTAGCAAGTTTCTTCAAAAACTCAGGTCTCGGTGTTGGAGTTCCTGACGTAGGAAGATGCATCCTCTCCGTTGAAAATGGAAAGGTCCATATCCGCTCAAGTGCCGCATGCATAGGGCAAGGCATGGCAACAATCTTGACTCAAATGGTCTGCCAAACACTAGGTATACCGCCATCTCTGGTGGTTGTAGAACCTCCCGACACCTCGCGCACACCCAATTCCGGAACAACAACAGCATCCCGCCAGACAGTATTTTCGGGCGAAGCCGCGGTTATTGCGGCGAAACAATTGAAGGCTGATTTCGAGAGGGTGTCAAGACAGGGGGACGGTTCATCTGTCTTGTTTTCGGCAGATAGAGGGAAACAACATTGCAATACCAACAAGACAGATGAACCGTCCCCCTGTCTTAACACCCTCAACGGAAAAGAATACTACGGTGAGTACAAACCCGAAAACGACCCTATGGGCAGCGACAAACCCAACCCCATAAGCCATGTGGCGTACGGGTATGCCGCACAGGTTGTGGAGCTTGATGAAAATGGAAAGATTGAGAAGGTGACAGCGGCATACGATGTCGGCACTTTAGTAAACCCAAAGGCGGCGGAAGGGCAAGTCGAAGGCGGTATAGTCATGGGTATGGGGTATGCTCTTACCGAGGATTTTCCTGTAGAAAACGGCTACCCGAAAGCAAAGTACGGAACACTCGGCTTGACACGCGCCACCGAAGCACCCGAAATGGAAGTAATCTTTGTAAAACGCGAGGATGACAGGGGGACAGGTACACTGTCTTGTCCCCCTGTCTCCCCCGCAGCATACGGAGCAAAAGGAGTAGGAGAGCTGGCAACAATCCCGACAGCCCCTGCAATCAGCGGAGCTTATTATAGGCTTGACGGCAAGTTCCGTCAAAAGTTGCCCATGGAAAACACGTTTTATCGCAAATAAAGTTGCTATCTATCAAAGTGATAGATAGCAAACTCAAGCAGGACAGATGAACCGTCCCCCTGTCTTGCTCGAAGAACGAGAGGAGCATAATAATTGAAAACTTTTATTGACCGGCTTTTGCGAAATCCGATATCGTTTGAGGTGACATCGATTTTCGTGTATGCGTTTTATTGTTTTGTGTTTGCGGTAGCGGCGCTCCCATCCTCATTTTTGATATACTGGGGTATAAGATTCTTGGACGGCAGTTATTTGATGCTTGGCGTTTTTACTGTTATCTGTTTCTTGGCTTTATATGTGTTCTTAGTGACATCAGCCGTAGTTGTCGGGTTTGCAGAGCGTATGCTGACATTAGGATTTAAACCCGGATCTTATCCTCCTGGTTCTCCGGTATTCTTTCGCTGGCTGGTTTATTCGGGACTCCATCTTTGGATGGTGAATCTTGTATTGCCGTTTTTGCGCGGTAATAATTGGATAAAGGTCTATCTGCGGATCGCAGGAGCAAAGGTTGGAAAAGAAACATTTATCAACAGCAAGGATATTTTTGATGCGTATCTGTTGGAAATTGGCAATAATGTATTGATTGGTGGCGAGGCGTTTCTAAACTGCCATCTGTTTGAGAATGGTCATTTGAACCTTGGTAATATCATTATCGGCGACGGGTCAACTGTTGGCGCTAACGCTTACTTGACACCGGGTACACGCATCGGAAAGAACAGCACTATCGGAATGTACACATATCTGCGCCGCAACACCGATGTACGCGATGGCGAAGCCCTGGTAGCTCCGCCCGGGATGAGCGCCCGCCAAGTCATAAAACTCATGCGAGCGCAGAAGTGAATTCAAGTTAAAGTGAGGCTGTAGCAACAGCCCCAAACTCATACAAGACAGATGAACCGTCCCCCTGTCACCCCTGTCATTAAGTTAAGCATCTAAAGTAAATATTAATCACACGGAATGTATACATGCTTTACTTCCACCTCAAGAGACTACCTGATGTTTTTATGTCAGCAGTATTCTTTATGCGCTCAATCCTACTTGGGGCACTCGCTGCATTTAAAGCAACTACCAGCATTAATATTATTAATTCATTTTCCTTGTTAGGGAAGGTAACTACTTGTGTATTATGCAGAATCTTATATGAAATATCCGCAACTTCTGTTTTTCCACATAAAATCTTATACTTCCAACCGGTAACATTACCTTTTATTCGCCACCCATTAAAGCTTACTTTATACTTCCTAATACTCATAAACGTTGAGTTTACTTTTCCTAATTTTTTGCCGTCTACCTCTATAATGTAATCGTCTGTGTTTAGTGAGATTAGTTTCTTCGTAACTGTTCCTCTAGTTATTCCTTCAGCATCAAATACACTATAGCACTGCCTGATAGAAGTAAGTTCAGCTTTAACTGTGTATTTGATATTATCATATCTATCATATACATCATATTTGTCAATATATGTTAAAATATGTTGACTGATGACAAAAACCCCGGTGCCTGGTTCTACATCGAAGACTTTTTTCGAATTTTCTTCTACCTTTTCGCTTAATTTTTCTGTTGTCTTAATTGCGCTGTCTAATACCTTAATCGCTCCTTCTAATGGATCCGATGCGAACTCAGTGACTCTACTAAGAATACTTTTGCTCGACTTGTTATTGTTACTTTTCTCATTTTTCTGACGATTTTTATTACCCATCATAGTGTGTCTCCCAATCTAATAATTTCTATGTTACCCCACGGCGAAAGGTGGTTGCGTTTTGCGTTTATTGAATTTACACGATATTCTACAGAAATAATCATATCTAAGTTGAAAGGTCATTTGGTCGACTGTAGCAAAAACACAGTGGTTTTTTTACTATATCATAGGGAATACATTTATTCAAAATTATTTTATTGCATAATTGTGCTCCCTATTATATATTAAACATACGCTTTTCTGCTTAAATCCTGTTTACTCGTAAGGAGGGGTTGCAAGTTTAAGATAGAAAAAACAAACAAATCTGATTTAGTGAAAAAGAGTAACTGATGAAATATCTCGTCCTTTTATAGCTTGTTTTATTAGTTGAAGGAGAGTCTATGAGAAAAATACTTTGCTTGCTGCTTATTACCGTATTAGCCGTTTCATTATATGGCTGTGGAATTGAAGTTCCGGAACCTGCACCTACTCCTGAGCAACCTGCTATCGCGGTTGAATCCCCTGAGGTGATTGAATATGTTGAGCCGATTGAAAATAATAGTTCAGAAGATGTGGAAGATACCTTAGAAGATGTAGAAAATAGAGAAATTACTATATCATTTATATTCGGGAATAGAGCCGGGCTGTTTACCGGATTATTGTTGAACGGAATACCTGTCGGTCAAGGTATATTCATAACGACAAACAATGATGATGTTACATGGACCTATACCGGTGAATTTGATAACGGTCAGTTTAATGGACAAGGTGAAGCTGTTTGGGAGACCGGCGCACGCAGAGTTGGCACATATAAAAACGGTTCGCTTGTTGAAGGTCGAATATATGCTGATGATGGTACATTGTTATTTGAAGGAATCCTTGGTGAGCAAGAAGAACACACTGATGAGTTTATTCAATTTTTACTGGACATAGAATTTCCGTCAGATAATATGGAACCGATTTCTTTCTCAAGAGATTTAACTGTTCACTTCCTTGACGTTGGACAAGCAGATTCTACGCTTATATTGCTTCCTAACGGTGAAAATGTACTCATTGATGGAGGAACGACAACTAATGCAAACAGTATAATCAGATACTTACGTTCACATGATGTTACTACCATAGATTACCTGGTAGCCACACATCCACACGCTGATCATATTGGTGGTCTGCCTGCCATTATAAATGAGTTTGATATAGGTAGTATTTTCATGCCCCGCATCACTCATACTACTCGGACTTTTGAGCAGCTGCTTATAAGCATACAAGATAAAGGATTGCAAATTGATGAGGCAAAAGATGGTGTTAATATCTTGTCATTGCCCGGATTAGAGATAGATATTATTGCTCCTGCAAGGTTTGATTATTCTAATCTTAATGATCATAGTGCTGTAATACGACTAGTGTTTGGCGACACCTCGTTCTTATTTATGGGCGATGTTGAAGACACATCTGAAAACCATATCACAGCAGACGTTTCAGTGGATGTACTAAAAGTCGGACATCATGGCAGCAGAACGTCCACATCTGCTGCCTTCCTGCGCAAAGCCGCGCCCTCTCATGCTGTAATAAGTGTTGGCAGAAACTCTTATGGTCATCCATCGGACGACGTATTAGCCCGTCTTGATGATGCAGATGTTGAAGTATACAGAACAGATATGGTTGGTACAATTGTATTTACATCAGATGGTGAAAGTATTATTATAGATAAATCTCCAACACCATTTCAACCACAAGCACCTCCTGAAGATGTCGGAAGTGGAGGTGACACCAGCGATGGTATAACAGAAAACACCTCAGGTTCTGATGATATAGTTGTATATAAAACAAGAACAGGTCAGCGTTATCATAATGATGGATGCAGACATCTTTCACGAAGTAAAATTGAAACGACATTAAGCGCTGCAAAAGCACAAGGTTTAACCGCATGTGGTACTTGCCGTCCACCAAGCTAGAGGAGAGAAAAATGCTCATAATTGATCGATTTGAAGGTGATTTTGCTATTGTTGAAATATCAGATGGTTTTATTAACATTCCTCGCATAGATTTACCAAGCAACGCTATGGAAGGTGATGTGCTTATAATCAGTGTTGACAAGGATGAATCTGATGCACGTGAAAAACGAATCGATTCAATGATGAATAGTCTGTTCAAAAAATAAGCTACTTCAATTTCGCAAGCAACGCATCCGCACCGCTCACAATAGTCTCCATACAACCGCTCTCAAACGGTGATTTTAAGCCTGCTTCGGCGACTATCTCCGTGAATGTGCGTTTTCCTGCTTTTTCGAGCAAATCTATATAACTTTTCCATGCCGCTTCTTTGTTTGTTTCCATCCAAAGGCGGTACTGTATTGCGCATGTTTGCGCTAAACAGTAGTCAATGTAGTAAAACGGAAGTTCGTAGATATGCGCTTGTCGTTGCCAATGACCGCCGTTTCCAAAGAAGGGGTCGCCATCATAATCTAAGTGCGGTTTGTATTCTTCCTCAAGCTTTTTCCAGGCGGCTTTACGCTCAGCAGGAGTCATTTCAGGGTTATCGTAAATGATGTGCTGGAACTCATCTACCATACAACCGTATGGTAGAAATACCAGTGACGATAATAGCTGCATATATAGGAATTTATCTGTTTCATCTTTGAAAAATAGCTTCATCCAATCCGCAGTGAAAAACTCCATCGCCATAGAATGTATTTCCGCTACGTCTGATGTATAATCTTGATACTCAACAAT
>Ga0123353_10019367_pt1 | contig 10108 bp, 5 predicted proteins | sample TergutLab28metaG_3_FD_92763 | JGI IMG/M metagenome (GOLD analysis project Ga0123353, IMG submission 92763) | Labiotermes labralis P3 segment gut microbial communities from Petit-Saut dam, French Guiana - Lab288 P3 | ecosystem: Host-associated > Arthropoda: Insects > Digestive system > Gut ...
CACGAGGCTGAGTGGACCCCGTTCCAGACCCACTACTACTCAGAAAATCTGGTAGCGCCGGGGATCGAACCCGGGACCTCTGTATCTGTAGCCAGAAACTCTGACCACTAGACCACAGAGATATGAAAATAATTGTCCCTATAGTTTTTGAATGTGTGGTTACAGTGCTCCAAAAACAAAGAAACAAAGCAACAAACTAATTAATCAACTACCTGATTGACTGACTGAAGAAACTAATTGACTAACTAAGTGGTTAACTAACTACCTGATTGGCTGTCTAATTAGCTACCCAAGTAACTAGTTAACTTATGGAGAAATGGTGCATAGCCCCTTTATGAAGATAAAAGCAAAGTAAAGCATTCCCATTACAGGCCTGGAGTGGCCCAAAGGGTTCCGGGAAGTTAAGGTTCCCAGATTACATGACAATGGCACAGGATGATGGTAAGGTTGTCAGCCTTACGTACCGGCCGCCTTTACCCCTGGAAATGCTCCTGGTACTCATTTCTCTTTATGAAGATGTTTGTCACATACTCCCACGAGATATTTGTTGTCGTTAATTTCTACTCATCACAGTGTTGACAACAGACCTCCACTGCTCCTTATTCTTTGCCAGATAAATCCACTCCACATATACTGTATGCTTCTCCTTTTAACTGCCATGTAATTGCTATCCTCCTTTTCTCTTCTGTCCTGAAATGGCGGACAGTACTTGAAAGTAGATGTTTGGTAGACTATCTGGAAGAGTTGGCACACCTCACCGGCCAACCAGTCTGCACTGTAACCTAACACACGCGACGACAAAGACAGTAACGTTAGTAACGGCTGTGATGCGAGTAGGACAACGATTTCTAGTAGGGGCAAACCGTCCACACCGTCGCGGGGGTCATCCAGCTTCCTATTCGATAGGTACAGTGTTTTTTTCCTGCGGATAAAATGGCCGGGGCGTGAAGCTGACCCACCACTTATACCTAGCGCTGAAGTTAAGAATGAGCAGTACTGTATCTCCACTCCCCCTTACGTCTGCGTGGAATGTAACTTTGCTTTCACCTTTATGAACCACCAGCACATCCAAATGTGTCTTTTAACATCTGTAACGTAAGATTACAGCAGTTGTTCAATAAACATTTATATTAGAATGTTAATGGGTCAGCCTGGAAGGGCTTGATGCCAAGTCTGTGTCAGGGGTGTGTGCAACACAACCACGTGTTCTCATAGACACGATTCCGTTTGGTAGAGCCATCAGACTCTATGTGTGAGGGTCATTCGTACAGCCGCATTGCTGCGGGACGCTTTCTTTGTCAGTTCTTGATTCTAGCCGGATGGCGATCTGTTTGCACCAGTTTCCAGTACCAAACATTGCTGCAGATAAAAATTACCTGGTCTATTATGCCGTTTTAAACAGCTGTATTCCAGCAGCCGGTACATACACTGAGGAGAAGGTAGCGAAATACCGCTCTGTGAGAAACGTATCATAACATGCTCTGGCACAACGACTGGCTTGAGGCAACGCTGACCTGTGTTAGTGACTGGTTTGGTGCGGATAGTAACTGCTTTTGTGTTAGGCCGAGAGTTTTGAAATTTAACGACAATTATTATTATTATTATTATTGCACTTTCATTAAAAAGTGAATTATATTATTCTTGTAATAATACCAACTAGATGCACTAATTTCTCCGATCTGTTTTTGGAATAAAACTCTACATGTTTCATACAGTTCCTCTGTCCATCATCAGGAGTTTTTCACTGTGCACACAGGAATGGTGTATGTCATACAGCTTGCGAGCAGGATCAGGACGGAACAGCAAACCTATATGACATATACCATTGCTGTGTGTACATTGAAAAACTCCTGATGATGGACAGAAAAATTGTCTGAAACATGTAGAGTTTTATTCAAAAAATAAATCTGAGAAATTAGTGCATCTAGTAGGTTTTATTATAATAATTTATCACGATGCACGGTCATCTAAACGTCAAATTACTATATTATTATTAATGTGCTGTTCAGCAAGCCAATAAACTCAAATTGAATTGAAATATTTATTATTATTATTATAAAATGGGGCTCTAAAAAAATAAAAAGTCTGATAATTTTAACCTACTTAAGTAACAAGGCTTACCGAAAAGTAATTTAAATCGGCAGAAATTAAATTTCATCAAATTCTTCATTATTAACGTGCGGACAGAACAGCCTAAAGGCCATTTACAGGGACAGCAAAGGAACATAATCGAATGTACATGTAATTACTAAGCATGAACTGAAATAAATGAAAAATAATGAAATACAAACATTATAAGAATAAGAAAACAAACGATTTTCTAGCGTTTACAGAAATGTAAAGTTGTCACGTGACTTGCGAAGCAGGCACAAAGCGGAGGTGGAGGCACAACTCTGCCCATGCTCGACCCTGGCGCTAGAATTAGGTGGGTGGTCAGGGCCACGCTCTGGCCACATTACCCCGCAGAAAAGAGACATGCTGTCCGTTGTACAGAATGGTGGGTGGGCCTCGTGACCACACGGGATTTCGAACCCCGAGCCCTCCAACAAGTAGCCAGTCGCTATACCGTCTGAGCTACCGCTGCCGTGCGCATGTATGGTACACTGTACAAAGAAGTACCTCTTTGTACAGTGAAGCATACACGCGCACAGCAGGTCATGTTATGCCGCCATAACGCTGACATGGACTGTACCGACACGCACATTTGAACAAGAATTTTACGTAATTTTATCTAAGCACTGGTTGTAGCTCCCTGATGATGGTTCCTGCGTGAACCGAAACATGTTGGAGCGACGTTTATAAGTTCAATTGATTTTTAACAATTCAATGATTTTATATATTTGAGTGCATTAGTTGGGCAATAAAACATTTGAAATTACGTTTAGCGAGTTACACATTAGATGTCACGTTCTAATGAATTCAATGATTGTTTGTTACGTGAAGTATCGTGTTGCCATAATCATAACAGTTTAAAGCACGATGATAACTGTACATGTCATCTTCTGCAACACTAAGAAACTCTGCGGTTTGCCCACGCAGTGTATTTGTGCGTTTCAGTCCCGTTACAGACCTGAAGTGGCCAAGAGGGTTCCAGGAAGTTAAGTTTCCCAGATTACATGACAAAGGCACAGGATGGTGATAAGGTTGTCAGCCTTACCCACCGGCCGCCTTTACCCCCAGGAAATGCTCCTGGTACTCATTTCTGTTAGAGGCTGATTCGACCCCAGAACCAAAGTGCGATCGGAAGGATTATGTCGATGAAAAATTACAATAACACCGTCTGGAATAGAACCAGTGACCTTCCGATTCATAGCACAGTACCTTAACCACTGTGCTACCGCGATCTCCGTGCGTCTCATGTGCTCTTCCTTATTAACAACCGTTATATCCCTACACAACATTAAGTGGTTATTTTTCTTAAAGAATAAGCACTTTGTTCTGTGTGAGATACGAACTGAAATTTTAAATATATCTGTAATTAAAGTTACGTTTCACAGGTCTAAGATGTTCACAGGAATGATTGGTACATCAATTAACTGTTGTTTCTGTAGTACAGTTCGTATTGCAATTATGTCAAATGATGTTCGAAACTCCTGGAGCTTCCAAAAGACATATAGCGACCATTTCACTTCTCATTCTGTATATTTTATGTTCAGTTACGTTTTAACAAAAGACAGGGTTGGCGATCGTCATCAGGACGCGCCGGTAGAGGAGAGGGCGCTTCAGGAAATCCGGAGTTATTGAGGGCGTCTCTGCATTTACTTCATAAGAACGAAGCTCGTTGTCGGGCGCCAGAAGCAGAGGGCGTCTCTTAGGAATGTTGAAACCAAGAAAGCAAAAACTTATGCCAGGATTCGGCTGTGCGGCTCTCCTAATACTGTGTAACTGTTGTTGTCCATAGTGGAGAGAAATATTTCTCTGGCGCAAGATAGATGGCATTCCGTGCTCTATCCAGGCAAGAAGCTGACGATGACGCATGAGAAATTTATCTTTAATTTTCCTGGCGCCTCCAGACTTCAGAAACTTTCTTGGAAAATCTCTGCCCCTTTTATTAAAGTATTATTTACATCACAAACTGCCATCTGTTCACAGCCTGCACTTTTTGTAGGGGATAGTGTAAGTATTAGGGTAAGATTTACGGTGCTTTATCGATTGAGAAGTACAGACCTACCTCATTCTTGGTGCTGCTGTGTCTGTTCCGTTTCACTTACCTACCTATCTACCCACCTACCTTCTTCTTTTTCTACTTCTTCTTCTTCTTCTTCCATTGGCACTACAGCCCACTGTGGGCTTTGGCCTGTCAAACAATGTCCTTCCATTTTTCCCTATCTGCCACAGATCTCTCCATCTTCTCACTCCCAGCACTCGAAGATCTCTTTCTACTTCCTCTTTCCATCTTTTCCTGCGTCTTGAGTGAAGATCTTTTTGGGCATCCTATCCTCCTCCATTCTCTCTAGGTGACCTAACCAGCTTATTCTTTGCCTTTTTATCCATTTTACTATATTTTCTCCTTTACTCATCTCTCCTAGTTCTCGATTCTTCCGATTTTTCCATTCCCCGTTTTCATCTACCTACTACCTATCTATCTGTTTCTCCACCTATCCAACCATCTGTTCGTCTGTCCAGCCATAAGCATGTAACCATTTTTACGTACATCCACCGAACCATCCCATCCACTCAACTATCCCATCCACCTTCCCACCTCTAGCCTGGCAGAAATAAACTGTTGAAAATCTGTCAAATAAAGATAACCGTCTTACGGTGTACGACGCCGGACAGTTTGTATAGAAGTACTGAATTAGCAGACAAACCTACTGCCTCCATTATCATAGGCGATGATATTGATGATGCAGTCAACACGTTTCGGCGAAACAGCTATATGTATCTACTAGAACAGTGTTTCTCAACCGCCGGTCCGCGGCCCGGTACCGGTTCCTGGCATCAATTATACCGGGCCGCGAGAGATTCCCCTGGAATTTGTCATTTTTAGTTATCTAAGCAATTTTCATGAATAAATGTTTTATAGTGGAAATATTCCGAGGAGAAAAAGATTCTTGAATGTGTCGAAAATCTCAGACCCAGAAACTGGCCTGAGGAAACTAAAATATGTTACAAGATTTCATTAATCCAGTGATTGATAACTTATTTAAATGTAATTTTATATTTGTCAACATGCCACACTGTATACATAAGTGTACTAATACTCTTTATGATTATTCCATAATTAATTATTAATACTAATGTTATTTTAATGTATGAACTTAAAAAATGGAAAGGCATTATACGAACAAATTTGTTGGGACCGGGCCCTCGTCTTATGGAAAAAGAATTTACCGGGCCGCGGTCTCACAAAGGTTGAGAAACGTTGTATCAGAACGCGGTGTTGCATCCCAGAAGACATTCACATTCCTGGTCACCATTTCGATGGCTTCACACATCATGCCACTTTGTTAATTCTTATGACATTGTGAAGTTTCCATTCAAATGGATCTGCAAGATTTTGAAATCCATTTAACTGGCTGATGATCTGATTCTGTTATGAGGTTATTGTTGTATTTTCAGAGGCATCTCGACGCATTTGGTACCTGACCCACCGCCGCCACCACCACCACCACCACCACCACCAACCCAGCAACGGGACATTGCCCATCTGGCCACCCGCTACCTGGAGGACAATGTCAAGGCTTGGATCAACCCCAGAATATATGCAAAGGTAACATAAAGTAGGAAGAAAGTTTACGATGCCCTGATTGGGGGGCTATGGTTGATAGACCACCTGCAAAGAGGAATTTCTGTTAGAGTTGTAAGACTTTGTAGTGCGGAAATGAAGAAAGTAGATCGACTGTCATTTGGGAGTACATAAAGATATCAATTCGTGTTGTAAACTTCTTCCAATAATAGCTCCGCATGTCCTGGAACAATTTGAGTGTTCTGAGTCAGTGGAATAAGTGGATGGAAATACCGAATTATCTTTCGGATTTACGGTTCATTTTCTGCATTTACTTTACGCGACACTACGCCAACATAACGGGGCGTGGTTTGGCACGCGACACGTGCTGTGGTGATCAACCGTCAAGGTCAGGAGCTGTGCGCCACGTTTAACAGCCACACGTCGTAAAGAATCTGAAATTCCAAAACCCTAGTCCTGAACGCGTGCACTATAAGCATTTGGAATTATAAAGGATTCGAAGAGGTGGAATTACACAGATCGTGTACGGAGCTTGACGTGGATTTTCTTTGATTATCAGTACACCCACCAGCAAAATAAATTACCGCTAAACATTTGTGCCCATCAAAGTATCAGATGCAGAGTGTCGTTTTTTTTTTTCGATTCACGATAATCCTATTCAGCTACAAGAATTCCAGGAAAATGGTTAGTACAGCCAGTATAGTCACTCGTTACGGTCCGGGATTCGAATTCCCGCAGAGGTAAAACATTTTTTTCTTTTCCAAAACTGTTCAGACCGACTCTGAGGCTCTTTCTTCCTCTCATCCCGTGGGTACCGATTTCTTTCACGGGCGTAAAACGGCTGGAACGTGGAGTGTCCACTTACCTCCATCTACTGGTCGGTGTTAGGAATGAGTGGAGCTATACCTCTACTCCCTCTACACGCCTTCATGACGTGAACAGGGACAGCTTTACCTTTTACTTAAATTTAATAGATTTCAGGGCTGTGAGAAAATCGTTGCATTGTTGCTTACTGCTGGCTTCATCAACTGTCGAGTGATTGGATCTGACCGCCATTTTGGTAGTCTGAGTTGTGATACCGCGCCACAGTGTAGTAGGTAAATTACCGTCGTTTCGGAGAAGTGCACGGCCCCGACGACCCTAACACTGCCGGATTAAGCCCCGTTTATCTCCACTAACGAATTTAGAACTCACATATTCCCATGTCATGCCATTAGAGGCTATTACATGTGAATACTTTTTTCATTTCCTACCACCAGTTGTTACAACATGGCGGCGGTGCGAACGTCTGGGTGAGAGCAATATTATCGTTATGAATTTGGGTACTTAGAGGATTTTCTTTGAAAAAAATATTCTCAAGATGCATTTCTACAACCACATAGCAACTTAAGACGATCTGGAATTCGTATTTAGAATCCAAAGATTTCAGGTTGATTGTAAAAACTAATGGATCATGGGGGTTATGCATCAAGACCTTTGTCTGAAGTGTGACGTATGGCAAGATTATGGTACGAAACGTATGGGAAATATTTCTTAAATGTTAAGAATGTATTAACTTTCATATGTATTTGACCGAAATAAAAATTCTTCCCGTAATTTGTTTTTCTTTAAAGTCAAACTGCAATTTTTAGTTATTACTTTAAAAAACATGAATGGAATAAGCTGTACCATGGCCTAGGCTGGTCTGTCACAGCGCAGAATCGCGTTCGATCGAAGTGCCGATGCCTGTTATATTGGTGGCAGAATAAGTTACACTGGGACTGGTTTTTCTCCGAATACTACAGTTTTACCTGTAATTATTCTTACACTAATGTTTCTAATTCATTCCGATTATCGCTGACGTTGTGTATTAGGGGTTGCCGCACGTTGGGGGCAGGTTAGGAAAGGTCGGTCCAAGATCTGAGAAGATGCCACTACTGTGGATGATTACAGAATATCAACATGCAGGCGAAGAAGTAAGATGATTGATATTTTTCCTAATTTTTCTACAACTACTGTTCAAACAAGTATAAATTTTTTGTTATTTAAATTGCATTAGGAAAACAGCCATTTTTAGGTGCGAAGGCAAAATTGTGAAAAGAAATTATTTGGTTTCGTCATGTCTGTCCGTCTGTTCGTCCGCATGGAACAACTCGGCTCCTATTGGATGGATTTTCATTAAATTTGATACCTGAGTGCATTTTGAAAATCTGTCGAGAAAATGAAAAATCTGATAAGAATAAGAGGTAATTTCTTTACGTGACCCATATACATTTAAGATCACATGTCGCTGAATTTTTCTTAGAATGAAAAATATTTCAGACAAAATTTGTAAAGAAAATGAAAAAACACATTTTCTATTCAATAAAGTTTTTTTTTTTTCGAAAATCATGCCGTTTATGAGATAATGTGGAAAAATATGGTGCAGTCGGACAAGCCACAGATGACAATATGGCGCATGCGCATTGCATGCTGGATACCTAAGGCTACAAACACACATTAATAATATGTAATATTTATTGCTTTTCCACTACAACAATGGTTGCACGAACACTCGTCAGTGTTACGATATACGTACATTGCCAGTAGTGTTGTTCGTGTTTTGCCCCCTGATTTCTCTTCATCCTCCAAGTAAAGTAGGTAAGTTTCATTTAGTTATAATTCTTCTTTCTTTAAAAAAAATCTTTTAAAATGCTGCTCATGGTCAGCCTCCTGTGCGTTTCAAATTTATGAATATTGTTTATTAACTGGCAATTTCCGCAAGCCGTCCCATTGCTCGCAGCCGCGTTGTAATCACCTCTGTTATATCGTCCTAGCAACTGACAGCGTTGCTAAATAGAATTTAAGGAAAGAGAGCCCTGGGAAAACCTAGACATAGATGAGCGGATAACATTAAGATGTGTTTTAGGGAAGCAGAGCGAGTGATTTCAGCGTGGATCCAGCTTGCTTAGTAACGAAAATTCAGCCTCCGTAATGCGGCAGGGAACGTCTCGACTAGCTGGGGAGCTGTCAGCTTCTCAAGAACTCAGCTTCATTAAGTCACTGACGAAGTTAATTACTTTCTCCTCCGCGAGACCCGTGAGCAGGTAACACTGACAGTAACTGGAGATTTTATGTCGCAAACCGAGAGACATTAGTTTGCTGATTCTAATTTATTACCAGATGGATTTCCATTGTTTGCTAAACGCCATCATTTATGGCTGCAAGCCTGTATAAGAGTGGCAAATGGACAGGCTGTACAGTTACGTAATTTATTGTTAAAATGACTGGGATGTGGTATGAAATAAGGAAACAAAAAAATTGCATCAGGTTTTCCTTCCAAATTTTGTGGCCAGTCTGCATCGCATCGAGCAGGATTCCTCTGCAGACAATGGCTACATGTATGTTGCCCTTGTAAGCAGTTCAGCCGGTGGACGTGTCAGGTGTGCTGATAAACCACGTGCATGTGTTATGTTGGCCGTACCCTATTTGACCGTATATGCAATAAAGTTCCAAGAAAAGGGTACTCTTAACATAAATCTTATAACTCTATTTGTATACTTATATTTATTCATTGTGGGACCGCGGTAGCACAGTGGTTAAGGTGCTGTGATACAAATCGGAAGGTCGCTGGTTCGATACCAGCTGGTGTCATCGGATTTTTCGTTGACATAAAATCCTTCCGATCTCCCTATGGTCGAGTACCAGGAATATTTCCTGGGGGTAAAGGCGGCCGGTGCCTAAGGCTGACAACCTACCACCATCCTGTGCCGCTGTCACGAAATCTGGGAACCTTAACTTCCTGGAACCCTCTGGGCCCTTCTGGGCCTTTAACGGGACTGATTTACCTTTACCTTTGTTTATTCGTTGATTATTAATGATGATGTCAGGATCCTAGGTCATACAGAGCCGAACGGTAGGATGATGACTGCCTGATGGATCTAAAAGGATGTGGAAGGAGTCGGTCCTGGCCTAATGTAAGGCATTACGCTGGGAGTGTTCTAGAGGGTTCGACAAGTACCAAGAAATATCTGAGTATGGTCGGTGTCTGTGAAGACATTAGGATATCTGTTCTGCCGCCTGTAACCTCACTGCAGTTTAGTGATGCCATCTTTTGGTAGTAGAGGCCAGCTGAAATGTGATGGCACACGCGCATAAACCAGATTTCGTCTTCCGGCGAATCGGACGAGTCCATTTAAATCGGCGGGGCGTCAGTTCAGTCGACTACTGGCAGCCGAGGTGTGCGCATCAGCGGTAGTAATGCTGGATACCCACTCCATTCGCCAGTTTCCCCTTCACTTCCCCTCCTGTGTGTCACCTTGTGCCATCACATTTCAACTGGAGTCTACCAATGATGCATGTTTCTCCATAACACACCAATCATAAACAGTGTCCTTTTTACACACACACACACACACACACACAAACATACACACACACACTCTCACACACACACACACA
>Ga0123353_10019369_pt1 | contig 10107 bp, 9 predicted proteins | sample TergutLab28metaG_3_FD_92763 | JGI IMG/M metagenome (GOLD analysis project Ga0123353, IMG submission 92763) | Labiotermes labralis P3 segment gut microbial communities from Petit-Saut dam, French Guiana - Lab288 P3 | ecosystem: Host-associated > Arthropoda: Insects > Digestive system > Gut ...
ACATTTCACCCAAATACCTGCAGAATATAGGAAAAAATTTCATACAAGACATATGTAACTTTCAATATATAATGCTTATGTAAGGCAAGTTACAATATTGTGTGGGCATAGCAGGGTGAAAGTCACTACTAGAACAAATAATTTATTGTAAAAATTATCAACAAATGACACATCCCCACCATTCAGAACACCCAGTGATTATTAACTCACCTGCTCAGACATGTATATATAAAGAACTTTCAAAAAATAAGGTAACAAACACTCCCATGTCAGAATGTTATTGTGACTTCGATCAATACACAGCACATTTGACGCATTCAACGTATTCACCACTACCATCTCGGCATTTGCCCCACAATGGTACCAAGGGTAAAGACACTGTTGTTGAGTGTCTGTAGCCAAGAAGTGATAACCTGCTTCACATCAGCATCTACGGCAATCACTTGCCAGCCAGGTGGATCTCAAGGATTCAGTGACAGATAAAATACTGAGTTCAAGATTAAGACTGATCCAAAACCTATCAGATGTACAGCCAAAACAGCTGTCCAGTTGGGTGTATGACGTTTGGCATTTTCATGCAGAAGGACAATACTTTGGCGAAGTAACTGAGGTCTTTTGCAAAAAATGGCCGCCGTAAGTTAAGTATACCACAACAATCAGCAGACAGTGTCACCATGGTTATCTTTACTAACGACGATGCTTCCATTTTCTTTGCTGGAGGAAGATGATAGTTTCTCTCTCACACATACTTTTTCTGGTTTCAGGTTTTGTGTCATTAACCATGTTTCACCTCCAAAAACTGCTCTCTATGATCAGTGTAACATGTCCAATGATACAAGAAAGGCCCATACAATGAGCTTTGTCATCATCTGCGGCATTCTTTGGCACTGAGTGCGCACACACTTCTACGTAATCCAGTTGGTCCTGGACAATTCTATGCACTATCCAGTGAATGTATAGCTCTATGGTAATGTCAGCAGCTGAACTTGTCTGTACACCATGCATTATCTGTAGTGGACTCTACATGTCAACATCTGTCCTGCCAATGTTGAAACCCATGCACCATATCTGCCTGTTTTCATGGTATTACACATACTCCATACATTTTCACCAAATGGCAGTGGATTTTCACTGGTGCAACAATCAAAACACACTTCATACTTCAAAGTCTGCCATGGTTCCGGCAGACCATCCATCTTTAATCTGACATAACATACTTATGGTATCCACTCACAGCTGTACAATGACAATCTGCATGTGCCGATTACATCTGCAGTCCCATGATATTATATCATGTCAGACATGCTGTAACCTTATTTTCTGAAAATTCCTTGTGTACCTGTCAGAGGTAGAAAACTCAAAATATGGTACAAGGAACACATCCACAACTGGGATGAATAATGATATGCAACTCAATCAGAACAGTAATCATGCCGTTGGTGTAACTGATGAGGTAAGAGAAATAGCCTGGTTCTAAAAACAAAGATAAAGGCATGCACATTTTGTAAAATCTGTATCATGGAAAAGGAAGACTGACTAATCACAGAACAGGAAGCATAATAACCTACTTTTTAATCTTGCTTGGCCACTACACAAGAAAGATGGCTTTCTATCCAAGTTCAAAGCCAGAAGGTAATCATGCTAACCCTACTCACTCACACTTACTTTCCATTTATAGACTGAAGTACTTTTTGGAATCAATCAACAAAAAACTCTAAAGAATTCCATACAGATCCACACAACACACTACTGGAAGGGTACAGGCACCTACATTTACATGGACTGCTAAAGCATCCTAACATACCCAACATTACAATGTAATTTGGATGTGCTAATGTAAATGATATCTACACTAATTACATTTCATCACTACCAATGTTGTTATAATTCACAAACATGCTGACATATACAATGTTACTACTTTACTGTAAATCCTCCTATGTACACCTTTGGACATTGAAACATGTACATGTGCACTGTTCAATCAATGTATTTTAAGTTGTTTCTTGATGGCATTAGTGTACATTCGTAACACAATAACATGAATATAAATGTGAAAACAGTGTGTGGTGTTCTTACAGCAAACAGTGACTTCAAAATATACACTGTCTCATGCTCATTTACAATTGCCAAACAATAGTTTCACTATGTACATTTTCCACACTGATGTGCTTACCTACCTCCCCACACAACAGCCACAAGCATTTGCATATATGCACACCGCCGAAATCGAAACTTTTAGATCTGTTACACTAACCCCTGCAGCAAGCTGTCTTGGGAAGCTCCACCACTCCCCAAGAAATTTCCTGCATTCATTACTCTGTTCACATAACTCCCATACTAACCACTGTCCTCAGCAGAATGAATCCAATCCACCACACCTTTCCACCCTACTTTTTAAAGAACCGTTTTAATATTATACTCTAAGCTATGTCCAGGTGTTACACACACACACACACACACACATGCACGCTCTCTCTCTCCCTCCCCCCCTCTCTCTCTCGGAAAGCAGTGTGGTTGGGAACCACAATAAAAATTGTATAAGTTTACATACTTTACATTTTTGTCTAGCTACTCATGCTAGCAATAATTTGTGTGATGTGCACTGCAATTAAATTGAAAACTTCAAGAAAACCTCCTGATTCTGAATTTCCAACACTGTCACATGGCTGACAACTACTATAATAAACACATACGATACAAGAGTGCCTCACTGGTGGTTCAACACAGGGATGAAGGAATGATAAGTGTACTGAGGACAGACACAAAACCCTGCAGCTGGAGTGCATTAGATGGGGCAGTGGCTCTATTGGACTCACTGTTTAGATAAGTTCCTCAGTTGGTACACACCACAAGAGTCTGGGACAAAATGAACAGCAATTTCTTTGCTGATGTTTCCATACTCTCAAGATAGGATAACAACAAAATACAACAAAAACACTTGTCACTGGTAATAAGTCAATAATTTCTGCTGCAAGTCCCTCCAAATGTCTATTATTTTTACCATTCTGACATCCTCCCACAGCCAAAAGCACTTACTATGAAGTCTTAATGCTCTGTCCTGCAGGGCTTCTGACATATGCCTGCAGGTGTGACAGTAACAGACCATTAACCTCCCATAAATCCTACCCCTCATCTGTACTTCAGGGCTATGTGCGTTTCTGTACCCTGGGTCAAGTGGGAGGCGATAACAGGTTTGGAGGGGACACCCTGTAGAGGGTTACAATGACACAAGCTGGCTAACAGGCTCTGGCCTACCCAAGCCAAGGTGGAATATATCCTGCTGAAGGCTGCATGGCACTGAAGTATTAACAGTAATGTTATAAATGATCCCCTTTGGGAATCAGGCAGCACCCCATTGTATGTAGGCTGTCCATTCGCATGTGGTTCCATGGTGACCATACATTTTCCCCATTTTGTTTGGGAGCAACTTAACTGGGGACTCTGAGAGACAATAAATGCATAAACCATTGGCTCTCTCTCTTGGAGGACCATGGAGGGGATGCTGCTCTACCAGGGACTTTGAAAAGCAAGATTTTGTTTTATGAGAAGACCTTGGTTACTGGGGAATCCTAGAGATAAGTAAAAGAAGGCTCTGAAAATGGGCAGCTCTCTCCATTGGGGCCCTGATGGGGAACCTGGAGGGGAGGGGGGGGGGCTCATTTTACCAGGGACTTTGAGAGACAGATGATGCACGGCTCTGGAAATGGAGTGTCTCTATGGGAGCTCTGTGAGGGGAACCTGGAGGGACAGCTCCTTTACTGGGGCCCCTGAAGGATATGTAAAGGAAGGCTCTGGATAAAGGCATCTCTCTCCATAGGGGATCTACTGGGGAACCTGGAGGGGTGGTTCATTTACCTGGAACTTTAGTACACTGTAAACGAAGCACCTCTGTCTGTGGGAACCATGTGATGGGAATCTGGAGTAAGGGCTCCTTTACTGGGAACTCTGAAAGCTAAGCAATACATGTGTCAAGGAAGGCTTTGGAAATGTAGCATCTCTCTCTTTATAGAGGCTCTGTGAGGGGAACCTGGAGGGAAAGCTCCTATGCTGAGAACTATGAGAGAGATGTAATGGAAGGCTCTGGAAACAGAGTTTTATTTTATAGGGCTCCATTAAGGGGAATCTAAGGCACTTAGCAAGGGAGGGTGCAGCCAATATGTTTATTGGACTAGGCTACTATCCTCTAACAGGATAGAATCCAGTGTCATTACTGGCTGGACCTTACTGGACATAACAACACCCTGAGAAGACATCTCTACATAATGGGGCTGATCGACAGTCCCTTAGGTAGGAGGTGTGGGGGTAGAGGAGGAAACCTCAGCCCACGTTTTATGTAAGTGTGAAGCCTTGGCAACACCCAGACATACCTATTTGGGTTCTTTTTTCTTGGAACCTAAGGATGTTAGAAGTCTAAGCCTAGGGGCACAAAGGGTCTGTCTAAAAGGCGTAGGTACATTAGGACCGGAAGGGATCGAACTAATTTATTATTATATTCTATTCTAACCGACCTCTAGCTCAGCAGGCACCGATCCCTTCCACCCCACCTGTCTACACCTTTTACCCAACCCAGATATGAGTTCATAATGATCCCATGCTTGTATATTTTTCCAATTAAAGACAAACATGATGACACAATAAGTTTCAGTTTACTAGCCACATACATCACAACGTAAAATAACACACACCTTTGCTAGCCAGTCCTCTGTGGATGACGTGTATCATGGAGGGAACTTCCTGCATCTTGTGAGATCTGATATTATCATGAAGATTACTGTCTTCCTGTATGTGGAGCTGTCCAGTCTGGCAGAACAGTACCAATGTTTCAAAGAAACATATTGCCCCTTCAACATCAGAAGATGAAGGTGGCAGGCTCCTCTACAATGGTGCATTTCTACCAAACTACACTGCACCACTACCCTATTCTTCTTCTTCTTCTTCCTCCTCCTCAATATGACGGCAATGGTTCTATGATATGGTGTGCAGAGGCAATGACCACATTCTCATTGTTTGTAACTTGGAATGGTTTGTGCCAACACAACTCAGTAACATGAACAACTCTTCATGTAAACACCATGAAGGTATACAGGGAGTGGAGGTATAGCTCCACACACTTTCTTAACCTTGGAAATGGAGAGATTGAAGTGGCTGATTTCATGGACCAGCTGCTGCATCTGCCCAAGTCTCAAATGAACAGAAGTTTATGTGGGCCTCAGAGCTGGTGTACGTGCTTTGGAGAGGATAGAAATCTCTCTCACTTGCCAGAGATTGAAACATGATTCCTTGGTCATCCTGTCCACAGCCTAGTTACTAATGTGACTGAACTATCCCATCTCCCTTTCGTATGTTACCTAGTACACAGTATAGCTGCCCAGCAAGTCAAGGAACCTCCCACTTTTTACTGGCCATGAAGGCTCACTTTGTTTTCACAAACACCTTATGTAATATTCATGATAACACTATCCTTCCATCTACCTCTAAGTCAAGCAATGTGTTTCCTCCATAAGTATTTCAAACATCTGTGAATGGCCCCATGTATGCTACATACCTTTTCGAGTTATCAAATGAACAGTGTATATTATTACAATATTAAGTGCATTATCAGATGAGTTTGGACACAAGTTATGAAATGCACTTTCACACGCTTTTGTTCAGTCACCTCAAATACCGTAAGTTGCACAGAAACAGTATGTTTGGCATAAGATGTGTCATTTTCCTCTACATATTTTTAACTGGCTTACTAGGCTGAACATTTACTCAGTTTATGCTTGACATGCACACAAAATAATATAAACCATCCTTCATTTGTATGCAATTTTAACAAAAATAGAACCTGACATACACTTTGATACAGTTTCAGAAAAATAAGTTCAGCAGTCCCCACGCTGTTGATTGGAACACGCAGACAGGGCACAGCTAATACAGAGAAACCTGCCTACACTGGAATGGTGTAACTGGATTTTTTTTTTGTCTTGCAGGCAGGGTACATTTCATGCAGATAATTGAGGTGTGGCAAAGCAGACTGCTGCAGTGTCTACACAAACATGCCAGCTTCAGCACAATGTTACATATCCTTATGAAACTTTCTACTGACCCATTAGATGCCTTAAATTCGCTTTTCCCCAGCTTTTTAGCCACTTCTCTTGCACATTCTTTTACCACTGTTCCAGATATTAGAAGGTTTCTAGCTCTTCCCCTTACGAACTACTCCTACACAATCTCATTGCTGTATTTTTCAGTTTTCCTCACTCTACACTTCACTGAACCATCACTACACTCCAGACACTTGTTTATTATTTCTGACATGGGAATTTAATATGTTATACACTTAGAAAGGTTTTCCCTACATTAATCTTTGACACAATCCATTTTACTGCCAACTTGCCCCTTTCACTTGCTTCATTCATTACCCTTTCCTTTGGAGGACACAGTTAAAAAATATTTGTATATTTTTCCATAAATGATATTGTTGTTCTTTGTAAATGGGGTAAACCTTCTGTCAGCAACTCTAATTGTGCTGTTTGGGTTGCAATTTGGAAACATTTAAGGAATGTGATTGTTTGGTGTCTGAAGGAGTGAGATTCGGATTCCATCAGTGTGTTTGTGACTGTGACCATCAAACAAACAAGAACTGCTGCTTACTCTCAAGTGGCACTTAATTATTTTTCAGTAGAACAACATATTCTCACCCAGCTACCCTTCCTAATAGTATCTCCCACTGCTGATAATCAGAAGGTACAGATCACAGAGTGTGAGACAGAGAAATAATTTTCGGTCAATTTTGTCCTTGCTTTTACTTTCAGTGTTAAAACTGTCTCCATTCATTATAGGTGGTTTTTTAATGTTTCTTACATAAGATCCTTGGGAATGTAAAAATATACGACCATGTTCCATTTAAGACAAGTTTACTGATACACATTTTTTAACATCTTATTTTGAAGGCACAAACAATGAATTATGTTTGGTTTCTGTAAATACTCATAATTAGCACCTGACATGATATACACCTCTACTGTAAGGCCTGTTCACACTCACCAGCACAGTAACAGGGGCCATTCTGGGAAACTTTCTGGATTCACTATCAGTCCAAATATTGCCCTAGCTGCAGATGAAGTGGAAGGAGAAGAGGGACCATCTGAATTGCCCACCCTTGCTCAGTACATGCCTGCATGCTTCATGAATTGGATGAGAAATTTCCTAACCCTCTACTCTCTAACATCATGCACAAAGAATATAAAATTCTCAATTACTACCCACTGTACAACACAACTCCTTACAATTAAAATCCATGTTCAAAGTGTATTCCACAATAACTGAGACCAACACCTAGTTTTGAATTCCCAACTGATGATGACATTCAATGTCACATGGAACAGCACCATCTTCAGTAAAGCTATCAAACCAAATGTAACCATTATGTAAAGCACTTCTCAAATGTGCTACGTATAATACAAACCACACACTAGAAAACTTCCTGGAAGCATATAAAGTACTGTCTTTTGTATCACAGACAGGTATTCAGAGCAACACATCCCAAATGCTAGTATCTATTTAAAAGCATTTCAAACAATTTATACTCTGCACAGAGGTGATTATATAACTTTTATTGCCTAACATATGCTGCAGGTACCTTCTAACAACAGTCACATCTTTACTGTAGATGGTGTACAGCAGAACTCTTCAGGTGCTCCTTATACTCCAACTGGACAGCAGCTTCTTTACTGACATTACTTAGCCACTGAAAATAAATACTAGTATGTATAAAATGATTATAAACTCTGCAAGAGCAAAACAAATTTCCAATTCTCTCTTTAAAATAACTTCAAGTACCACATACATTAAAAGCCTCACATAGATCACAGCTTTTCAACCTACCTTTCAAACTGCAACAGTTCAGTTCCTATAGCTGTTCGCTACAATATGTTTCTATGCAGCAACACAGTCTAGCCACTATGACACTTCTTCCATTAGGTTGTGCACATCTCACATTTATTTGTTAACTTTGGGTGCCCATACGTGAGGAGACTTATCTGAAGGCAAATCTGCTCAGGCCCCTGTATAGAGACAAGTCTCTATGTGTATGGTGCAAGTCTTAGGGCTTGTAAGTCTGCAGTCGAACCTGAAATGATTCTGCCACTGCTAATTTTTTGCTACCAACTACAGACGCAAGGACAGGAGTGCCAATGTATATTGAGGTGACCATACACCAGGAGGTGTATTTTACATATTTCCATGTACTTTAGTTTGTTGGAAAGAGTCAGAGGAGAAGTCATGACAGTGTGTTCATCATGCTAGGTAAAGAAGACTTTTTAACTGGCCTGACAACTGCACCAATAACAAAGAGAGAAGGATGATACAAGCAGGCGAAAATTTTTTGTTGGTTACACAAAATAATTCCCATGTTCATTTAATCACTGAATTAACAATGGAACCCACAGACTGGAACTACTACCAAAGAATGAATGACAGTACATATCTTGAGTTGTTGGAATTAGTTACACCACTCATTCAGAAAAAGGACGCTCAATTTCAAACAGCAATTTCACCCCATGAAGAGTGCAATGCCACCCTGAGGTTTCTAGCTACTGGAAGGAATTATAAGGATTTGAAAATTTTTTAAGCTATTTCACTGCAAGCACTTGGCAAAAGTATATCTAACACATGCAAAGCTATTATAAGGTTCTGACATACAAACGCAGAGGTAATGTGGTTTTGATTAGTACTTATTATGGACATTTGACTTTAATCAAAATGTAATTATTAACAGCTTACTGTGAGCATATTCAATGGCAGCATTAGGACATCTGTCATGAATTCACTGAGCAATTTACTGAACTTCACAAATCTTTGCTATGGTTATGGAGAGTGAAAAGTGAAGATTGGTTGGACCAACTGCAAATATCACCAGTCCTAAGAAAATGATCCAAGTGCTAACAAATTGCAGTTATAAAAATTAGGTAGTGTATAAACTGCAATCTTCTTACATAAAACCAATGAATAAGTAGCTGTTTCTGTTAAAAGTACTGCAACTCCACAACACACATATGAAACATGTCTGACCAATTAAAAGGTCTTCTTCACCTAGCACAATGAAGACACTGTTAAAACTTTTCCTCAGACTCTTCCCAGTCAGCTGAGGTATGTGCCTATATATGACAAAATCTCCTAGTGAGTGGGCACTAACAGACTTCAGACTTTCCATGACATAAGTTTTAACATGTATGTACACTTTTACATTGCAACTGTGCAATGTGTGATGTTGAATGTATGTTACAGCTAACAGAGGTTTATAAATGTTTTGTGCCTACTGTATCAGAAAACATTCTTTTTTAAGAGATGACCAACAGTATGTGATACCAAATACTCTCAATGGTATTGAGTATTACAGGCTTTTTTTAAAACTCAGTACATAGAAAAATTGCAGTGTTTAACTAGCAAACAGAATACACCACATCTGAACATGAGGCTGTCCAATTCATCTGTCAGCCTCTGTCTTCATATGACTTACAAAACAATCAGTGCATCTGAGTGGAAACATTTCAAACTCTCATTAAAACAGAACACCACATGATATTTTGTAGAGACCATTTAAACTAAATAATGCTGTTACAACTGTTCAAAATCCATATAACTTTTCATTTTTATCATGATAGCAATTCAGTCAAATGGTATGGAACAGATGTGCACCCAGTGACTGTGTCTACATCACATGCATAAAGTACACAGGAAATCACCTACTTGTGATTGTACTGTGGCTAATCTTACATAACCCACAAACTTGGAGTAAAAAAGAAAGATAGTACAGTTGCCTAACATCAGCAGCAATTACAGTCACAAGAGAGTAGAAGACCCACTGACTAAAGACTTCTTATAATACTTCCTTCAAAAATAATCATGAGCATACTCTGATCAGAACTTCAAATGAACAGCTAGGTTGACAAACTATAAAGCTTTACAATGGAATGACTGAAATAAATAGCAGCCCGGTCAGAAAGCGAACAGACACACGACACATTTCAAATACCAGAACAGAGATTTCCTTGTAAACAAAGCCAACTTGTTGCACAATTTTTTTTAGTGTGTTTATTTCTTTTCTCTACATGTTTC
>Ga0123353_10019370_pt1 | contig 10107 bp, 4 predicted proteins | sample TergutLab28metaG_3_FD_92763 | JGI IMG/M metagenome (GOLD analysis project Ga0123353, IMG submission 92763) | Labiotermes labralis P3 segment gut microbial communities from Petit-Saut dam, French Guiana - Lab288 P3 | ecosystem: Host-associated > Arthropoda: Insects > Digestive system > Gut ...
GCGATTTTTTCTCCTATCAGTACCATTTCGCCAATGTCACATAATTATTTTAATACTACTCTTATAAAAAAAAAACAAGGCAATGCTCCTTTGGATATCAGGGAATAACGGTCAGAATGGAAATTTCCAATTGTCTTGACAATGATTAATAAAATCACATTTACAACACAACTCCACTTGTCCGGGTTAACTGGGACGGCCAGCCATCTGGATATGCAGGAAATCAGGATAATTGGATTTTTCTTTAAAAAATAGGCTATATTGGTAGTCCGAAGTTACGGTATGTACCTGCGTCTAACCCTTTCGAGTACGCCTCATTTGAAGTTCTAGAAGCCATAAAACTGTACTCTACCTGACCTTAAAACCAGTAATTTCAAGACAAGTTAGTTTTGCAGAATTCTCGACAAATTTACCCGAAGGGCCAAGCCGATATGGAAAATTGGCGATCTGGATAACCAGCGTCCAGGTAAGTGCAGTTCTACTGTAATTGCAAACGCAATTTACAAAAGTTTCTTTAACGTTTTCTTTAAGCCAATGAAACACCACGGAAAAGTAGCCTGAAGTGTGCGAACTACGAATATTCGGAAAGTTAAACACGATGTAGAAAAGGGAGTTACATGGAACAATGAGTGCCCTGGAAAGTCTGCATTATGCTAAATGTAGATATGTATTTCACATTTACGACATGCCTTCGTTGGAGAAGCTTCTCTCAGAATTGAGATCCTCATAGCAATTCGCTGTACTTCGCTTTCAGTATTAGATTTCGAAAAACAAAGCGTTACAAGAAGTCCAAGTCGTGTAAACTTTCCGGCTTAACATATAAGGGTTCAGTTTTCATAGAAACACGAATTTGTATTTGAAGAAGGTGGCTTTGTTTTGTCTTGTAATTTGCCTAAACCTTACAATCATACACAAAATTCAAGCCCTGTAATGCTTTCGGGTGCCAAACCAATGGTACGTATGACTCATTTTGTGCTAAATTAGATTTCGACAAACGCTGGTGACTGTAGCACAATGATTTCAAAATCCAGTAGTTCACGAAGCTAAAATTTATTAAATAAGTTATGTAATGTTCTCGCTTACAATACTGAAAAGTATCTGAGGATCATGCAGCCCATGAACTTAGTCGACTGACCAGTGTCCCAGCAAAACAGGCCGATGAAAATGTACAGGTCTCGTTCTTGTATCAACTGGAATGTTTATGAAGGTCCTTCAGAATTGGGATTACTCGATGGGGCTGTGTGTGGCTTTCGTCTTATCTGGGCTCTCTACGTATCTAGCACAACTGAATAGGACCCTCCCCCCCCCACATTATTAACTGAGTTCGGAAACAGAGTTTCTGAAAGGCGATTTTTAATTTTCTGTATTTTTGAATCACAACGACGTACAGAACTCATAACTGTGGAGATATCGTCAAAAATCTATAAAATTTAAGGAAAATTTATGTGTCCAGAGTACGAGAGCTACAGGGTACGAATGGCTTTGTTCGTCTGAGGCACCGTTTATAAACAAATATTTCAACTTCTAAAACCCATATAATTACGTTCATAATGCACTTCATAAAAGAAATGAATGACAAAAGGATTTCACCCAACGCAAGGACTGAAGTAAAAAAAAATATTCAGGAGCAAATGTTTTTCGTTATGTCCGCCAGGCGGTGCTGGTGCAAAAGGGACAGTTCGGGCGATTTGTCTTACGTAAGTAACTTTGAAGAGTCTGGAATCTTTCTTATTTTGAAGAGACTTTTGATGTAAACTTGGCAACTCAGAGTGAGAAGTTCGCCCATCCTCGCTTTACAGAAGAAAATTTCGCTGAGGCACAAAAGAAGAGGAAAGAATGAGCTGATGAAGTGTATCTCGTTATGTACTCTTGACGTGAAACTGACATTACAAAGAAAATGAAATAATAGACGTAAGTATTAAAATTCAACGGACAGAAAATAGATCACAATGTGTACAAAAAGCGAATAGTTATCGAATACCTTTAACGAGCTTCGAAATATTACATCCGATTTGGACGAGCGAGAGAGAAATCCTAGGAGGGGTGCTTTGTTCTTAAATATACGTAAAGGAAAGAAAATGAAATGATGACCGAACTGGAAAGAGAAGGGCAGGCTTTTCCTGAAGTACAAGACGTCAGAGTGGAGAGATGTTCTGTGTTTAAATTAACGAAAAAATCACATGTAAACACGAGTCCCTGGACCAGTGGCGTACCCAGGAATGTTGCTCAGGGGAGGTTCAACAAATTCAGTTGAGGAGAGAGAACAGAGAGAACGGGGATCTGAGGGCGGTAGGCCCCTATTCAGGGGTTCTGGAGGCAGCTGTAATTTGGTACAAGAAATTTCATGTCATATAGTAAAATTTTCTTAATTTTTGGTACTTTAAGACTATTTATAATAATAATAATATTTATTAATTGCAATTGGGTTGTCACCCGGTGGCAATGGTTATTTTACATGCAAATTTATGATGACAACCAATTTATTTGTCATTGCTAATGTAAAACAATTGGGAACCTAGGTAGTTTTAGAATTATACTGCCTTTTTTCCGAACGTCTTGGGGTGTTGGTATCCTAAATTCAACAATTTATAACAGTTTTCATAATCGGATTCAGTTTGGCACGATTTTGGAGGGGGTGGGTTCAACCTCCCCCCCCCCCTTGGTACGCCACGGCCTTGGACAATGTAGTTATGAGATACGGCACGTATGACGACAGAAGCCCCGAGCGAGAGCAGCCACTGTATCTAAGTTATAATTTTTCCTCCGTTACACCCTGCATTCTTATGCTTCAATATGATTCGGCAGCTTGCCAGGTTATGTGACAACTTTGGTATGTGCGACCAGTATATCTGTGCTGTGCCGAACATGCATTCAAAGACATGGCTGATACAGTCGTGCAAATCGTGTTTGATAGTGCATAGAAAAATATTTTCTAACATTGATAGGCACCTTAAGGAAAGGGGAATTTTGCGTTCGCGGAAGCAGAAAGAGGAAGAAAAAATATTTCTCACATACCGTAGCTGAGAAATATTATCTTAATTGGTGTTAGGGGTGCAACGTAAATATGACAGGAGTAGAAAACAATTGCGAATTGATTTGTAAACTCTGAATTTTTGATCCGTATAATGATAATGAGAAGCGTAATGCGGTCCGTGGAATTGTAATGAGAACACTGTGATCTTTCCTCGTAACTTGCTGTCCTGAAGAGAGTGATCTACAGCGGCGAAACTAGCGATTTGCAAATAAACAACTTCCTGTGGATAAGTCCGTACTTTAAATTTTATCTTTCCCCCCTACAAACTAGAAGGGGCCAAATATCGAACTGTAGCATCCAGGGACCTTGGTTTACTTAAACGTCTCGCATCACTCAACCAACAAAATGCATAATATTGTTCCTGTTTTAGTTGAGTGTTGTGAATTGTTTACTGACCATGCGAGGAATGAACAATATAAAGTTTACGTAAAATCTTTGATATTTACGTGCGTCGAACATTCTCCTACTTTGGTGCCATTTATTTCAGAAACATAATGTAGCAGAAGGTCAAGAGAGGCTAACTGAATACGGAAATGGAAGAGGTAAGGACAGGGTGACTTGATTGTGAATACTAATATAGGGAAGTCAATGGAGTGATCACTAGTTTACGAATAGCCATACAAAGGGCGAAATAAATGTTATTACATTGGAAAAGGAAAGAACTGAAGACAAAAGAAAAGTCGTGACATACTTATACGATAAAAAATGGACTTGTTGTTATCGGTGATAATACTGATGATGAAGGAGATATGCTGCTTTCGAAAGATGGAAATTTAAAGTACTAACGAAGTAGGACACCAAAACACAACAGTAACATGACTGATTAAAACAAACCTGCGCACCGTATATTACGCTGCCTATGTTACTGGTAGCACGTAAGGAAGTGCACATTGCAGTGTGGTTAGTGAGTTTGCAGAATAGACTCCTGATTGAACATTTGATTACCGATGAAGGTTTTATTGTACCTTTTGAGCTCCCGTGTGACGGAAAATTTCTGAATTCTAACAGCTTGTATTTAAAGTATTTCTGCAAGATAAAAATAAGCTAGTGAGATGAGGTGAATTACTGTGAGAGAGTATAACTTGCTTGTCATACAGAAAAACGTACATTTTGGGGAGAAAAGTTTATTGAAATTATTTTAAATAAGAAAAAAATCAAGCTGAAACAGAAAAATCAGAACAAAGAGAAGAGGTTATAATATATTTTTATGGCATTAAGAAGCAAGGGAAAATGGGATAAAACGAGAATAACGCCTCAGGAAAATAAGGACTAAAATTAAATAAGTGACGCTAGACGACACACGAATAAAGATGAAGAGTACAACAAAGCAAACAGTAAAACTAACTTACGGTGAAACAAACTATACATTAGTCTACTACAGCATGAAACTAAAGACAAGGTTCCAGTACATTATAAATAAGAATATAATGCGCAACAGGAACTGGAGTCGTGGGACGAAGTCATTTTTGAGAAACCGACTTTCGTAAAGTCCTTCAAGTCTTTTCGTCCCTTCCTTGAACTAGACATTTTAGCGCTACTTCATAAGCTCGACGATATATTCAGCCAGTTAAATTCAGTTACAGCATGCTCACCCCATAAAAAAACACCACATTTCAGTTTATCCATGACTAAATCTCTGAAGCTGACTTTTTCTGACACGGAGTAATAGGAAGAATGGAATAAAGAATAAACAACAGTAGTCCGAACAAGAAAGAGTGAATTTAACTTTCGTGTTTCCGTGCAACGCTAGTGTAATTACAATTGATAACCAACAAGCTGCCAACTATTTTGATTTATTTACTTCTAATCAGTTCTATATGTTTCGGGCGATGTTTTCGCCCATCATCAGGAGCATACTACTGTAACTACAGCGTCTGGTATTGCCCACCGATGTTGCTGCTGGCCAGTAGTAACATCGGTGGACAATATAAAGACGCAATATGGCCTTGTAAGATTTTAACTATTATTATTAAGTAGAATACAAATGGTATTAGAAGGTTAACATTCCTTATTGTCGAGTCTTAAAAATGGTGTAATAAATTTTGAACAGAAGAAAAGTACTGTCGAATGAGGTGACGTTAATTAAGTTTGTGTCTGCTGGTGGATAATATTAAAGCAGCCACGCTTAGGCCTACTAATATTGGGAAAGGCAACTGCAACCCAAATAGGCCCAGTTAAAAGACGAAATGACTTAAGGCTTCACTGCTGTAAACTAAAATTAACTTACATTATTCTAGGAATTACCTCGCCATGTATTGGGGAGTACAAAATATTCACGCACTAAGCCACTCCGTCTTACGTCAGGCTCTGTCTTAACCAATGAGACCCGGGACGTGACGTCACTAGAAAACCAGGTTCTAGAGTAACCATGGAAATACGGTCCCCGTTCAAACTCGATGTGTGACGTCATTCAAAATCCAAGTTTATCGTAACCATGGATAACGTGTAAACATAAAAATACGGGTGTGATTAAATCACTCACTTAGTCACAACAAGCACATTACACGAAGTATTCATAAAGATTCTGTTCTTACTTCACAGAGAACAGTGTGTGCTTCCATTATAAAGATCAATTAGTTGAAGTTCTACAAGACAATTCTGGCTGTTTTTTGTAATAATCATACAGAATTCATATACTGAAATAACCATCCTTTTTAAACTAAGACCGCATTCAGTTTTTGATGGCTGCTTTACAGTTTGCCATCGCCACACCCGAATTCATCTTCCAATTATATCTGTCGGTGCAATTGTCTTAACAACTGGAATCTGCGGATCTCAAAAACAATGCTTCCCCTTAGTACCCACGTCACAGAAAACACACTGCACTCCCACTAGATTATTAATTCGTCAATTCTGCTTAAGGGAACAATTGCAGTATATCCAGAAATTAATATGAAAATCACTCCTGCACTTTGTTGGAAAAGTGATATGTTTCTGCGTGTCAAAACACATGGTGCGTTTACTAACTACTGTATTTGAAAGTGCCGGCAGCGGAATCACTTTCAAATTTCCATTTCCCTTCTTGGGATTTCTGGACGACTTTATCTCGTTCGATCCACGCTGAATTTAGAGTGGCCTTTTGTATAATGTACAGAAGCAAAATGTAATGTCTGGGGAGTCGAGGTACATCTTCATACATTCTTAATCTCGATACTTGATGGTGGATGTGAAGGTTAATGAAACCAATCCGTTCTGGCATAACTGATGATAACAAGTCGGCCCGTATGTAGTTCCAGCATTTTCGGCTTCGTCTTTACACTCAGCCTCCTTTCTTCTACTACAAAGTGATCGTCGGTTTAAATGTTAGGACTTCATGCGTGTACTTCTACCAACCCGCTCATCAGACCGGTAAGTGTCTACTTTGAATTTTAAATGTATGTACTTAATGGCCAAGACTAATTGTCTGCGTCCCCAAAACACCCATGACATTATTCAATTTGAATGTTTGAAGGGAGTGAGTTGATTTTTATGTGACTTTTCTACTGCAATAAATGTAACACTGGTCGAGATAAATCTGTGGTGTGGCCAACGTACATTTGGATGGTAATGACTTAGACGTTGCCCGGCGCAACCTTTCTGCATATCGTTTCATGCTAAGATTGAATTATCGTCGCAACTGAAACGACATTAAACGTCGTTAATTCAACTAACTGTTGCAGATCCCAGTAGACGCGCGGTCTAAGGCGTGAGTCTACGGCCACTCGCTTCCTAGGTTTGCGGGTTCGAATCCCGTAGGGGGCAAGAATGTCTGTCTCTTGTGTGTGTGACTTATGTTGTCACGTAGAGGTCATTGCAATGCTCCGATCACTCGTCCAGAGGAGTCCTACCGAGTGAGGTGTGTCTTGAGTTTGATCGAAGAATCTCATATACAAGGCCTCCCACTAGGGTGTTGAACCACGAGAAAAAGAATTTAACTCAGTAACAAAGTAACAGAGTGCATGCTACTAGATCTTCCTCTCAAAGTGACACTTAAGTTACAACTGTGCTATGTTTCTGGCAATTAGTAGCCAGTTTCCGGCGATGGAAGCCCGGATTGCCTCTTAAGGTAAAACAAGTTGGATTTTTTTTTAATATATGTACTATGAATCTTTTATTATTTTGTACTATGACCAACAAACGCACAATTATTTCACAAATTATCAGACTACTACATGTTTCGATACTATCGTGTCATCCTCAGGGAGCTTGAAATCAATATCTTCCCAAGTTACACAAGTATTTCAAATGCAGCTGTTGGTAAAACAATTTACAATTAAGATGTTTCACAAGGGTTTTATGCAACTTCTCATTTTATAGCGTACAGTATAATGCTTTAGGATTTTATACTGTTGAGATTTAAACGACTATGATACAAGAACTTGCATAAAACCTATGTGAAACATCTTAATTGTAAATTGTATTACCAACAGATGCATTTGAAATACTTGCGTAACTTGGCGAGGTATTGATTACAAGCTCCCTAAGGATGACACGATAATGTCAAAATAAGTAGAATTGTGATAGTTTGTGAAATAATTGTGCAATTGTTGGTCATATTACAAAATAAGTGGGATTTTTGGTGGACAAAGTGGCAGTGGCTTAGGTTTCTCCGTACACGTCTAGTTTTCTATGCCAATTATCATTGCACCATAGCTCCTTATTTATTTACCACTACAGGCTAGAACAAAATGTCCATTTGAGGTAGAAATATCCAGGGACCAGTCTCTCTCCACGCCTAGATGATCGAGTAAATCCCAGATGGCCTAACTAGGCACAAACAAAACATACCTCACCCCTACTCTCTAGGCTATTGAATAATGCATTGTTTTCATAACGCCTCATGCATTTGGGGTTTCACGTTGGTTGCAGAACAAAGAGAAATTAAAAATCGGCGACCGCAAATTTCCCTTGTAATCAAAATTTACCTCCACGAAGCACGAACACCAACAATAACACCCACGTTCTCTTGTTCTGCATCACAAGACAGAGCTTCCTGTTTTTCAAGATGCAATATTCTGACACTGAATACCTGCTGTAAGCAAACTGAGTCTTTGAAATGTTCAGAGTTTCCGAGTATTAAACTAAAAGTCGTTATAATATGATTCTTATGTAAAAGATACGGTTGCTAATAAATCTGTAGTACATTCTTTACCTGCGTCATTTTGTAATCAAATAAATGAAACAAAGCAATATTATTCTTATAATAAAACTAACTAGGTACACTAATTTTTCAAATTTATTTTTGGAATAAAACTATACATGTTTCGGACGGTTCCTCTGCCCATCATCAGGAGTTTTTCACTGTACACACAGCAGTGGTATATGTCATACAGGTTTGCTGACAGCTGTCAGCAAACCTGTATGACATATACCATTGCTGTGTGTACAGTGAAAAACTCCTTATAGTTTTATTCCAAAAATAAATTTGAGAAATTAGTGCATCCAGTTGGTTTTACTATAAGAAATTGTCACGATGCACTGTCACCTGAACGTCAAAACAGTACTAGACAGTCGGTTATTTATCACTCTACTCCCACTCAATAGTTCAATATAATTCCGTTCAAAATTCAATCTTATTAACGCTTTCAAAACTGATTTATCTTAAAAATAACAGTAGTTACTTTATATAAACGTGTAGTCACTTAATATCTGTAAATTCATTCTAAGAATTCTTCCGTAGTAGATTGCCGTACAGAGACCAAAGGAATCATGTAACTCATCTCCAAATGTGACATTCACACGGTGTCATAACTCAGAACAACAAAATATGAAGATTTGCGTAACTGGTTACAAAAAAAAAGACCTATTATAGAGATTACAATGGGAAGCTTCGCAGTTTGTACTTATCACCAAATAATGTCAAAAAATCATGCGAGTGAATTGCGATTAAAGTAGCACAAATAAGAATAATGAAAGAAATATAAAATTTAATTTAAAACAGTCAGGTGGAAAGACTATGTCTTGAAGTGAATAAATAATATTAAAGTAGGTCTTAGAGTCGAGTATCTGAAGAAGCGAATTCGAATAACCTTTAAGGCCCAACGATTACGTCACCTGCCACCATTTTTAAAAGTCAGAAACAATAGATTCTGCCGACATGCTGCATTCACGTGATTATTTCTCTGTACAGCATTATCTCCTAGGTTTCTAAATCGAAACGGAAGGTGTTTGCAGCATGCTACGAGGTGAAACTTTAAAAGAAACTCAAGTTAACTTCAGTCTTGAAATGTTTAGCAACTTGTGGTTTTGTTCCAGCTATTTCCTTATGCCTACATGCATTCTGCAGTCACATTATTCCATGGTTGAAACACTTACCACATTTATGAGCTGAACGAAAGCAAGGCCGAATCTAACATCTACTTTCTGTGTCATGTTCTGCACGGGTCGAATCAGCTTGTTGTACCCTCGGAACAGATCTCTAACCAGGCGCTCTTCGTCCTCCGAGCACCGACCTGCGGAAAAAAAGGATATTTTTTACAGTAAAAGGGTAGAGACCAATGGTGTTTCAGGACAGGGTACCCAGACGCATGTATGGACCTACGAGAAGGAAGTAATGGGAGGTGTTTTTCATAATTTGTATTTGTCTTCTATGACAATGAATGATGAGACAAACAGAGAACGAAGGCAGCGAGGAAAATGAGATGTGCCTTCAAAATTTTATTGAAAACGTAAAGAAAAGAGATTGCTTGCAAGACGTAACAAGTATGGGGAAAATAGTTACATACATATCAAGAAAATTGGTGGGTATAAGTTTGAGAATAGAAATCAAAGACTGACACATGTAACTGATCCATTTTCGAGGGAAATTCTGGGTTCCAAAAAAGGCGAGAAATTTTGTGAGCCAAGTAGGTTTCCCAGGATCCTGCTTCACATAGGTGGTTAAATCAAAATAACACGCCTGTAAGTTATAGACAGTGCACTTGTTGTACTAGCTACTGTTAACAAATACGTTAGAAGAACCGAATGCCTCTTTGCAGAAGTTGTGACTACGAGGTATTTGCTGGAAACCCGTCAATGTTAACCCTTTAAAGCCTACTGGTTAGGTGCACCAAAAGGTTGAACATTTACGGATTATAAATTCTGCCCACACTGTA
>Ga0123353_10019371_pt1 | contig 10107 bp, 12 predicted proteins | sample TergutLab28metaG_3_FD_92763 | JGI IMG/M metagenome (GOLD analysis project Ga0123353, IMG submission 92763) | Labiotermes labralis P3 segment gut microbial communities from Petit-Saut dam, French Guiana - Lab288 P3 | ecosystem: Host-associated > Arthropoda: Insects > Digestive system > Gut ...
ATACCACACCACCCCAGCCGAACCACACCGTAACACCAACACACATCGAACCAGAGCAATACAACCCATGAAATAACTCAACAAATAAGTCGCAAGCTCCTGAGGATGGATGTACTAACATTCTAAACATGTTGAGCATTAAATAATGAAATAATAAAGCAAGTGACATCAAGTTGGTCTATCTTTATTCAATTATCAAGATGATGCACGGTCCAATAAACATGATTTATTTTATGGTGTTCAGCCTACAGCACGGCGACGTCTGAGTGCTTCGCTAGGTGCAGCAGTTCGTGAACCACTGCTGTAGTGTATATCCAAACTGTGAACAAGGGATTATATAAGACTTGCATAACTGCCGCTATACTTACGGTCAGTAGAACTGTCCTCGTAACAGGAAAGAAGTTGAGGCCAGTGAGCGCTATGTTGTCAGTTGCAACCTGCACCAGGAACCTGTGAACCTGCAAAGAATTTGGAATTAAGCAAATTATGTCGGAAGTAGCTCGAAGGAGAGATGATTACTGTAGCACGATTGTGTGAGACCTTGTACGTTGCTCGAAGTATATTGAGTGTTATTAATACGAATTCTTGCCGTATATTGCCTGTGGTTTGACTAGTACATTTCCAGGGAATGCCGGTGGGGGGCGAGATTTTCCTGTCCCGAGGCCCACCCTGCCTCCTGTGCGATGGGTATCGAGTCTTTCCCGGGTGTAAAGAGGCCGGGTCTAACCGCTAGCCCACTCCTAACCCTGAGACTGCGAATGGTTGGAGCAATACCTCTACCTCCCATCTCTGCCTGTGCAGCCGTATTATGGGGTGACCTTTACCTTTACCTATCTGGTACTTGGTGTTATATAGCATCCAACTGTCTTAAACACAATAGGCCTTTTCTTTTCGACTGCTAAATATGCAGCATTGCCAGTGTCACCCGTATTTCACATTGATACTTTATACAAATGTACTAGTATTTGCCCGTGTTAAGTGGGACCCTGTCACCACGGCATAGCGCGTCTTGAGGTCACGGTTGGAGGAACGGCCTCCAATGTGTAGGGTAGCTGTGAATATATTGAAGAAGCAGTCACGGGCAGCCGACAAGGGGTGGTTCTCCAGCTTGGGGATTGGACGAGGTGCTAACAACTCCTAACCGTAGAAAAGTATCTTGTTAAGAAACATTCAAACAGTAAGCGTCAGACTGAACTGATGCTTTGGTACGATCTAAGCAACGAAAAAGGGAAACGAGATTTGGTACGTGGAATGTTAGGAGCCTGTATAGGGCAGGTTTACTTGTAGCAGCAGCCAGGGAAGTAGTAGGATGTAGATTAGATTTAGTGGCTGTGCAGGAAGTTAGGTGGGACAGAGAGAGCTCAGTAAGAGCAGGGGATTATAAGTTTTTCTATGGAAGAGGAAACTACAATCATCAATTAGGAAAAGGACCTTTTGTACATCAGAGAATAACATCAGCAGTTACGAAAGTAGCGTATGTTATCGATAGGGTGTCATATGTAGTTCTGAGAGGTCGCTGGTGTAGTATCATTGTTCTGAATGTGCATGCAACAAGTGAGAAGAAAAGTGATGATTCAAAATACAGTTTTTATGAGGAATTAGAGCAGTTTTGAAAATTATATTTCTAAGTACCATATAAAAATTCTATTAGGAGATTTTAATGAAAAATTGGGGATAGAGAATATTTTCAAATTAACAGTTGGGAATGAGAGTCTTCATCAGGAAAATAATGATAATCGTGTTAGAACAGTAAACTTTGTCACATCAAAAAATCTAGTCGTTAAGAGCACGGTGTTCCCGCAGCGGAACATTCATAAGTACACCTGGACCTTTCCTGATGGTAAGAGCCCCAAACAGATTGATCACATATTGATAGATAGGAGATGGCGTTCGAGCGTACTAGATGTACGAATTTTCAGGGGAGCTGACTGTGATGCTGATCTGGTTGCAAAATTTAGAGAAAGATTAGCAGTAATTAAACAAATATCACAGTAGTTTGATGGGGAAAGATTTAATCTGAGGAGGCTAAATGAGTTGGAGGTTAGGAAACAGTATCAATGTGAAATTACAAAGAGGTTTGTTACTTTGGGAAACTTAAGTGATGACGAGGACATAGATAGTGCCTGGGAGAACATTAAAGAGAATATAAAAACTTCAGCTAAAGGGAGTCTAGGTCTGCACGAATTGAAGCAACATAAACCTTGGTTTGCTGAAGAATGTTTAGGATTTTTAGATCAAAGGAACCAGGCTAAAATTCAGTGGGTACAGGATCCAAGCCAAAGCAATGTAGATAATCTGAACAATGTACGACGTGAAGATAGCAGACATTTCAGGAACAAAAAGAAGGAATATCTGAAAGCCAACATTGAGGAACTTGAAACCAACATTACGATAAAAATTATTAAGGACTTGTATAGGGCCATTAGTGACTTTAAGAAGGGTTGCCAGCCTTGAACCAATGTAGTAAATGACGAGAAGGGTGATTTGGTTGCCGACTCCCAAAGTCTTTTGGTTAGGTGGAGGAACCATTTCTCTCAGCTATTGAATTACATGGGGTTAATGATGTTGGGTAGCCAGATATACACACAGCAGAACCAATAGTTCCTGAGCCAAGTGCCTTTGAGGTTGAGTTGGTTATTGAAAAGCCAAAAAGTCACAAATCAACAAAAAGGTATTGATCAAATCCCAGCAGAACTGGTTAAGCCGCTGCGTAGAACAAGTCGCTGAGATTTATAAACTTATTATTACTATTTGGAATAAGGAGGAATTTCCTGAGGAGTGGAAGGAGTCCATCATTTACCTATCTATAAGAAGGGCGATAAAACAGATTGTAGTAATTATAGGGGCATATCACTTTTACCACTTACATAAAAAAGTTTATCCAACATCCTGCTCACAAGGTTAACTCTGTATGCAGAAGAAATTTATGGGTGATCATGGATGTGTATTTCGACGCAACAGGTCAACTACTGATCATATATTCTACATTCGTCAAATAACTCAGAAAACATGGGAATAAAATGAAGCAGTGCATCATCTCTTTATAGACTTCAAGAAAGATAATAATTCAGTTAGGAGGGAGGTCTTGTATAATATGCTCATTGAGTTTGGTATGCACATGAACTGGTGTGGCTAATAAAAATGTGTCTGTCTGAAAGGTCTAGCAGAGTTCAGGTAGGGAAGACTTTGTCTGACATGTTTCCTACTAGGAATGGTTTGAAACAAGGAGATTTTCTGTAGCCATCGCTTTTCAACTTTGCTTTAGAGTACTCCATTAGGAGGGTTCAGGTAAAGCAGGATGGCTTTAAATTCAATGGTAATCATCAGTTTGTGGTTTGTGCTGATGATGTTAATATACTGGGGGGAAGCGTGCATACTGTACAGGAGAATGCGGAAGCATTATTAGTGGCTACTAAGGAGACTGGACTAGAAGTAAAAGCTGATGAAACTAAGCACATATTCAGAATGCAGGACCAAGTCACAGTATAATGCTTCATAATCGTTCCTTTGAAAGGGTGGAAGAGTTCAAATATTTGGGAACAACCTTAACAAATAAAAATTCTATTCACGAAGAAATTAAGAGCAGATTGAAGTCAGGAAATGTTTGCTATTATTCGGGGTCAGAATCTTCTGTCTTCCAGCTTTCTATCAAAAAATTTAAAGATAAAGATGTACAGAACTATAATTTTGCATGTTTTTTTGTATGGGTGTGAAACTTGGTCGCTCACACTGAGAGAGGAACCTAGACTGAGGGTGTGTGAGAATAGGGTGTTGAGGATGTAACAAAGGATCGCAGAAATCAACATAATGAGAAGCTTATAGATATGTACTCCTCACCCAATATGGTTCGGACGATAAAATCGAGAAGAATGAAATCGGCGGGGTATGTAGCGCGTATGGGGGAGAGGAGAGGCCTATACAGGGTCTTGATGGGGAAACTGAGAGAAAGAGACCACTTGGGAGACCCAGGCGTAGATGGGAGGATAATATTAAGATGGATCTTCAGGAAGTATGAGGTGGGGAATGGACTGGATCGAGCTGGCTCAGAATAGGGACACGTGGAGGGCACTTGTAAATGCGGTAATGAACCTTCGGGTTTCATAAAATGCGGGGAATTTCTTGACTAGCTGAAAACCAGTTAGCTTCTCAAGACGGACTCTGCTCCATGGAGTAAGTAAGTACTAGTATTTTCACTGTTATGTGTGGTACGGTCTTGTGTGTATGTTGTTTCGAATGAACAAGTTGCGTTGTTTTGTTTTGTTAAATATTACTTCTTCACCCTTGTTATTTTTGTTGTTTTTGTAGTGGTAGTAGTAGTAGTAGTTGTTGTTGTTGTTATTGTTGTTGCTGCTGCTGTCCCTCCTTCCTCCACTTGCTGTACTAAACACGTGCGTCTCTCGTCAGTCACTATGCCACATCTAAAAGCTCTTGTCTTAACCTGGCGTGTTACAAGCAATTGAATCTTCTGTAACATAAGATTTTTATGGCTTACTGGCATTTGGTTGTACAGTCACCTTCATGACACTGTTCATTGTCCTTATATGCACATTGTTCTTTGTATTCTTACGACAATCCATATCGAAACCCAAACCTCAGTATCTCAGTCAATTTCCAGTGCAGTCTGGGACACCCAAGTGTAAAGGTAAGGCCAAGAAATTATAGACTCGATTCAGCACTGTTCATGCTCGATAGCAAAGGTGTAGACGGCATGTTTGCAAAGGGATGCAAATGAAATTCTTTCCACCTAGACTGGATTCGATTCGGTTAGACTGCCTGCAGCTTAAGCATCGTGTGTTCGACTGGCTGCAGTAACGTACCTTACCTCAACTTGGTAGTTGTGTGCGGGTACAGCATATAGCACGTCCTTAGCAACCCGGCTTTCATCGTATACACTGGCTGCATAGAGAGCCATGGCAACTGTCCTCAGCAGCAAGTTTCCAAAGGACCAGTAGAGGTACACCGATTGAATTGTACTGACATAACGTCTGAAAGAGACGTTCATTTGTTTACTAGAATTATACGGATATGCATATATTTTTCAGACATTTCGACCTACACTTATTCCAAAAAAGTGGGCGGGGTAGCTCAGTCGGTATAGCGACTGACTACGGGGTGGACGGTCCGGGATCTAATCCCGTTGGGGACGAGATTTTCCGTCCGTCCAGACCGGCCCTGGGGGCCCACCCAGCCTCCTGTAAAGTGGGTACTGGGTCTTTCCCGGGGGTAAAGAGCGGCCGGGTCGTGACGCTGACCTCTCACCCCTTCTAGTGCCGCGGTCATCGAAGAGTAGAGCTATACCTTTACCCACTCTCTGGGCCACACCGGTCCTGTCACGGGATCACTTTACATATTTACTTCAAAAACACCGTAAATTTAGTGAAAAATGTGTTTGTTAGTTGAAACAAAATTTCAACCTTGCAAAGCAGTTACGAAAGGCGACTGTTAGCCTCGTCACGTCTCTCCCACTGTCCACATGGAAGAACGCGACTACCACTGGAAGGTTTTGCGTGAAATTTGTTTGTGAGGAATTTTACCATAATATATGGATGCAAATTACGTGAAGTCTGTGAGTTCAGATGCTACTCACTTCATGCTATTCAGGAGCCGCTGACAGATAAAGAAGAGGTCCTTGGCGAAACACAGCAGGACAATACTGGAGACACACGAATCTACAGACCTTGTGAGGAGTGATAAAGAGTTGTAGTCTTCGCGTGCTGATCTCCAGAAATCTTCCGATCTGACCTGCAATTATAAGGACAAAAATTAACTCCGTTAGTTTGAATTACGTCATCCCGTTGTGTATCTATATATCCAGTTTGTTACTATATATTGCCGTCAACACAACTATAATAGAATATAATATTAATGCAAAATGTTTCGACTTACAATAGTCATCTTCAGGCTAAGCTAAGAACCGTTATTGCTTTACAGGGTGGTTGTGCGCATTTGGGATCCCATATGGCTTACAGTGTTTTTTTAATACACAATGTGACTTATATTTACTGTGCTATTGTAAGTAGGGTTAAGTGTGTGCCGTGTGCAAGAAGGGTAAGCTACAGAGGGACGGAAGCCCAACCCAACCCACCACTACACCAAGGAAACCAGCAACCACGTCACAAAACTAAAAACGAGGTGCAACCGCCCCATAAATAGAAAGCAGAAACATACAGAAGTACAAGTGGACGGAAAACCACCCTCCCCCCACCCCACTCCAACGGACAGCTCCAAAAGCAGAAGAACAACGGACACAAGTAGTTTTGCACACGGCACACACTTAACCCTACTTACAATAGCACAGTAAATATAAGTCACATTGTGTATAAATAAAAACACTGTAAGCCATATGGGATCCCAAATGCGCACAACCACCCTGTAAAGCAATAACGGTTCTTAGTTTGGCCTGACAATGACTATTGTAAGTCGAAACATGTTGCAATAATATTATATTCTATTATAGTTGTGTTGACGGCAATATATAGTAATAAAGTGCATTCACTCAGTGTTAGCGAATTAACCAATCCTAGAATAACATCAGCATTATCGTCATCATTCAACTTTCAATTTCGTTTACGATTCTGTAATTGCTTCTATTTTAATTTGTTTCTCATTGAATAAACTGTCCGGTTCCTCTTCTTTGTGGGATATTCCCCTTATATTCCAGTTGTCATATTTGAATATATTTTATTTTCCCCATTTTCGCTTAACCGTTTTCTTGCTACAGTTCGTCGTTAAGTTTGCAAACAAATGTTTTCAACAAGCACACAATTTTAAATATTTCGATTGTGAAATTTCCTATGAAAACGAAAAGATATTAAATTTTTTTCAAATCCTAGGAATTTTTAACACCCCTTTCAAACCAAAGTTGGTCCAGAAATTTTCAAGAATAAATGCGTATAAATAGACTGCCTTGCTCCATTCCTTTATAAAGAAGGTTGACATTAGTGCAGAATAAAGTTTTCAGAAGAACAGCAGGGTACAGCCTGTTTGACGACGAAAGGCATGAAGCAATTTTCGAAGATTTGAAAGTAGAACCGTTTGACGAGGACCTACGAAGATACAAATGAATTTGGCTACGGCATGTAACAAGAATGAACAGCAACAAGATGCCAAAAATAATGCTGAATTATAGACCAAATGGACGAAGACGACTTGGAAAACCTTTGAAGAGACTATTAGACAAGGCTGAAACAGGCCTATTAAGGCCTAACTCGTGACGGATGATCATCATCAACATCATTGTCATCATTATCAACGTCGTCATCGTCGTCCGCGTAATTGAATTGAATAATGCAGGCTCTTATTCATTCTGACACAGATTTTTCTTATATTCTTCCAGGAAGCCCTACATATCTGCGGTATGTCATAGGATTTAGGACGTTCTATATCGCGAAGGCAGCAGGAGATTTCGGTCGCGATTACATGGTTTTTATAGTAAGGTTTTGTTGTAAGTATCGTGTCCGAGTCGGTTCTATCTGTGCATACACCGTATCATTTTGTTCTGAAATTCAGTGTTTCTTAGTAAAACAACATACGTGTTAACTAACTTGCTTTATGGAACAATTATTCTTGAGAAGCTAATTATTCCACTCGACGTGGAACTAGAAAATTCATATCATGTTTGCAGTAGCCAGTTATTTGTCGCACTTCTTAGTCAAAAGACTTCAATCCAGAGCTGCCATACTGTTTTTCAAAGAAAAGTTTTTATAACCGATAACATGTGAGCAATTCTTCGATACTAGGAATGTGTGAACGGCCACTTTCAAGCCTTTCCCCGGGTAAAGAGCCCCTGTACCAATTACATAGGAGGCTGAGTGTGCCAGAGAGCCGATCTAAACTTTGCGGATTAAGGAAAAATTATGTCTACCGAGAGTAAAATTAGGATTTCTCGGTTGTTCAGCCCAGTCACAACACCAACTACGCTAACCCTATTGCAATTATCATATAGCATTTAACATGTACTTTTCCTTTGACGTATTTCACATTGGACTTATAAAAACCTCTTGATGTCTGCCTATAGATTTTTCCCCATAATTATGTTCCTGTCACCACGGGAAATCGCATGCTCTTGTCGTCGATGTAGGAGATGGCCTCCAGCTGTAAGGCTATTTGCGAATATGCCTGAATCAGCAGTCGCAGACGCCCGACAAGGGGTAGTCTTCAGCTTGGGAGTTGGGCGAGGGTCGAACAATTCAAATACAATAAAAAAAATGTGAAATGTTACGAAATGGAGTAAAGAGCCCCGGACTTTGACAGATCTTTTGGAAAGTCATGACACGAATTGGGTGGATTTCGCTCAGGATAGGTACGGCTGGGGAGCTTTTCTGAATATGGTAATAACTCTCCAGGATGTGTAGAATTTATTACCTAGCTTAGGAACAATTGGCTTCTTAGGAAGGATGTTACTGGTTAATGGTATTTTGCTCACTTACCTTTCCCTTCGCCTGCTTCAGGTGGACGTTGAGTAGCCGGAACCTACTCGACAACGCGATGCTGATTAGCATTACAAAGACATCCGCGTAGCTCCAGTAGAATGTTGATATTATACTCACGACAGAAGTGAACACAGCCATAAACGTCGAGTACCCTATCACCCCGAACACATGTCTGTGTGTCACCACAATGTAGCGTCGCACCAAGTCTGAAACTCCGGCCGAGCAAAGCGAGGCGATATGAATTCTATTGGCGATCGATAGCCCATGCTCCACTGAAAATTAGAAATTTTGTGGCTTATGCAACTCTCAGCATGGCATTTATAACTAGTCGCTTCCATTGCACGCCGTAAGAAAAGAATGATTCGTGAAACTGCGAGTGTGAACATTAAAAACTATCATCTTATGAGTTCATAAGGTTCGTCATCCCCGTTGTGTTCAATGAACTAATTAGAGTGGAGTGTATGTCCTAGTCTAACACAACTTTATTTTATTTGATGTTAGAGGTGTATTTACATTTACTACCTAAGCTACAACTACATGTTTCGGTTCTTGATAGTAGCCATCTTCAGGTTGTACGTGAATCCTTAGAAAGTAGTTATACCATATTTAATATGGACTGTGTGCAGTGGGGATGTGGGAGATGAGATGGGCACGAGATGTGGTACGTATCATGGAGGTTGGGAGGTGGGTACATGGGGTAACTGTTATTATGTATATACATAAAAGCAGTTACCCTATGTACCCACCTCCCAACCTCCATGACACGTACGAGATCTCGTGCCTATCTCATCTCCCACATCCCCACTGCACACAGCCCATATTAAATATGGTATAACTACTTTCTAAGAATTCACGTACAACCTGAAGATGGCTATTATCAAGAGCCGAAACATGTAGTCGTAGTTTAGGTAGTAAATGTAAATACACCTCTAACATAAAATAAAATAAAGTTGTGTTAGACTAGGACATACACTGCACTCTAATTATCTTACGAGCTCAGTGACAAATATTCAGATAATCTGTTCCTACGCACTAAACACAATAACCTCAGTTATGCACGAACAACAGACGAAATGTATGGGACGTGTATTTGTTATGGTGCCTTCGCTATTCTGCAAATCCCAGGAACATTGTTAAGATCGAGGCACATTTTATATTTTTGCTCGAATGTAGCACCATTACTAGGGTACAGAGAAAGCACAATATCTGGGGCTGTACATATCTATTCGTGTCATATGGAGTTCACGTGACAAAAAGTGTAATTTTATTTCCTAATTTGCTTATGGGACCAAAGTCTCATTGGAATTGTGCAGACTGATTAGGGATGCATAAAGTTGTCTGGGGCTTAGTCTAAAATAGTCGTTACATTTTTAATGTATAAAAGGAAAACGAAGTGGCTCAAAAATTTTTCGTGGAGTTCGTAAAATGAAATTTCGTGGAAAAACTTGTAGCTTATCTTGACTTTTTGCATGTGTTCGGTACACACAAAGCGAATGGCACACGAAGTAATTTTAGTAGACACTTTGTGTCGTAAATTTTGATGTTTGCTACCGTGCATCTCTGTATAATCTTAGTAATTAACCAACTTAACTCACAAATTCTTGCTTTATTATAAATTTATTATATTCCCCTACATGTTTCGAGCACTATTGTGTTCATCATCAGGAGGTCAAAA
>Ga0123353_10019372_pt1 | contig 10107 bp, 20 predicted proteins | sample TergutLab28metaG_3_FD_92763 | JGI IMG/M metagenome (GOLD analysis project Ga0123353, IMG submission 92763) | Labiotermes labralis P3 segment gut microbial communities from Petit-Saut dam, French Guiana - Lab288 P3 | ecosystem: Host-associated > Arthropoda: Insects > Digestive system > Gut ...
CCCTGATATCAGAAAGTTATATTAGTGAAATCGTAATCAGGGGAAACAAGCTCCTATAGTGTAGCGGCCAATCATGAAGCCCTCTCGAGGCTTCGACTCGGGTTCAAATCCCGATGGGAGCACCATTCACTTAAACCAGCACTATTTTGACCCCCCTTTTTAGTGGGGGGATTCAAATCCCAAACCCCTTTTGCGTTCTCAATTGCGACCCTGTTTTTCTGCCTGCAATAGTGTTTTTCAGTGGTTTTTGTCGATGCGTGACCCATAAGGATGGACACGCTCTCCACGTTCAATTGAGCGTCAATATACTGTTGTCCAAAAGTGCGCCGGCACATTCGAAAATCGAATTGAATTCCGAGATCATCCTCTACGATCTTGCGGATAATTCTCATGGTCTTGTCTGAGAGATAGCCGTCGCGACTCTCATAGGAAGGAAAGAGCGCGGGAACGTCTATGCCGTACTCTATCGCCCACTCCTTACGCATGTCAAGATAGAGAGAGACTATGCCCCTGATGCTAGGAGGGATTGGTACGGTGCGGGCATCCCCATAAGAGCCCTCCCCTTTAGGGTGCAATATTTCAAGCTCCCATGTGTGAACATTAACGTCCCGAATATTGGCTAGGCGTAGTTCTTTTGTTCGCGTGCCTGTGAAGACAAACAAGCAGACCATCGCATACGCACGGACAAGATACCAATCACGGGGAACCGAAGGTAAACGATCTATTATCGCCTGGTAGTCTGAGCGCGGCATCGAAGGAAGCCTTCCATCTTTCACGCGAGGTTTCAACATAGGATATTTGATAAGACACTTAGATACGCAGGTATTGTTGCAGAAATCACAGAGAGCACGAAGCGCTGAGATATCCTTTCGCAGATCAGTAGGAGAAGCACCAAGGTTTTTACGATAAAGAAGAAAAGCTCTTATATCCTCAGGAGTGAAGCGCTGGGGGGATGTAGTGGATACTTTGCCCTCATTCTTAAGCACGATGAAGATTTTAGATTGACGAGAATAGCGGCGCTGGACATCCTCAAAGGTAAGAGGAGAGATCACACCGCCTACTGTTTCGAGATACTGACCAACGAACTCGGGGAAAGGATAACGGGACATTATGCCACCCCGAAAGCAAGATCATATTTTTGTAGCAAATCAGGAACAGCTAACGAAGGGGAGCCGTCCCTAACATACCCAAACTCCGAAGACCAGAACGCCCAAGGGCGAGTCCAACGCTTAATAGCCCGTAAGCCTACAGTGCTCACAGCATCCCTATTAACCATAGAGAACGCAGTTCCGCCGAGCTTTTTTATCAAGTTACAGCGAGAAACTGCATCCTCTAGCTGGTCATCATTATCTACATACACATAGAAAAGACACGAACGCACGTTAATACCCGACTCTTTGAGAATGTCTATTCCCTCGATGACTTTTTCAACATAATATTTAGAAGAATCATCAAAAGCGAACTTCAAAGGCTTAAATTTCTTCAACTCCTTTAAACGGTCTGCTATTTCTGGTGTGAGAATACGTATGTCCAGACCACTCTTGAAATCGAAAGAAAGACGGTTCTCCATGCCCCACGAAGTTACTTCAAAGAACCAATTAGGATCATAGAAAATATTATTGTCGAGAAGGGTTATCTTTTTGAACAAAGGGTTATGAAACTCCCTTGGATGCTGGACTATCCTATATTTTCCTTCCTTTTGCGGAACTATGCAAAATGAACAATTCCTATGACAACCACGCGTAGTGTAGCCAAGAGAATAATCACAGTGCGGGTACAGAGAATAATCAGGCCTGATGTACTCTATCTCAGGAGGAAGAAACTTTTGCAAATCATAGCCGGAACCGCCTATGTTAGTACAAGCACAGCCTGTATCCATCGTTAATTTTTCGGCGATATCCTTGTTTTCTTTGAAAATGACAGAAGTAAAAACAAGATCAGGATCACGAACATTAAAACCCGTTTGGTATCTTTGAGCTTTGTAGTAGGCTGAGAGCTTCATTAGAGCCAAATTAGGCATTTTTGAATCTACATCTATAAAACGGACAGTTTTATTGAAATCGTCAAGAGTAACCATCATACCACCGCTTCAAAATCATAAAGAGTTCTTTGTAGAGGGCGCAGAAACAGAGGATTACACTTTTCGCACTCTTCCAGACAAGCATAATAGCTCTTACCGGCGAGACGTGTATAGACACGCTCGAACCGTGATTGACTCCAACCACATTTACGGCAGAAGTATGTAATAGCCATCAGACAGCCCCCAGCCGCTTAATTTTCAGCTTTTTGTAACCGGCTTTTTTTAAATCGTGCTTAGCATCCTCGGCACCGGCGAGGGAGCACCATACCTCACAGATCATAATCTGGTGCCGGTCGATTGCATCGACCCCGAAAATACCATAACGGGCAACGGAGGACATTACAATCCCCCCAAGTATTCTAGAGCATCCCAATAATCTAATAGATCAAGATCAGGTTCATAGCAAGCCGGAGAATCTGAGCAATCTTTCATTCCATCATCATAACAGAAAGGGAGACAGAGCGCACAGCCCACATTGCGGCAACCGTCACTGTTCTTACACGGAGGAATCATTCACACCACCCCGACAGCGTTAGGTTCCGCGCGGCGGAACATAAGAATAAACTCCACTGACCCGACACCGCCGCGGAGAACCAAAAGGAACCCCGCATCCTCGAGAACAGATATCCTATCCGTTATCGCCGCATCGTTAGGAGAATCGAAGCACTCAATGGACGATGAACAGCCATCTATGAAAAAGAAAACGGAGGAAGTCATGAATAAAACCTCTTACGAGAAATACGGATCGGGGCGGCCCAATCGGACTTTGTGGACTCTTTGATGTTCAATTGAATATGATTGATAGGGCGCTTAATGCAGACCATCGGCAGACAGAGCCCGTTATAGAAAAGATGCTCACAGCCGACATAACATTTTTCGCAACAGCGCTCGACAACGGCGAAAGCCCGAACTCGTTCGCCGGAGAGGGTCAAGAGACCACTTCCTCGAACTCAGCCGAAACAAAATCACCGAAAGAAGCATCAATAAAGGCATCAACGGCGGCATCAATACAATCAATATGTGAGAAAAGAGAGAGATCATCTTCCACCAGGTCGATTGTGACAGTGATCTTATAGCGAGTTGTGGTCAACAGAAACCACCGTCCCGCAGATCTACCTCGATACCGGGGAAGCCTGAAAAACCAGAATAAGCCTTGTCAATCGTGATAAGTGCCCTCTTAAGAGCCATTCCGTGTTTTTCCCCCGCGATACCTTGCAAGCGGAAAATCCGCAGGTCTTCCTCGACTATTTCGTTCAATGTGCACAGTTCGCGCCGCGCGTTTTCGACGGCGAAAACTGTTGCTTTCAACTGTTTTTCATGGTCGTGTATCATTTTACATACCTTCAAGTTAGTTTAGCGTAAATAGCAAAGCGATAGAAGTATATTAACGTAGCGATGTAGGACTATGTATAAGAATATTTATCAACTGAATAAAGGTTACATAGCACTATGCCCAGGAAACTATTATCTCACGATCTGCAAGGAGATTATTCTTTTGAAGTATTAGTTGCACTTTTGCAGTACGGAGAGATGAACAAACAAATTCTCTATGCGGGAATATCAAACTCAACGGGCACACTAGGAAGAAGAGTAAATGATTTAGAAAGGATTGGTTTAGTGGTCGTAGACAGAAATAACAAATACAATGTTCACAACGTATCACTGACCGAGAAAGGCAGAAGAGCAGCACAGAAGATCATGGAGCTTGAAGAGGTATTGAAAGAACCTTAATCTAGATCAGGTTTTCCGAAAAGCTCCATGAAATCAGAGATACCCCACTCTTTCATAATATCGTTCCCTCTACGTACGACAATCTGATTACGGATACGATCAAGCGCGGCTAATGCCGGACACGTTTTATCGTTTTCCTTACACTCCTTACACAAATTTTGAACTAACACAGGACGTATTGCACATATCGCCCCCTCGCTATCATGTGACATAAACTATAGAAATAACGAGTTCAATATATAGTTTGTGATAGAATCTTACTAAGTAAAAACCGATAATCTAAAGCTTTTGCTGGAATTATGCACGGAAAGGTACGTTACGAGGGCATAAAGAGACTAGATCTGTCTTTACTTGCGGCAAGAGCTTTCTGTTTCTGATTGGCGTAGAACGTGAGACGGTCTAACAAGGGCTCGAAATCTTTGGCTCGCCCGGTGGGGGAGTAGATGGTAACGCACTCGACAAACCGCCATTTAGGCGGGGGGATGCTTGCGATCAACTCGTCCCGCCGACGGTAAAGGGCGCGGAGTTCGCTATCTGCGAACGCTAAGTCCGACAACTGACGTTCAAGACGGGTAATTTCTTTGTTCGTTTGTTTTAATTCATTCTTAATTAAGTCAAGTCGATTTAATGGGCGAGACCGGGGAACAGATAGAGCTTCCCAGAAGGCTTTTGAGATCACGTCCCGCAGCCTAAAGTATTTCTGCATCGCCAAGGTATAGACAGAGACCCTAGAATCGGGTTTAACGGACTTTCCTACGTACTTGGATAGATAATACGCCACGGTGCCCCCGTTGCCCATTGAACCGCCTACAATGCCCTGGATGTCAACTTGGTACGTACCATTTGTAGCACGCTCCCAAGCATCATGCAGATTATCTATAACTGTTCGGTCTTGCACTATCCACTTGTCCCCGCGTTGCCCCTTCCACAGAACGACCGTAACGGGACGTTCTAGGATGATGATCATGTGAGGAGCAGGATACCCCTGCTCGGTGCTCTCTTTAACGCACATTGAAGCGTATTTCATTCCCAACTCGCGGGACATGAACGCTTTCCACCGGTTGATATCGGAAGTACAACGCTGATAAGCTTCGAACGGACTGTAGAGCTTGGTGTCGTAGGTGTAAGTAACAAAGAGTACGTAGGTCTGAGCTATCGCCCCGACCCTGGAGCCGTTACGGAAACCTTTGCGCTCCATAATGGTAGAGTACGATGGATCGGAGAGAGCAGAACCTACGAGATCATAGTCAAGGCTCTTACGCGCGGCGTACACATCATTGCCCCGCTTGGATGACTTGACACAGAGAGTATCCTTAGATTCCTCATTGTGAACAAAACAATAATTGTGATCGCTGACCCAATCCAAGTAATGGTCAGAAACGCCTTGCACAGTAGGAGCATCCTCATACCCTGTCTCGAGACGGGCGAAATAGTCCCTATCGTATGGCCACTTTATACGCATGGTGCACCATGAAGCAAGGCATCGGGGGAGGGGGGCAAGCCCTCCCTACCCCCCTCAACCTTGGTTATCTCTTGGGTCGCTGCGCTCCCCAATTCATTGGGATAGGGAGTAGATATGCGGGAAACGTTGAGTGCGGAGTCGTGTTGTATTGAAGAAGCACGAGATAAAATATCAGTAAAAGACATAGTTTTCGCCTCAGTCTCGGATACAGAAAGATCATGGAGCTTAGAGACGAAAGGAGAATTCATTAGTCCAAGAACAGAGTAAAAACGAACAAAATTCCAATATTTATCAGAATTTCCCCTTAAAGCAACAGCACGAGAATTATTCAAACGAGAAGTAGCAATTTGTGAAAGAATGGGTAAAGCATCCTCAGACGGCGTAACAATTGAACGCATTAGGAAACCACCAGCCGAGGATCATAATCACGGAGAGCATGAGATTGAGCGAAACCATACCACGAAGGAGGATCATCTATTACAATGGTGGAAGCAAAACGAGGAACATACGTCACCATTAAAGGATTAACGTTCTCACGTTGTGCCGTTGTTTCAATAATAATATTAGCTATCGAACAATGATGTTGAAGTTCTTCCCTCTCGTATTGAATCCCAACCGGACTCATTCTCTTATGAAGAAAAACGATATCCTGATCACGGAAAAAAGCAAGGTCTGTATTACTTGTGTTCTGGACAGTCACAAAAACGAGGATATCCTTGTGAGAAATGACACCTAAAAATTCCTGGAGATCAACCACCTTTGACGATGCCCTAGATGGAAAAACCCTATTTGCATCTTCAATAACAAGGATAGAACCGGGTTCCACATCCCACAGGTTATCGACCGGATAACCTCTAACAAAAGAGGGGAAAAGTTCCCTGACAGCAGGGAACTTATAGAAAGCCTTTTTACGAGCCCGAAGCGAAGGTAAAACAGACAACAGGGCATACATAGTGCCACTCTTATACTGCTTACCCGACCCAACAATAGGAACTACACCGTGAGCCATCGAATCAAGATAAGATAGTACATCAGTCATCGGAAGCAGCCCCCTCTATAACGACAACATCAGGATCAGGAAGCTCAGACTCGATCTCGGAAACATCAGGCACAGAATCCCCAAAGATGACGGACTCTTGTAACTCGATATTCTTTCGAACAAATCTCATTCCGTAATCAGTACCCTCAACAAAAGGCGTGTCCGTCAATTCGAGGACACGTTCACGAGCCTTTCTATAGCCCTCCAGAAAGTCGTAATACTTACTCTTACGTGTAAAAACCAGACCAGGAGAGGTTTTTCTCTCGTGGATCCAACCGCCATCAATCAAACAATTTTCAAAATCAATTGACTTTGCACGATACATTACCCGGCCAGAAATAGTAGGTTCAGGGTTAAGCAGCCCGTTCTTACGAGTATAACGGGCAAAGGTTGAATCAGACATCCGAACACAATAAGAGGGTTCCTTAAGAGGTTCAACGAGAATTATTATGTCTTTCTGTATCCAACGACGGAAGATATACCGACCGCACCACCACCCAAGAACAATAGGAATTAGGAATGAACTATTATCCGAAGCAACGGAAATAGCGGAATTGACCGCAGAGACAACCGCATCCGGCCACATGATCAAACAGGCCATAGCGAGAACGAATAAAAAAATTAAAAGAATAAAAAGTTTGGAGCCGGCTAGGACATCATAGCCGGTTCTGCCTACTACCTGTTGCTGGCGTTCTTCTGAGGGGGTAGCACTCAACGTAAAATCACGATCACCAGAGGAGATCAACGTCATCATGCCCCCTGCGAAGATAAAACAGAATGCTCCCTATGCACGATATCAGGAAGATAAAAGCAGACAGAAAGATAACCGAGGTCATTTATACCAAGCCTTATCTTTCCTATCGATATTTTTCTCATAAGAACGCCTTTTTTTGATGAAAAGAGCACCACTCTTGATTACGTCATCATCCCAGCGGAAAGAACGCCCATGAAGAGAACGAGATATCTTATCTGCATGTTTTTTGACCATCGCATAATCAGAGGGATAACGCCCCGTTTTTCTTTTGATGCTTTTACGATCACGCTCGACAGAATCAAAAAGAAGCCCAGAGGGAACTCCGTTATATTCAAAAATATCATCAAGTTGTGGTTTCATAGGACTTTTCGCAGGTTTATAATTCCAATACCGAGGAACAGGGCCAGACGAGACAGAACGGCCCTTAGACTTCCTTTTTGAGACCATCATGAAAACATCCTCCCTCGGAAATGGAAAGAGCCGCCAGGGTGGAAGCAGCAGACTATGCATACAGCAAGCATGATAGAAAGCAACAGCACACTGGCGGCGCAGATAGCATAGAATGCCCACTCAGGAAACTCGAACAAGTGCGAAGCGATTGCCATTACTAAGGGCGAATCGGGGCCGCCTGATACAAGCTGACCGAGACCGGAGCCGGAGACCAGCCATGTTATCAAATCAACCAAGAACACACAGGAAAGCGTTGCTGAGACCACAGACCAGAAAACACGCGATCTATTCATCGGCGTACCCCCGATATGAAGAAGCATCCGCCAAGGAACCCTATCACGGATGAAACCGCTACGAACCCAATTAGATCGGAGCCTATCGCGTTAGCGATTATGTAGGATGAAGAACCCGAACCGAACAGGATTATTAGCCCCGTTGCCATGCGCCGCAGGTTCATTTACCCCCCTCCTTGATAGAACTGGTAGAAAACCACACCGCCCAGAATATCACGGCAAGGATCACGCAGACGAAGAACCAATTATTAACGAAGAAATCCGCAAAAGAAGAACCCGTCACTATCGTAACACCCTCGCCGGCAACGCCTGGAGAAGTCCAACCCATCCAATTAGCGAAATGGAAAATCGTATCCTCGCCCGTTAGAGCGTAGGAAGCGACATCCGCAACAGCCCAAAGCACGAATGCGGCGGCCAAGAACGGAAGAACCATTAATTCCACCCCTTTTTACGCCTGTAACGCCTGGATGCAAGCACGACAAGGAAAGCCGACCCGAACACAATACACCAGAAAACAGGAGATTGGAACATATCGGCGATGTAGTCGTATATTGTAGGGAGAACAACGTAGACCATCAGTTACGACCCCCGTTGTACTTCCTAGGGCGGGAAACCCTCTTTGACAAATAGTAAAAGAGGAGACAGAGCGCCCCGATCACAACCCCGACAATAAGGAAGGATGAAGCAAGCTCCGTTATCCCGAGAGCACCGCCGATACCCCGAACTAACCCACCATTGGTCAGCCACTCAAAGCCGAAAAAAGCAGACAGGCCGCCGAGCGCGCCAAGCTTCAAAGAAGCGGCACCACCCTTAGCGGCCTTCCCACTCAGACCAAGAGCCTTAAGAGCTTTCGCAGTGAAAGTAACCTTTCCCATTACTTTCGCCCCCTAAGTGAGAAAGCCAGTAGCAGAACGACCACAGAACCTAGAACAATCCACAAAAGAACGGAGAAACCGTCCCCGTCTTCGTCTTCGTCATCCATAGGCGGGGGTTCCTGTATGTACATAACGATAGAGTGAGACGTAACAGTACTATCCTGGTGCGTTGCGGCTAATGTCAGACCGTAAACGCCGACAGCGGTAACTTTGCCCGTGATGATGTGACCGGACACACTAAGGTATTGCGCAGCAGAGCCCGAAATCGCCAGGGTGTCGGTCTCAGCCAGCCCCGTTATTGATATCACTATCGGACGGTCGACGATCCCGTAGTAGTCTTTGAGCTCCAACCAACTGAAAGTAACCTCGTCAGGAATAGCTATTTCTACCGATTGAGTGCAGATACGTTCGGAAATGTTATTAATCGCGAGACAACGCACAGAGTAATAGCCCCAATCCGCGAAAGATTTAGAGGTTGAAGTTACCCATTGACCGTTTCCGTAGTCCCAAAGAACCTTTGAAGCATGGGAACCCGAAAACGAAACCGTAAGGGTGTAATCCTCAGAAATCGAATAAGTGAAGTCCGAAACAGGCGCTACGCTTTCCTGCGAATACACGGCAACATACCAAGTATCCGAACCAACGGAAACCGAGAACGATTTTCCGACATCGCCAGCGGACGGAGTGCCCTTAATGTGAACGTAGGACAGACCGCCAATCGTCTCGAAAGACGAAGAGAACGGGCCCGAGGTTTTTACCGCAGGGGCAGTACCGGAATATCCTTTAATATACCCGTACTCGACACCCGACCACGCCATATCTTTATTATAAGATTGATCACAGACAACTTGTTTACTGAACTCAGCCGTCTTACCATCGGAACCTAGAACAACAGCCTTAATTGTGTAGACACCGGCAGACATGAACTCATAAACCGCAGTGGTGTGGGAAGAAGCAAATTCCACGCCGTCAACATACCAAGTTATCAGGACAGAGTTAGACACGCCCGTAGCTATGAAATCATACGTCCTAGGCTCGCCCACCCTCTCAGTGGCGGATATTCCGCCAATCGCGGGAGGAGGAGAAGGAGCAGGAGTATAAGTATAAACAAGAACGGTCTTAGAAACCGAAGTATAACCCGTTGCAGTAGCAGTGAACTCAACCGCATAAGTACCTTGGTTAGGCAGAGAACCAGTTATTGTCCGACCCTGGACAGTTAGGCCATGGTTAGAAACAGTGGTTCCATTGAACTTAACTGATTTAATGGAGATTGATGCATTAGTGGGGGTTGTGACAGGTTCATAAGACCAGACCGTATTGACGGCCTGAGAGTATTGAATAGGCTCAACGATCACAACAGGAACGGTTATTTTTACCTGTAAAGTTCCCGTCAAAAAACCAGAAGATGAAGCCGACAAACTAA
>Ga0123353_10019373_pt1 | contig 10107 bp, 7 predicted proteins | sample TergutLab28metaG_3_FD_92763 | JGI IMG/M metagenome (GOLD analysis project Ga0123353, IMG submission 92763) | Labiotermes labralis P3 segment gut microbial communities from Petit-Saut dam, French Guiana - Lab288 P3 | ecosystem: Host-associated > Arthropoda: Insects > Digestive system > Gut ...
AGGAAAATACATTGTTCCCGATACGATGCATGCCGGGCTTTGCCGGATATTCCACTCCGGATTCTGTTCAGAAGAGGATACTATGAAAACAATAAAGGATACTTACGAGTCAAACGGCTATTTAATAGACACACACACGGCAGTAGCATATAAAGTATTAAATGACTATAGGCACGCAACAGGAGATGAAAAGGTTTCTGTTGTTGTATCAACGGCTAGTCCTTTTAAATTCTGTGAAGCGGTCCTCGAAGCGCTCGGGCATGATTATTCAAACAAAGGCGCAATTCTTTTAGATACTTTGTCGGAAGTAACGGGCTGTGCGGTTCCAAAACCGCTTATTGATCTTAAGTATGCGGCTACGCGTTTTAATGATTCTGTATCAATATCCGCAATGAATGCAGCTGTTATCGATTTTATCGGGAGGCGGTAGATTTGGCGTTATATGCAATAGGTGACCTGCACTTGTCGAACGGAACAAATAAGCAAATGGATGTTTTCGGCGGTGGTTGGGTCAACTACATGGAAAAAATCAAGGCCGGTTTTAATAACCTAAACCCTGAAGATGTATGTGTATTATGCGGAGATATATCATGGGGTATGTATTTTGAAGAGTGCATTGATGATTTTATCTATATTGATAACCTGCCCGGCAAAAAAATCATATTGAAAGGTAATCATGACTACTGGTGGAATACCGTCAAAAAGATGAAAACCTTTTTTGGGGAGAATGATATCACAAGCATTGATATATTACATAATAATTGCTATTATTACGATAATGCGGCAATATGCGGAACCCGGGGCTGGCTTTACGATGACGAGTATAATGCCGCTCAAAATGAGAAGATAATGGCACGTGAAGTGATAAGGCTGCGTGCATCATTACAGGCTGCGGAAAATGCAGATAATAAAATCTGTTTTTTTCATTACCCGCCGCGCTTTAAGAATATTATCTGTCGTGATATAATCTCCGTAATGGATGAGTTTGGCGTAAAAAGGTGCTTTTACGGGCATCTGCATGGTGAGGGACATCGTCTTGCAGTTCGCGGAACAATAGAGGACATCGAATATGAAATAGTTTCAGCTGATTTTGTGGACTTTACCCCGCAAAAGATAATCTAGTATTTCAAGAATGGAGTACTAAATAGTGCAAAAAAATAAAAAGGCAGCAGATAAGGGTATAAGGATCACAGCACTCAAGATAGTGTTGCTGACCGCGATCGTAGTAATAATAGCCGGTGTCGTTATTTACGTGATAACCGGTTTCTTTGAGTCGGGAGAACCGACGGATCCAGGGCATATATCAGGATCAGAGCATTTGCCCGGATCTGAATCAGGATCGGAACACGAGACCGGATCAGAAACCATATCTCAAAACAGCCCGGAACCCGAGGTCGAACCGGAACCGTCACCGGATCCGACTCCTCAACCGGCTGTGAGTATATCGAGGATCGATATAAACTCAACAAATCCTGATTTGACTGATGTGCTCGACAGAGAGTCAAGAAGTCATAACTGCGCTGCTGTAAGCCTTGTTGTTTATGATGGTTATACAGGACGGTTTTATACCTACAATTATGGTTATGCCGACATATCGGCAAAGCGTGAGGCAAACTCCGACACAAAGTACAGATTTGCATCGTTGACAAAAACAGTTGTCGCAATATGCGCAATGAAGCTAGTTGAAGAAAGCAAGCTAGACTTAGATGAGGATATTTCAACATATCTGGGATATAGGGTAAGAAACCCTGATTATCCTGATACGCCAATAACATCCCGTATGCTTATGCAACATACATCAACTATATATAATTCGAATGCGTTTAACGATTCCCTTATGGGAAGAAGGGTCAGATCAACAGAGGAGCTGCTAACAGGGGATTCGTCTTTCTGGAGTAAGCGCCCCGGAACGGCTCACGAATACTCGAACTTCGGTTATACCGTCCTCGGAGCGGTGATCGAGTTTGCTTCCGGGATGAAGCTCGATACATATGCACGTGAGGTTTTATTTGATCCGCTTGATATCGACGCCGCTTTTTTAGCTGCCAAACTCAATGATACAGGGAATATCGCGGTACTTTATAGATCCGGTCAAGGCCACGCTGTAGACCGCTCCGTGGCTGCCCAGCTTGAGAAAGACAGTATGGGTGCTTTGGGGCAAGATCAAAACCTTGCTCAAGGCAGCCTGATGATAAGCGCGATCGATTATGCTAAGATAATGGCAATGCTTGGAAATGGCGGCATTATTCTCGGCGAGAGGATATTGTCACAAGATTCTGTGATTGAAATACATAAAGCAGATATTGAAGGGCCGGCATACATGCAAGGGTTATCAACGCGCTTTACAAACGGCGGAAGCGCAGACGGTATTAGTGAACATACCGTCGTAGATGAGATAGACGATAGTTTATCTCATGACGCGGATGATCAGCTTATTGACAACGAGGCCCTAAACCTTTATGGTATTTATAGAGTCCGCGTTGTAGAAGAAGAACATAAGATATGGCAATATAACTCGGAAGATGGAGAACAAGTGCCTAGTGAAGGCTTTTTCTGGCACACAGGAAGTGCGAATGGTATTTTTGCACAGTATGTATATGCTGCCGGCAACGGCACAGAAAAGGGCATCGCCGACGTTAACTCAAGCAGAGGTGTCGTTGTTGTAACAACAGGTGCGTCGACAGACCGTGAAGAAAACGGTATGATAAACGTATGTACACATCTTTCCGGTATCGTATGGCTGGGGTTAAAGTTTGATCAAGTAAACTGAGAATTGTGTAACAAAACTGATTATAAAGGTGGAGCATGAGAAACAGGGACGGGAAAGCCGGTATAGTGATCCTTATTCTTGCCGTGATCATCTTGATTGCGGCGGTACCGTGGTACTTCATTATCGCGGGAAACCTTGAATCGGGCGGAATAAATCTGTTCGGCCCAAGGGAAACGGAAGAATCAGCGGAAGAACCGGAACCGCCTTATGAAGAGCCGGATAGACCGGAGGAGGAGCCTGAACCTCCGCCGCAGGAAGAACCTGAGCCCCCGCCGGTGCATGTTTATCCGCATGAAGATATAGTCACGGACATAAGGACAATAAATCAGGAAACTTTTAGGGAGCTTACAGAACTTTCGTCCCGGCTAAACGCGGTGGCAGTGAGTTTGGTATTATTCGATGGTGATACCGGTGAATATTTTACATTTGAACATGGTCATGCCAACGCTGAAGAAAGACTCCCTGTAACGACCGATACAAAATTCCGTGTCGCTTCATTGGCAAAATTGACAACAGTGATATGTGCAATGGTATTGGTCGACGATGGACTGATCGATCTTGATACGGATATTTCAATATATCTGGGATATGAGGTGATGAACGTACATCATCCCGGTACGGCAATCACAGCTCGTATGTTGATGCAGCACAATTCTTCGATATTTGATTCAGGTGCTTTTACTGTATCGCGAGACAGAAATACTTCAGAATCGGTACGATTCTTACTGGATAGAGGTACATCCTTTAGAAGAAATGAGCCGGGCACAAATTTTGAATACAGTAACTTTGGTTATGCTGTTTTAGGTGCGGTATGTGAAAATGTGTCAGGGAAAACACTTGATAACCTGGCACGTGATGTACTTTTCAGACCGTTGGGTATAGACGCTGCATATGTTGCGGAGAATTTAAGTGATAAAGAAAACATAGCGGTGATATATAACGAAACTCATGTGGTAACACGCTCTGTTCTATCGCAGCTGGCTGTGACAGAATCAGGGGGATTAGGAGATGATGTGCATCTGGCACAAGGGAATCTCACGATCAGTATGATAGATTATGCCAGAGTCCTCACAATGCTGGGCAATGGCGGTGTTTTACACGGTGTCAGGATCCTGTCACAGGATGCAGTTCGCGAAATACATGAAACCAATGTAGAAGGGGACGGTTATGAGCAAGGGCTTGGCACACGATTCTCTTTGGGAGGCTTCATAACGGGCGAGGGTTTTTTCTGGCATACCGGCAGCGGCTACGGTCTTCTGGCTCAATATCTTTGCTCAGCCGCAATGACTGATAACAGAGGTGTTGTCGTAGTTGTAACAGGCGCACTCAGCAGCCGCGAGTCAAATGGTATGGTAAGCATCTGCAACGAGTTGTCGAGGTTGGCCTGGGGTCTTTGGGACATTGTTGATCATATTCCGGAAGAAGAAATCGATAGCGAAGATGACATCGATGGTGATTAATAACTAATAAAATAATGAATAACCCGTATATCGGCACCCAATACCGGTGCCGATATATTGTGTCCAAAATATAGTACAGACACAAGATATAGTATATCCAGTGATTGCAAGGTTTACAACTAATTATTTGAATAAATAATTAGTAAAAAGTCTTGTTTTTTTGTTGACTTATCAATATCGGTGGAGTATAATCGGGTGGGATCAAATGGTGGATAATGGAGCGAAATGTTGAATAATCCCACAAAGTGGAAAGGAGGTATAGACAATGACCGATACATATGACCATAAACTCGATGCTAAAGGCCGTCTGTTTATACCGTCCGATTTGCGGGATGAGCTTGGTGAGATCTTCTACATGATAATCACCGACGAAGCATGTCTGACTGCATATTCAAGCAGCAGTTGGAGGAGATTTTTAGATAAAGCAAGAGCAATGCCCATGAGACAGCAAAGGAGAATGCGCCCTTTTTTCTCAAACGCGGCAAAATGTGAGCTTGACAGTCAAGGGAGGTTTATGATCCCGCAGAGACTTCGCGACAGAGTAGGGTTAACGAGGGATGTAACAATTGTCGGCTTAGGTACATGCATACAGATTTGGGATACAGAAGTATATAAACCGATCGCCGAGCAGGAATCATCACCTGAAAACCTTGCCGCTCTCATTGATGAGCTTGATTTCTAATGGAACACACACCGGTTTTACTGCATGAATGCATAGATGGCTTAAATATCAAACCGGATGGTATATATATTGACGGAACGCTCGGTCGTGCGGGGCACGCCCTGGAAATAGTAAAGAGATTAGTTAAAGGACGGCTGATAGCAATAGACCGCGACGAAGAGGCGATAAATGAAGCGGGAGAGGTGCTGTCAGAGTACAGAAGCATTACAACATTCGTACATGGCAACTTCAAGGATATCAAGAGCATCCTGGATGAAGAAGGTGTAGAAAAAGCGGACGGTATGCTGTTTGACTTAGGGGTGTCTTCACCGCAGCTTGACAAAACAGAACGCGGGTTTTCGTATAAACAAAACAGTGATCTCGATATGCGAATGAATAAAAGTGACTCGCTGACCGCATTTGAGGTTGTTAACAATTGGCAAGAGGATAAGCTTCGAAAAATATTTTACGAATACGGTGAGGAGCGATATTCAAAATCAATAGCACGCGCAATCACAAAGCAGCGTGCTTTGGCGCAGATAGATACAACATTTAAGTTAAACGATATTATAATCTCTGCAATTCCTGCTGCGGCAAGGCGCGAAGCGCAGCACCCGTCAAAACGCTGCTACCAGGCTATAAGAATAGCGGTCAATGATGAGCTCGGTTCATTACGTGATATGCTCGATGCTATACCGTCTTTGCTGAAGCCGGAGGGCAGAGTTTGTGTTATAAGCTTCCACTCGCTTGAGGACCGGCTGGTGAAAAGGGCTTTTACGGCAGGCGCAAAGGGATGTGATTGTCCCGGAGACATTCCGGTTTGTGTATGCGGGAAAAAACCTACATTAAAGCTGATAACACGAAAGCCCGTGATCGCCGGTAAATCTGAAACAGATAACAACCCGAGAGCAAGAAGCGCAAAGCTCAGAATAGCAGAACGCATTTAAGTATAAAGCTCAAAATAGCGTGACGAGTTTAAGTATAGAGAATAGGCCGGCAGAGCGAATTTGAATATAATGAGAGGAAGCCGAATATGGGAAGCAACGCAAGAACGCTTAATTATTATAACCACGGAACAGCAGCTCCAACGATCCGGGCGATGGTAGAAGCGGAAAATAAGCGAGCGCAAGCCGCCGAAGCAAGGGCTTCCGAAGCCGGAGACCGGGCACTTCAACGCGAAAAAGCAGAAGCTAGATCCCTGGCGAAAGCAAAAGCAAAAGCACAGACGAGGCATCAAACAAGAGCAAATGCAGCCACTCAAGCAAAGACTTTGCCAAAGGTACAGACAAGAGCTAAAGCAACTCCCGCTGCGGAGGCAAAAACCGCCCCCGGGATTTCAATTTTTGCAATTCTCGGAACCATTTTTGTTGCTGTCTTGATGGTGTTTGTTGTTCTTGCGCAGATAAATTTTAATGAAACCGCTTCGGAGTCAGTCAGGTTAAATGTTCTGATAAATGAACTTTCGGCAAAGCACAGGGCATTGGAGCTGTCTTTTGAAAGTGCGGTCGATATAAAAGAAGTCGAGCGTTTTGCAAGAGATGAGTTGGGTATGTCAAGGCCGGATGCACATCAGGCGATTTTTATAAACACCGCTCCTCGTGACACGGCAATGATAATGAACAGTGGAGAAGAACGTGGGATCCAAGGATTCGGAAACTTTTTAAAATCACTTACAGAGTATTTTAGAAAGTAAAGTTGAAAGGAATTCAATATGTCAGGTGGCGTAAAGGTCGGTCATGGAAACAGAAGAAAATCCGAAGCCGGTGCTGATACAAGTGTTGACCCCGGTGCAAGAGACATAAGCGCAAATGTGCCGGCTGCAGTCAAACGAAAAAAAAGTGAACAAAAAATCAGCAAAGCATTACTTGCCCGTACACTTTTCCTGTTATCAGTGTGCGGCATTGCCGCATTTATTGTTCTTGCAGTAAGGCTTTATGATGTGCAAATAACAAACAACTCGTATTACGAGTCAAGGACACTTAACAGCCAGCTTCGTGAGGATACCATAGCAGCGACCCGCGGAACTATTTATGATTCAAACGGCAGGATACTGGCGATGAGTGGACCTGTAGAGAATATCTTCATCAGCCCGCTTGAAATGTCTATGCACGAGCAGGATGTCAGATTCATAGCCGAGGGGTTGTCATATCTGTTAAGCGTCGAAATTGGGAGTATTATCGAAAAAGCCGGCAAAACATCATCGCAATACCAGGTCATCAAGTACAGGGTCGAAAGCGACGAGGCAAATAAAGTACGTGATTTTATTCAGGAGCATAAATTAAAAGGCATATATTTTGAACCGTCGACACAGCGTTATTATCCCAACGATAATCTTGCCGGTCAAGTATTGGGGTTTGTAGGAACAGACAATATCGGGCTTGAGGGGATCGAACAGAGGTATAACAGTCAACTCACCGGTGTAAGCGGAAGAATGATCAGGCTTACCAATGCTAGAGGAAACGATTTGCTGCTTGCAGGATTTGGCGATTTCCTCCACGCTAAAGACGGAAATGACGTTAAATTGACTTTGAACTTATCTGTGCAATACTACATCGAAAAACATTTAATGCAGGCAGTGGTTGATTATGACATATTAGGCGGAGCATCTTGCATTGCTATAAATCCAAAAACCGGTGAAATACTCGCGATAGCGCAATATCCGAACTTTGATCCGAATGACTTTCTGGCAATAAGTCAGTCTGAAATGGAGCGGATCGGTCTTATTGAAGACGAAGACGAATTTATGGAAGCGTACCGTAATGCACAGTTCAGGCAATGGCGTAACAGGTCTCTTTCTGATTCATATGAACCCGGATCGGTATTTAAGATCCTTACATTCGCGATGGCGCTTGAAGAAAATGCTGCAAACCTGGACAGCGAATTTTATTGCAGCGGATCAAAGGAGATCCAGATATATGAAAATGTAACTGACAGAAATTGCTGGCGCAGAAGAGGCCATGGCTCGTTATCTTTAAGCTCTGCAATGCATAACTCGTGCAATATGGTATGTATTGATCTTGGTTTTAAAGTCGGTTCGCGTACTTTCTACAGGTACATCGATGCTTTTGGTATGTTTGACAGGACCGGTCTTGACGATGCAGCGGAGGGACGTAGCCTATGGTGGGATGATAATGTTTTCTTTGATAGAAGAAATCAATCACAGTTAGCATCTGCATCTTTCGGTCAGACCTTTAAGGTAACGCCTATACAGATGATAACAGCTGCTGCTGCAACAGTTAACGGCGGGTACTTGATGCAGCCCCATATAGTCAAGCAAATAACAGATAATAACGGAAATATAATAGAAGCTACTGAACCGACTGTTTTAAGGCAGGTTATCAGTAATGAAACCTCAGCAATAATCCGTACAATGCTTGAAGATGTTGTAAATAAAGGTACAGGGAGAAATGCGCAAGTCCGCGGTTACAGGATCGGCGGGAAAACAGGTACGTCAGAGAATACCGAACAGTTGGCGTTAAGGGATGAAGATGATACATCTGATAAGGATTACATCGTCTCCTTTTTAGGCTTTGCACCGGCGGATGACCCGGAAATAATGATATTACTTCTGCTGGATACGCCAAGTCACGATACAGGGGTATATATCAGCGGCGGCTCGATAGCAGCTCCGGTGGTAGGCAGGATGCTGGAAGATATTCTCCCGATGAGCCTTGGTATCATGCCGGTCTATACTGAAGACGATCACGGTGATATTAATGTTCATGTTCCGCGTATTACCGGCTCAAGTGTTGATGAAGCAGTTTCAAAGCTTAATGAACAAGGCTATGATTATACGGTCATTGGTGAAGGCGACATAGTAACGGCACAACTTCCGACTAGAAATGCGTATGTTGCATCGGGAACAAAAGTAATAATTTATGCTGACTCAGAAGTCCCGAGAACACCGGTGGTAGTTCCGCACATGTCGGGGATGACGTATTCTCAAGCACGGCAGACACTGGAAAGCAGGGGATTGTTTATCAGGACCGGAGGTGCGCCGAAATCAGACAGCAACGCACTGGTTTCAGTTCAGTCGATCCAATCCGGTAAAGAAGTAATATATGGATCTATAGTAGAAGTAACACTTATAAATGCACAAATCGTTGAGCAGAGGATGAACTGATGACACTGGGGAAGTTGCTTGAAAATATTGAAATAACAGCTATCGAAGCGGATGTTACTATCAACATCCCCGGCTTCTGCTATGACACCAGGGTCATAAGGAACGGCGAGTTGTTTATTGCAATCAGGGGATATGAAACAGACGGTCACCAATATATAAAGGAAGCAGTCAGCAAGGGCGCGGTATGTATAATATGCGAAGAAGCGCCTGCAATACCGGTTCCGTATGTTATCGTGAAAGATTCGCGCAAAGCCCTTGCTTCGATTTCTGCCTATTGGTTCGATTATCCGGCTAAGAAACTCAAGCTCGTCGGTGTAACCGGTACAAACGGGAAAACCAGTGTTACAAATTTAATAAAACATATTATTGAGAGCTGTTCAAACAGTAAAGTCGGGTTGATAGGGACAAATGGTAATTTTATAGGCAACAGAGAGCTTCCGACAGAGCATACGACGCCGGAATCATATGAAATGCAGAAACTTTTAGATAAAATGGTTCTTGAAGGATGTCAGTATGTTGTGATGGAAGTGTCTTCGCATGCTCTTTACCTTAGCAGGGTGTTCGGAATAGAGTATGATGTCGGTGTATTCACAAACTTATCTGCCGATCACCTTGATTTCCACGGTACAATGGATGAATATGCCATCGCAAAGGCAATATTATTTCCTAATTGTAAGAATTCAGTAATAAATATAGACGATATATATGCACCCTTAATGATCGAAAATTCCGCAGGATCAGTGACGTCATACGCGATCAATAACAACTCGGCGGATTTTATCGGAAAAGATATAAAACTACAAGCAGAGAAAATTGATTTTTGTGTAGTTACAGTCGGCAGTATCAACAGGGTCGAGTTGTCGATCCCCGGGATGTTTTCGGTTTACAACGCACTTGCTTCTATTGCTTCAGCAGTTCTTCTCGGATTTGAGCTTGATAAGATAACACAAATATTACAATCGTATGAAGGGGTTAAAGGCAGGGCGGAAGTTATCCCGACCGGGCATGATTTTTCCGTACTCATAGATTATGCACACACACCGGATGCGCTTCGTAATGTGATTACAGCAGTTCGTGGATATGTCAAAGGAAA
>Ga0123353_10019374_pt1 | contig 10106 bp, 9 predicted proteins | sample TergutLab28metaG_3_FD_92763 | JGI IMG/M metagenome (GOLD analysis project Ga0123353, IMG submission 92763) | Labiotermes labralis P3 segment gut microbial communities from Petit-Saut dam, French Guiana - Lab288 P3 | ecosystem: Host-associated > Arthropoda: Insects > Digestive system > Gut ...
ATAAAAGAAAAAAACAATGGACGACTAAAAAATAGAAAAAAAAAAAAGAGGAAAAAATAAAAACCAACGAAAAAAAAAAAAAGAGAATAATAAGGGTTGGGGGGGGGGGGGGGGGGGGGGGAGACAGCACTTTATTTGTGAAGGGTCATTCGTTTGAGGGCTGGGCGCAATACGAGGTAAAATGCGGGGCTGAACTGGAAGAACTCGCTGGTATAACTACATGACTCGTACGACTTTGAGTGGTTGCAAGAAATCGCCTTCTTCTGCCCGGGGCTACCAGCTGACATCAAAACACGCCTCATATATTTTTCCCATCAATTCGCATTACTTTTCGTTCACTTGTTCATAACGATGTTGTCCGTGAAAAGTATATTTACAATGAAATGTGATCGTTTTACATATCACTAATATCAAAATTTGGTAAAACAAAAAACCTTCCCCTGCCATATTCTGAAAAATAACAGCAAACGAAGACGATTTTAGACTACGTTGCTCCGAACTGTTCCTACGCTTTCCACGTAAGCTAATATAAACGAACTTTGTACTTGAAATGTAGAACTTTCCTTTAAAACATGCAGCAACGAAAGACACCTCCTGGATGAACCCGACTACTGAATGGGTATCCCTTTTGTTCGAAGAAACAAAGGTCTGCCCACCTGTTAACATACCTGGAAACAACGTGTGCGCCTAACAAATTTCACACTACAAACTGCACCTGGCCGGCATTCGTATTCGTGGAAGCTACGAAAGGCGCGGGTAATTAAATTCTTTCTCGGCAGCATGGTCCAGCGGCAACCGAGAGACATGGTCACCATTAGTTCTTTAAAATACTTCTAGTTCGTTGTTAGAAAAACCATAGCAGCAACTGTGTCAGTTTCAGATGCTTCGCGGCAAAACTTCTCTTCGCTGCTCACCACGCTTCACAGTGTTCACCGTAACACACTCCAGCACCTGCAGTTGCTACAGCCACGTTTAACCCTGCAGAGAAAGGTAAATCGTAACAGTAGTGAAACGTAAAAAAGCGACACATCTGACGTATGTGAATAAAAGATAAACACGAAACGCAGGAGACTGAAGATGGACCTGGTCCAGTGGTCACGTCACTGCGCATTCACATATCCCAGCATCTTCGATTACCACCGTACATTTCGTTATTTATTGAAATTGCCTGCCTTTCTTGGCAACAGCAAAAAGGGCTGTCACAAATATTAAAACAACCTCTACATATGTCGTTCCAATTGCTTAATGCAGGCTACTCAGCAGCTACAAAATAAATTCTATACAACTCATCGCTATTAATTTCGATTCAGCCATCATATTCCACGGTAAAAGGTAAAACAATCCCATTACAGACCTGGACAAGCCCTGAGGGTTCCAGGAGGCTGAGGCTCCCAGATTTCAAGACAATCGGCACATGAAGGTGGTAAGGTTGTCAGCCCCACGCAACGGCCGCCTAAACCCCCAGGAAAAATTCCTGGTACTCACTTCTGTTAGAGTCAGGGCCATAGTGTGACCGGAAGCATTATGTCAATGAAAAATTCCAATGACACCATCGGGAATCATACCCGCGACCTTCCGGCTTTTAGCGCAGTGCCTCAACCGACTGCGCTACCATGTGCCCCATAATCCACGGTAGGCTACATGAAACTCTGATCAAAACTATGCTATGCCGTTGTGCAATGTGTTTTAGAGTTCCGACGGACAGAGCATACGTTTTAAGATTCAGTAACAGCCGTCGCCCACTACGGGTGAACCTGTTCCTGACACCTGACACACAATCTCAGGTGATTACGGCAGCTCGCCAGCCACTGTATTCGCAGACTCGGGCAGAAGAGTCGATCAACCCTCCCCTCAAGTCGGTTCGACGAAAAGGCGTAAGTTCGCTTCATGGCATATAAAGATCACTGTGACGCCGTACAGTCTCGTACATATGTACCGACATTTCCGAAGAAGGCAGCAGGTTCTTCCGAAATGTCCCCACACACATACACACACACACACACACACACACATGTACAAACCCACAGCACGTCATATCCCAAACGACAAGCAACCTTCACAGCCACCGTCTCGTAATGCAACAGTTTCGTGCTGTCGCCATGTACTTCTTTGTCATCTTCAGACAGACACGTTAGTACAGACAGACCTACAGTCTGCCGATACACTCGTATCCATAATTACAGTACCATGAATAGCACCGACGTTCCAACACTGAATTGGTTGGCGCCACTGATGTTTCCACCCCGTACGTTCGCAAGGTCTCCTGTAACGATACGATGTCAAGGGTGACAAACAGCTAACTTCCCCGGCGGCACGCCACTTGGTGCCTGCAACATCACGTGACACGGATCAAACAAAGAAACAGGAAACTCTTTCTTTACGGTCAACATTGGCTACACAACGTCCGTGGCATGCAAATTCATACAGAAATTTCGGGAATACGAAAAGTCTTCTTTAACGGAATAAATAAGTAACAATATTATATGCAGGCTCAGGTATAGGACAAACCATTCACTGGTTTCATTCGCATTCGCGAAGGACTCAATCTAATTCAGTAACTATTCCCACTGTAATTTGTGACTTCCGTCAATACCTGCTTATCAATGCCGGGATTGTATCGTAAAATAGGCTACGATCGATGCTCCGGCGTCTTTACCATTCTTGAAGCATAGCCATGTCTCTAACATGAAGTAAGTGCTGTGGCTGATACAGCATGTTAAGCTGCGTCACTGCCGACACCCTCATTACGGAAGAGAACTCAGAATGAGAGTCACTCTAGCGCAAAATACTTGAAAAATGTAGAAGCAGTGCAGAATGTTGGCATCGTCACTGCGCTTCAGAACGACGCCTCCACTCAGACGTAACGCCACTCGTCTACCGGTTGACCACAGACTTAATTAACTACACGGCTCATAAAAGAGACATTTCAGAAGTTCACTCCGTAACCAAACAAACGCCATACGGCCACTGCTTGTCTGTCCGTCTGTCACACAGATAATGCAGTGCGTTCCAGCTCAATACAGGCTATGCACAATACTGCCATATTACAGTCGACCTCGTAGAGCCATCATAATATTAACATTTCAAGCAAATCCTGCTACGAACAGTACAACATCCATCAAGACTGCAGCGCCACTGTTTACAAAGTCTGCCACGTGCCCTCAACTGTACCAAATCATACCTCTGCACAGCGTATGAAATCCGAAGCGCTAGACCACTTTTACGCAATAATCTCGAAAAACGTGAACACTTACACTAAGCGTGCAGTGGTAGCTCAACAATATCACGCGTTCCTTTACATAAGAAAACGCACATTTTGTTGCGAAAACATACAGTATCAACTATTTGCGTAGCATGATAACAATTATGCAAAATATACACGTAAAATGAAATCCAGAACTGCTCTGGCAAAAGCATCATTCAACAAGGTGACGTTTGCAAAAGCAAACGGCATTAAAATTTAAGAAGGATCTTGTGAAGTGCTACATTTGTTGCACAGCTTTGTATATCAGGAAAACTTGGAAAGTTTTGAAACGTGGTGCTGGAGAAGGATGGAAAACAGTTGGACCGATCGTGTGAGAAATGAAGTGTTACACAGAGTCGATAAGGAAAGGAATATCCTACAAACAATAAAAAATATGAAGGAATTAGTCACATCTTGCGTAGGAACTGCCTTCTAAACCACGTTACTGAAGGAAAGACAAGTGACGGGAAGACGAGGAAGAAGATGTAAGCAGCTACCGGATGAACCTAATAAACGAGATGATACTGTCAACCGAAAGAGGTCGCACTAAATTGCAGTTTGTGGGAAACTCGGTTTGGAAGAGGCTGTGGGCTTGTCGTTAGAAACAATGAACGAATGAACGAATTTAAAAGTCGAAATAAGCGTATTTTCGACGCAACGCAACCGTTGCCTGCGATATAAGGACGTCCCCGTTTCATTCCGTCCGCGCGCGTCCCACATCAGATAGTGACCGCCCTCCTGTAGCGATGTACACATTCTGGCCACCATCTCTGACGTTGAATACCAAAAAAGATACAAACCCATACAAGGAAGTTCTTCTTTAGAGTCACTTAAGAAATCCCCTGCATTTTACAGAATCCAAGGCTTCATTACCATGCTCACAAGAGCCCGCCACTTGTTCGTATCCTGAGCCACATGCATCTATTCCATGCTCACCTAGCCTATTTCTCCAAGAACACCACATAATAATATCTTCCCATCGACATCAGCTATGTATATTTTGATCTGTATATGCAGAAGAGACCTGCCTCGAATTAAAATACTGTCAAAGAATATTGTGACAACTGCTCCTTGCCTCCCTTTTCAAACACGAGGTCCAGGCGGTTCACATTTTTCATCCGACTTACGAAAGCCTGAACCATCAACTTCTGTGCAGTTTAGAAACTCTCCCCACACATTTCTCCAATTCCACAATCGCTCCCCAAATACAGCCACTTTGCTCCACGACTGTCCTCACGCTCCACCCGGATACCATATTCCCTACTATCCTATTTCCGGTAACGAAATGGGAGTGTGACGTTGCCTCCGTAAGATCAGTCAGTGCAACAGTACATTCATACTTTGTATCCCCCCCCCCCAAGTATTTTTCATACAGCTTCTGTATCCACCGACATTTTCTTTTGTACTTTCTTTACACTAAGAGACAGCAATTTCTACAACAAAATCGTACGTCAAAACAAGGGTTTTCTCAGATCAACGTTAAAGCCAGACTTCCTTGTGGCACAGTTGAGAACTTCTGATTGTACTTCATGGTTCACCAAGCACCGACAAATTATCAGTTCCTTCCATACTCGCTGGGAGCCGGGCAGTACAGTCAGCATAGTGACCAGGCTACGAGCTGGATGAGGGCGAAGTCCTGGATCGATACGCGCCATGGATAAGAGTTTTCTTTCCTTCAAAGCGTCCTCAAAGCCGTAACGATGAATGCAGACCCACAAGGCTTCAAAGGCTTCAGCGTTCTTGTGGCTGATCACATCGCAGCTCCCAGTGTCTGACGTCAAAATGGCACAGCGATTGCTCGAGTTTCGGCGCCAATCGAGCCCCTTTAGAGGCGCTACATCTGTGCACTTGACCCAGTCTGCGTTCCGCACCTAGACTTGCAAACAGGCGCACTACGAACGGGGCACTCTACCTTCACTTGAACCCTTTAAGGACGAAACTGAATCTGAGTTAAAGGCCCAGTCCGTACCACGCAGTAAACACTCTCTGCCTCGGTTATAAAAACCGGCAAGTTATTGCTGTATACAGAATTAATCGCTGTTTGTTCTCAGATACACGCAAAACACATAAATGCCTTGTGGGCAGAACACAGAATTTCTGAATGATAAAGCTGGTGGTACATACAATAAGTCATAGGCTGTAAAAGGTTAAGTTCAACGCAGGGACACAAAAGTTGGAAGTCACACCGATACCGTGCAACTGTAACACGCCGAAAGAAGAAGACCCTTTGTTCTGAGACAGCAGAAGAATAAATATAAATGGTCTTGGTAACCATCACCGTAATTACGCTGGAGGTGGAAGAAAGACAGACAGACGGGCATCCGTACTGAGCACAAACGTCAAGCCATATGGTGGTGACATGGTGAAAGGTGGGGGTAAAGTTCTAGAAGTTCATCACACAAAGAGGGTCAGATGAGAAGGTGAAAAAGAAAAATACAGCAAGCTGAAGACGACTAGCGAGAACATTAGAAGGTAACAAGTGGAAAAGGAAAAAGTCGAGACGAGGACCAACCTACCACGACGACTGTTTTAAGCTAGAACATTCATTCCTGCCCCGTGACCATTGTTTTCTTACTGCAGCACTGGCAAATAACAAACACAGATTTTTGTATCTCCTAAAGGTTAGTACGCATCTGCAGCACAATGCCGCAGAATAAAGTTTCCGGTATATCATAAGCGAAAAGAATTTTTCCACAACCCCCCCCCCCCCACAGAACGCTGTTTCGAAAACGCTTTAGAATTCTTAGGAAGAAAGTGAACGAAATTTCTGACAAAGCTTCTTATAAACGACATATAAGAACATGGCACCCGACGCGAAGTTCTGCGTTTAGATTTATCACCAAAATGAGAAGTCAGAGGTCCTTAACACTCCTGACAACGGTCGAGGGAAAATGTATAACACATATAATTTTAAAAAGTGATCAGTGCCAAACCAACAAAATCAAATTCCACGTGCCTATACAACAATTTAAAATATTTTCCGCATTCTGCATGAATTACAACTATAAAAGAAATAAAAGACACCGATAAATATACGCACAAAAAATGTAATACAATACATATACAGATCAACACCCCATACACCATAATAAAAATGATAATCCTCTACATATTTACAGAATGCATCACAATTTCATCTAGGCGACTTCCTACGAAAATAATAGTACACTTCAACTCAGCATATTAAAAGAGCTCCACATACACCATGAAAGGAGCCTCACGACAGACTTCCCATCATCTGAGTGAAGTACATCTTAAATAATATAACATTTATAACTTCTACAAGACTGCCCAGTATATAAGATTCACATTATAATCAAAGTTATATTTTACATGTCTTTATTATCCTACGCTATTTTATATTTATATTTAACATTTTATACTCCAATATGTTGTATTAATTGTATACTGAAGCCCCTATAAGTTATAGCCTGAAGATGGCTTTATGAAAAGCCGAAACATGTAGCTGCTGTTCTTTTAATTAATTATATTTTATGTAATAAAGCTGTGTTAGACTACAAATTTATGTATTTTATTAATATACAGATCCTGTCAAAAACCGGAGTCTCTCTTACTGAATGACCTTCCCACTGGTCGTCATTTGTTACGTATTTTGTTTAAAGTCAAAACGTATGCACAACTCTAACCATAAAGTAAAAAGGTAAAGTGATCCCGTTACAGGCCCGGTGTGGCCCAGAGAGTGGGTAGAGGTATAGCTCTACTCTTCCATGACCGCGGCACTATAAGGGGGCTAGTGGTCAGCAGCACGCCCCGGCCGCACTTTACCCCCCGGGAAAGAACCGGTACCCATTGTACAGGAGGAAGGGTGGGCCCCACGGCCGGTCTGGACGGGCGGAAAATCTCGTCCCCACCGGGATTCGATCCCGGACCGTCCAGCCCGCAGTCATTCGCTATACCGACTGACCGACGCGGCCCACAACCATGAAGTGCACTACAGAAAATACCTGTAATACCTCACGCGCATAAAACACGGCTGCACTTCAGCATGACGTGTTTTTAACGGGGACCGAATCACAAACAAGGAACAGTCAGCTTTCCCCAGCGCAAACTACTGCCAAGGTCAACTACTGCTGTGAAATGCAAACATACGATGATATACATTATCTGCAATCACCTGTACAGATTATTCACCGTAATTATTTGTGCTGAAAGAAGTGACACTGAAACACGTTTCTCTCCGCGCACTTCGGTGTTTCCCTGTCAAAAGCACTCCAGCACTGCCCCATATTCATTCTTCACCCTGTTCCGCTCTTCACCTTCTCTATTCTCTGCTTCTCAAGCACTCTGGTCCATTGTGGACCTAGGCGTCCAATACAGTCCCCATTCCTTTCCGTCTCCGGCCACTTTGTGCCAAATGATTATTCTTCTCAATGTCTGCAAATCCCCTTCAGCTTCATAAGTCTTATCATTACGTGATCTTCCTTTTTTCCTTGTTCTGCCCATTCTGGCTGTCGCTATTTTTTTTTGGCATTCTTTCGTTATTCGTCCTGTCAATATTTCCGCACCATCTTAACCCACGCTATTCAATAAATTCTGCAGTGTCTGCTCCTTGTTATCTCCTTGGCTGTTCTCTTCTCCAGCTTTCCTCTCCTTCTATGAAACCACACATGTTCCTTACAACAACAACCGCCCCCCCCCCCTCGAATTCTCTATTAACATTCATTCATCACCGATGTTACAACATTCTTAGCAAATGGCAGTGTCGTTAAACAGTACACTTTAAAAATACTTATTTGAAACACCCCACGATAGCAACATAACGGTAAAGCAATCCTATTACAGGCCTGGACAGGACTTGAGGGTTCCAGCAGGTTGAGGCTCCCAGATTTCAAGACAATCGGCACATGAAGGTGGTAAGGTTGTCAGCCCTACGCACCAACCACCTTTACACCCCTGGAAATATTCCTAGTACTCATTTCTGTTGGAGGCTGAGTCAACCCCAGGGTGGAGTGACCGGAAGGATTATGTCAATGAACAATTCCAATGACACCATCGGGAACTGAAACCGCGATCTTCTGGCTTGTAGTGCTGTGCCCCAACCAACTGCGCCACCGCGACGAGGGCAATGAAGATGTCGCAATTTTCACCCGACTATGATCGTGACGGAAATCGGTTTTGTAAGTTTTTAACATTGTGGTCAGATACGTGAAACAGGTGAATTACATCAAATATATACAATTTTATATTTGAACCTATCAGTAGTGCTCCATTCACGTATCACACACGATCAGAATTGAAAAATGACGACGACACTGCCAGAGGAGGGATCCAGTTTTATGCCAATGCCAGGCAATGATCCTCCTCGTCCTTGCGACGTCAACATTTACAATCATTCTGTCATCCGGCAACATACAAACAAATTAAACGCCGTTCAACTACCAAGGAACAATAAAGCAAGACTCACTCTTCAAACAGGAAGTCACCACAGTAAATGAAGCACGCTAATCTCAGCACCTATCTACTTTTATTGCACGTTAAGCGAAAATATCGAATCCCTTTGAAGAAGCGACAAAGCAAATATCCCAGCTTTCCCCTATTCCCCGACTGTGGTCCTCGTCGAAGTAACAGACGATGTTCTTCTCAGACGGGTCGTGGGTGCTTCAGATGACAGAGCAACCTGACTCCGTATGCTCCGCCGGAGAGAGGGGGGAGGGATGGGGTCGGCTTATCGATTATCTCTCAGCAGGGTGGGAAGTCACCATCCTACCCACACAGCCCTCATTCTAAACCCTGTTCTGTCTCACTCCTCCTCATCAAGCGGAGAGAAACAATTGCTACGCAAAGCAATAACCAACTTCCGACAGCAGTGTCGAAGCACTAAAAGCTATCTACCAGACAGGAAGACGTAACATTCTGCACCGAATGGTAGCAGGCATTGCCTGAAGTCATTCTGCTCTGAATTTCTTCACGAATGAAACTGCGATTAGTCAGTCTGCATACGGCTACCAAATTGAAGGTCCTACGGCTGAAACATGCCATCTGCCCCGTACGAGAGGGTGCTGATAAGTCCTCGGCCCGACCAGGAAGGAAACAAGTTACAGCAACCAAACTAGGGATTTATTCAACATACTCCCCACGAAGCTCAATACACTTCTTCGCCCGTTGCTCTAACATTTGCAAGTCACTCAAAAAAAATTCAGAAGGTTGTCCGTTCAAACAGGTCTCCGGGACAGCAATGACCTCCGCGTCGGACGAAAAATGGCAACCTTTCAATTTTTTTTTTCAGTCCAGGGAAAAGGTGGTAGTCCGACGGGGCCAGATCCGGAGAATAGGGTGGGTGATCAAGACACTGGAAGCCCAGGTAGGCCAATTTCTTCTGGGATGCAGTGCCCGGTGAGCCGAGGCATTGTCGTGCAAGAACAAGACCCCTTCGGTGACCTTCCCGCGGCGTTTTTCTTCAAAATGTCCTTCAATTGCACCAGCAGAGATAAGTAAAACTCCGCGTTGATAGTTTGACCCTTTGGAAGATAATCAACGAGGAAGCCGTCTTGACCCACAAAAAATCGAGGCGAGAACTTTTCTAACGGATTTTTGCACTCAGAATTTTTGGGGAGGGGTAAGCCGCTATGCCGCCATTTCATTGATTGTTGCTTTGTCTCCGGGTCATAGTGATATAACCAGGTTTCGTCCACGGTCACCAACCGCGACAGGAAATCATTTGGATCGCGCCGAAAAAAATCCAAAACTTGCTCAGACGACTGGCACCGTTTACATTTTTTATCTGCGTTCAGGCATTTCGGAGCCCACTTCGCGGAGAGCTTCCGCATGTCCAAATCTTCATGAATGATGGACCCAACCCGCTCACGTGAGATGCCCAGTTGCTCACCTATTGATTTAGCCG
>Ga0123353_10019376_pt1 | contig 10106 bp, 3 predicted proteins | sample TergutLab28metaG_3_FD_92763 | JGI IMG/M metagenome (GOLD analysis project Ga0123353, IMG submission 92763) | Labiotermes labralis P3 segment gut microbial communities from Petit-Saut dam, French Guiana - Lab288 P3 | ecosystem: Host-associated > Arthropoda: Insects > Digestive system > Gut ...
CTGTTATTATTGCATCAACATTTGGATCTTTATCAATAATTTTTATTGCTTCAAGAAGCCTGTCATCATCACAATCTCCAAGAATATCTACTGGATTTGTTCCAAATAATTTTTTTGCTTTTACTAAATCCCGAAGCGCATACTTTGTCTCTTCGCTAAACACCGCAAGATTCATGCCGGAATCGGTTGCCTGGTCAGCAAGCAAAATTCCTGCGCCACCTCCGACGCTTACTATTGCAATTCTGTTTCCTGAAGCCATGGGGTTTGTTGTAAGAATAGATAATATATTAACCAGAATTTTAGGATCTTCGGTCATTGTTTCAATTAAATAAAAACCAGCCTGGCGGCAACATGCCCTAAAAGCATCCAAATTCCCGGCAAGTGATGCGGTGTGCGACATTGTCGCTGCTGCGCCACCGCCTGTGCCTCCTTTAATAATAAGCACTGGTTTTTTCTTTGTAACTTTTTTACCTATATCAAGAAATTGTCTGCCGTTTTTTATCCCTTCCAGATAAATACCAATAACAGAGATATCCGGGTCTTCCCCCATATTATCAAGAATATCAGGAATCCCTGCTCCACTGGCATTGCCAATTGAAACAAGTTTACCAAGACTCATGTTATCTGATTTCAGCATTTCAATAATTTCCATGCCTATACCGCCGCTTTGAGAGATTATCCCTATGCCATTTGGTTTTTCAATAATACTTGTCCTGTGTTCTGGTATAAAAAAGCTATTTAATCCTGTAAAATTATTTATTACTCCAAGACAATTTGGTCCTATATATGTAACCCCATATTCCCTGCTTAATTCAAAAAGTTTATCATCAAGATCTTTTCTTCCTACTTCTGCAAAACCATCGCTAAGAATAATAGCTCCTTTGCCGCCAATCTTGCAGAACTCTTCAAACTCAGATACAACACCTTCTGCATTTATTAAAAAAATACCTACATCCGGAGGTTCTGGAAGATCCTTCACGGTTTTATAACATTTTACTCCCTGTATATAATCCAATTTAGGATTTATAGGATATAGTTTTTTTATTCGTAAACAGTTTTTAACCAGAATACCACCCATTTTTCCTGGCCGGGATGCTCCTATTATTGCAACAGATTCTGGATTAAGTATTTTTTTTAAGCTATTTTTTCTTTTTTCCGGAAGTTCAGGAGTTGCTTCTATAAAAACAGGATCCCCCTTTATTACTCTTACATCAACAAGTGAAAATCCTTCTTTATATAGAACTATTGGGTTCAAGTCTATTTCCAGAACATCTCTATTTTCTGCCATTAAGCGAGATATGTTTATTGCTATAGATAAAATTACTTTTTTATCGAGTGGGTCGCCCCTGTAGCCATCAATTATTTTTCCTGCTTTTGTAATAGAAAGCATCTCTTTTATATCATCTTCCGTAAGAAGCCCTATTCCTGGAGCGCTATCTTTCAATAACTCAACATATTTTCCCCCGCTACCTGCAATTATAAGAGGACCAAAAACAGGGTCCTGATGCGCTCCCACGAGGATCTCAAAGCCGGGCGCTGCCATTTTCTGCAGCAAAAATTCTTTCTGCTTTTCATAACCTGCTTTCTTTATATTTTCATCTAATTTTTTAACTGCAGCTTCAAGTTCTTCTCTGTTTTTTATATTGAGAATTACTGCTCCAATATCTGATTTGTGGACTATCTTTTCTGAATTTGTCTTAAGAACTACAGGATATCCAAGATTTTCTGCTGTAGTTGAGAGAGCTACAATATTGTTACTGCAAATTTCCCCGGAAACTTTTATGTTATATTTTTCAAGAAGTTTTTTTGCATCAGAAAAATTTATCTGTTTTCTATCTGTCATAAAGCCACCTCTGAATAGATTTATCTAATTCTAGTCCACAAAGTCGGCTATGTCCATCAGGACAAGACCCGGCAAGGTCTTATTTCTTTTTATCTCCGGTAACGTCTATACTTCGTATGTAGTCGCTAATCTTTTTATCCTCATTTTTGATATGGTTAACCAGCCATCTCACAATGATTTCGTTTATATCGCTATTTAACTCTAATGAAGAACCGCTTGATTTAAACCTCTCTACGAGATCGTCTATAGTTGTTTTAAAATCATTATGTATTTGTTTGTGTCTTTCGTAATTTGGGTAACTATACTCAATTTGCAAAGCTTCCTCATCGGTAAAATGCTTGATTGCATAATTTGCCAAAAACTCAAGGGTCTCTTGCAGTTTTTCTGTGGAGTTTCCTTTTCTGCATGCAGCAGCTAGATCAGTTGCCAGTTCAAATAATTTTTGGTGTTGTATATCAACCAGTATATTTCCCAGTAATAAGCTATCATCCCATATGACACCATGATCCAGTTGAGATCCATTTTTTACTTTATCAATTGGAGAGCTTAAGTATTTATCAAGCATTCTAAATAAAGCATCAGAATCAACAGGTTTCCCTGTATGGTCATTCATTCCACTTGCAATACATTTATCTATATCTTCTTTGAATACGTTTGCAGTCATAGCGATGATTGGAATATCTTTTGCTTTTTTTAAATCAAGAGAACGTATTGTTTTCGTTGCATTATACCCATCCATTTCAGGCATGTTGATATCCATAAGAATCAGGCTATATTTTTCCGGCTGTTCACTGAACATGGAAACAGCAGTCATTCCATTAAAGGCGTACTCAATTGAGACCTGAGTTTCTTCCAAAATAGCAGACATGATTTCTCTGTTGATCTCGACATCTTCTGCAATAAGTATTGTATGATTACAAAAATTATAATTCTTCTGTGTTTCTTTCTCCTGTCCGCGACTATCTATTTTTGTCTGGTCTCTTCCAGCACAATTATTTATTGTATTGACCAGTGTCGAGGGGAAAAGTGGTTTAGGCATAAAGCAGTTTACTCCGGCAGCAAGGGCTTCTTTTTCAATAGTATTCCAATTGGTTTCTGAAACCATAATTACAATTGAGTTATTTCTGTCAATTTCCTTAATTCTTTTTGCAAGCTCAATCCCATCCATATCAGGCATTTGCCAGTCAATAAAGAATATATTATAAGGTTTATCCAAAGCGTATTTCATCATTTGGATAGCCTCATTTCCTCCGGATGCAACGTCGCAGGATAGCTTTAGCGCCTGCATGACATATATAAAATATTCTTTCTCCGTATAATTGGTTACAGCAAGAATACGCACATCTCTTGTCTTTATATTTACAGAAGGTTTTATGCTTGTTTTTTCCCCAAGATTTTTTGCTTTTATAGTAAATATAAATTTTGCACCTTTACCGAGTTCAGATTCGATCCATATCGTGCCGCCCATAAGCTCCACGATCCGTTTTGAAATTGCAAGCCCAAGTCCTGTGCCGCCGAATTTCTGTGTGATATTGACATCTGCCTGGCTAAAGGATGAGAAAAGGCGTTTTTGTTGTTCCGGGGAAATGCCAATGCCATTATCCATAACTTCTATTCTAAGGATGGCCTCATCATTAATCTCATCCATTTTTCTGATACTCAAAACAATTGTCCCTTTTTCCGGCGAGAATTTAATGGCATTTGAAAGTAGGTTTGTGATAACTTGTGATAGCCGTAGTTCATCGCTCAATATGAATGCAGGAACAGCTTCATCCATGTCAACAACAAGGCTTTGCTTTTTTTCTTCAGCCCGTATATTTGCAATGTTTGTAACATTCTTTAACATTTGTTCAAAATCAAATTCAGTATATAGTAGATCAAATTTATTGGCTTCGATCTTGGATATATCCAGGATGTCGTTGATAATACCAAGCAGATGTTTTGAGGCACTGTTTGTTCTTTCAAAACAATAATTCTTTTTATCTATATCTTTCGTGCCTGTCCCGATTTTTATCATGCCAATAATGGCATTTAATGGAGTGCGTATTTCATGGCTTATGTGAGAAAGAAAGGCGCTCTTGGCGCGCGAAGCGTCTTTGTACTTGTTAGAAACGTTCTCAAGCTCAGTAGTACGCTTTTTTACTAAATCTTCAAGCAGTTTTCCGGCATTTCTGGTTTTTCTGAATAAAACATACAAGAGAATTGCAATAAATAAAATCAGTATGGCTGCGGAAGCCAACCACTGCCGCTGTGTGTGTCCCAGTTTTTGCCGGTAATCAAAAGACTTGTTCATCCACTGTCTTGAAAGCAATTCAATGTCGATCAACGGAAATACTTTATCAATAATGGAACATAGGACAGCTTCGTTTTTATTAAAACCAATTATAGATTCATAACTTACATCAAATTCATGATTAGCTTTATATCCCATTAACTCATGATAATTCGTTAAGGTGAGAAGCTGGCTCACTCTCGACATAACCATATCTACCTTGCCGGTAGCCAGGGCTTTGAATGCCGCATCAGTATTGTCATACTCAATGGTATAGGCATGGGCAGGGAAGTTTTTCTGAAACCATATTGCGTGCGCTGTCCCTTTCTTTATACCAACGTTAAGATGCAGAATATCGTTGATTTTAATATTATTTAGTTCCCATTTAGACAAAAGAGCATATTTATCTGAGAAAAGCGCTTTCTGCGGCCACAGGAAACGCCCTTCACGCTCATCAGTGCGGATCAGTTCAGATATTATTGATACTTCTCCTGTTTCCAGCATCCTCATCAGATTGCCGAAATTCGCATGATCAGGATCATTAACAATTTTAAAAGAGAGACCAGTGAGCTTTTCCATCTCGTTCAATGTGTCAAAAAAAATTCCCTGCCACTCTTTATCATACTTGTTATAAAAACTGACTGGATAATTATCAGATTCTGCTACAAACAGAATTTCCGGATGATGCTGTATGTATTCCTGCTCTTCTTCTGTAAGCTGAAGAGAGAGTTTATGTATCAGATATTCCTGATAACCACGGTTGTATAGTTCGGTTAAATATTTTATGCTGCCTCTTTCCAGTGCTTTTTGCACAACAGAGATAATTGGCTCAAGTTTCGGGTCTTGTGTGGATAGTGAAATAGGGGAGTAGACAAGAGGCAAAAAGTCTTTGGCTACTACATCTTTGTAAATATCAAAAATAGCCTCCTCGGGACCTTCATTTATATAAGCATCTACTGCTCCGCTTTTTAGCATAGCATAAACTTTTTCAGCATCATCGAGTAAGACTATCTCGAAAGTATCCTTATCCAGAGAAGATTTTACTTCGTCGATTGTTGTAGTGTCTTCCAATATAGCGAATCGGAGCAGTCGTTTTTTTGCGATTTCATAAAGAGGGCTGCTGCCAGAGAGCCTGAAATATTTAAGCGAACGGCTGGCTATTGGGTCGGTCATGAAATAGGTTTTGCGACGTTCATCTGTAGGTGTTAGTTCACCTGTAAAATCGATTTTACCTGTCTCTAGTCCGGAAACCAAATCTCCCCAAATAAATATCGCAGGCGAAAACTGAATTCCAAACAATTCAGTCAGCCATTTACATAGCAGGGAGGAATACCCTTTGATTTTATTATTTTCATCATAGAAAGCTTCTGCACTTGGTGTCATCCCATAAGTAAAAGATTTGACTTGTTTTTGCAATTCTTCAATAGCCCTGATTTCTTCACCAGTCACGCCAGGTATATTTTTATAACTTTGATATTGATATGGTGCCGGAGTATTTTCCTGGGTTTTTGACTTGGAACATCCTGAAAAAAAACCACAACAAAGGATAAAAACTATACAAAGTAATTTTTTAAAAGTATTCATTCTAATTTTTTCCTTTTAGAGTGCGGTTGGTAACAGCACGAATTAGGGCCGAGGCACTTACAAGATAAATAAATTTATAGTACGAGGTATATACCCCGATCCTGTTTTGTGAGGCACTTCGTCCATCAAATATTATATCATATACAATAAAATTTTGTATAATTATTTTAAAATGTACAGGTAAGTGTAACAAATAATTGATTTTTTACCAAATTATAGTGAAAATATTATAAATGATTATGAATATAAAAAGAGTTAAATTTTTTATTATATTTTTAATATTTTTTCTTGTTATATTGCCTTTGGGGTATGTAGGCATATATTTTGTTGGAAAAATTTCTCCTAATTCTGTTATTCCTGATTACTTTATTGCTTATACATATATTCCCAATCCCATAAGCATGGCAGAGAAACTGCTTGCTCATGAACCTTTTTCTGATATTATTTTAAAGCCACATTTTTCAAGCTATCTGCCTTTGATTTCAAAAATAAAAAATAACAATACTCTGGATAAAAAATGGGCACGGTTTGTTGGAAAAGGGCACATTGAAGGGGCTTTGCTTTCTGATGGAAAATTCCTTGCAGTATGGGATATAGGAATAGCCGCTCCTATTATCCGCTTTTTCCCATGCATTGTAGAGAAGTTTTCGATTCAAAATCTTCAGAGAGGGAAAAAAAGCAAGTTTGAATATATAGTATCGGATGATAATGTTATTTTTATACAGCCATATAAAAATCTACTGATTATTTCAAATAACTTATCTGTTCTTGATGGAACATGCAATGATGCAGATCGTAAAGGTTCCGGGAAAAGGGTATCTTTGGCTGATGATTTTGATGCAGGGTTTCTTGTTGCTTCCGAATCTGTTATCTCCTGGCTTTCTGATTCAAGTCCGGCAGCCAGTGCATTTTTAAAGTATCTTCGGTTTTCAGATTTTGCTGAAATCGGATTGTCAATTATTGAGAACAAAATAGATATTTCTATTATATCACATATAGCTTCAGATAACGCAGATATCAATAAGTTAATATCAAGAGATTCAAGAATACCAGCCCTTATACAGCATTTGCCTTCAACTATCCAATACAGTACTGTTGTTTCAATTGGCTCTTTTGAGGAGCTTCTCAATGCATCTCTTGCTGTTTATGCACAAAAGATGCCTGTAAATTTAAAACAAATAGACAGAGCTTCTCGTATTTTTCTGGGAACCGGACTCAATGATTTACTTTTTTCCTGGACAGGAACAGAGATCGCTGTATTAAGGGTTACGGAAAAAGATCATCCTGTTTATGTTTTACAAGTTACAGATGAAAAAAAACGAAAAGAAGTATTTGATAAATTTTCATCTGCTAATAAGTATGTGCCACCTGTTAAAGGCAGCGCCCCTGTTCCACAAATTAATTTGCCTGGTTTTCTTAATATGATCTTTAATATATGGAATATAAAAATATCTGCCCCTTATTATATTGTGCAGAATGAATTTTTATTTTTATCAGAATATCCGGAAACTCTTTTTTCTGCAATTGATTCAATACGCAAAGATGACTTGTTGTTAAAAACAAAACTATGGAAATCTTTGTCAACATTGGGCGATGATACAGTTTCTGATGAATCTTTGCTAATGATATTCTATTCGCTTGACCATGCTTCTGCAGACCATCCCATTTCTATTTTTATTAAAGAGGATAATGACTTTAGCGATGTGCTTAAACTGTACAAGCATGGTCTTGTTCGCGCTAATATTGATAATGAGATTCTTGTGCTTAAGTTAGCTGTTGTTCAGTAATACAAGAAAGGTATTTTTGAAGATATTAAGGTGTCGTTAAGCTATTTTCCCATTAATCCACTGTATTTAGAATTTTAAAACGTCTTTGTATTGTGTTGCCAAAGTTATCCACAACAGAAAGAAGATGTGTTCCGGGCTGCGGCCTTGTTTCCATTTCATGAAATACCTGTGTTGTTCCCAGAAATATTTCATTAAGGTGCCAATGGATTGTTGCATTGGTATCTCTGTGTGCTGCCATAAATACTACTTGCCCAGACCTTCCATCAATTTCCACAGGAACATAAATTTGGGAATTTTCTTCTGGATTAAAAAGCGCTAATGGGATCGATCTTGCAGAAACACCTTCAAGTGGAGGGAGGGTCTTGTAGTCTAGATTCCACCTTTTATAATACCACTCTTCTGCCGGAGCCATTACAAACCATTTTTTTGTAACAGTTTTTTCTGCTCCGTGTTTTGTTAATACTACCTGTTGGTCCTGTTTTTCATTTAGCGTTACTATTTTACAGAATGAACATGGGTTGTGATGCGGAGCATTGCGAGGTATGTCTGTGATTTTGGTTGATTCGCAGTTTGCCCCTGCAGGAAAACCGGAGAGAGAGCATACTTCAACAACTTTTAGATTGCTAAAAGGTTTATCAAACCAATCAGAAGAGCCCAAAAAAGAAAATATTTCAAAAAGCACAGGCGCTGCAGTTGTTGTACTGCGGAGTTCTGCTCTCCCTTCGCCTGTTGCATTCCCTACCCAAATTGCAACAGTCCACTTTGATGTTGTTCCTACTGCCCATGCATCCCTAAACCCAAAACTTGTCCCTGTTTTCCATGCAATACGCCTTGAGCTTGCAAAATTTTGCCATGCAGCTTCCTCTCCAGGGCGCACTACATAAGTAAGTGCATCAAGAGTAAGATATGCAGCTCCAGGAGAAATAAGGCTGGATCTTTTTGAATTTGAGCGCTTTTGATGATAATATGAAGGAGGGAAAAACATTGAGCTCTTGTCTTCTATATTAGTTGCAGTGCGGCTAAGCCCTGCATATAGTCCTGCGATATCCCATAATGTAATTTCTGCTCCGCCCAGTATAAGGGGGAGACCATAATCATCTCCATGCCTGAATAAAGTAGAAACTCCAAGAGAGCGCAAAAGTCTTGCAAAACGATCGATTCCAAAAGCCCTAAGTTCCCTGACAGCAGGAACATTTAATGATCTCGCAAGAGCCTGATCAGCCGGGATCATCCCGACATAAGTTTTGGTATTGTTTTCCGGGCTGTAGCTTCCGATCCTTGTGGGAATATCGCTTACAAGAGCTGATGGCATTAGCTCTCCTGCATCAAGCATTGCAGCATATAAAAAAGGTTTTAACAAACTTCCCGAACTCCGCGAAGCATTTATAATATCAACATCGCCTGCAACTTCGGAATCAACGTTGCCGATATATGCAAGAGTTTCTCCTGTTTGGGTGTCTAGAATAAGACATGCGGCATTCATGACTCCATTGCTTTGAAAACGCTTTGCCCAGCGATTTAAAATAACACCTGCTCTTTCCTGTATTTTATAATCAAGGGTTGTATTGATATGACTGAAATAAGTTTTGTTTTTTTGTTCTGTTGTGATTCTGCTTAAAAGATGGGGCGCCAGCCTCGGAAGCTGTTTGGGCTCCAAAGGGAGTGGTTCTGATTTTGCAAGGAAGAGTGTATCTTCTGTAAAAAATCCTTGCTTTGCAAGATGATTAAGCAAAGCATCTCTTTTTTGTTTTAAAATATCCCTGTTCTTCCCTGGATGCACAAGACCTGGGCCATTTGGCAAAACAGCAAGGGTTGCAGCTTCTGCCCATGATAATTCATCAGTAGTGCGGCCGAACCACCGCCACGCTGCTGCTTCAAGCCCAACAACATTGCCTCCGAACGGAGCGTTTGAAGCATAAATAGCAAGAATATCCTCTTTTGAGTGGGTAACTTCGAGCCTTAATGCAAGGATCATTTCAATAAATTTTTCTGTAAAAGTGCGATTGCGGTTGCCTCTTGAAAGTCTTATTGCTTGCATTGTGATTGTAGATCCGCCGGAAATGATCTTGCCTGCTTTTATGTTTTGAATTCCTGCCCTTATGATTGCAGCAGGATCAATGCCCGGATGAAAAAGGAATCTACGGTCTTCGTATTCGATTATTGCAGTGGCAAATTTTGAATCTTTGACACTTTGGGGAGGGAAGCGCCATTGCCCATCTGCTGCTGTTACTGCTCCAAGAAACTCTCCATTGCGATCGTATAAAACAGGAGAGTAGGGTGTTTTAAAAAGGGGAGTTGAAAGAGAAAAAGAAAATAATAATATGGCTATACCTGCTATTGCATAGCAGATATAGCGAAACTTGTTTTTCAAAACTCACCTTCAAACAAAAGATCCGTTATAGAGTAATGCTCCCCTGCCTGTTTATAACAATAGATACCAACCTTCGGGATGACAGAGGGACTACCCCGGCAAAGCCGGGGGAACATTGCCAATAGCAGCTACTTTTTTTCGCTGCTCTTTTTTCCGGGAATAAGAGCCCTGACAGATTCATCATACATTGCATAAGCATGAATCGCAGGCATAAAGTAGCTCCCTGCATAAGTTCTGTTTACTCTAAAA
>Ga0123353_10019377_pt1 | contig 10106 bp, 6 predicted proteins | sample TergutLab28metaG_3_FD_92763 | JGI IMG/M metagenome (GOLD analysis project Ga0123353, IMG submission 92763) | Labiotermes labralis P3 segment gut microbial communities from Petit-Saut dam, French Guiana - Lab288 P3 | ecosystem: Host-associated > Arthropoda: Insects > Digestive system > Gut ...
CTCTACAGCATTCTTCTTGTACTCAGCCGTGAAGCTCCTGCGTGTCGAACCCATCATCGTTCCCTTCAGTCGGGAACTCGCTGCCGAAAAGGTCGGGACTCTACGGAAGCGGGAACGGTCTAAGGCGTCGTACCGTTAGCTGCAGCGCGGCCGGTCAAAGAGACCCGGACAGGGCCGCGCCTCGAATGTGGAAGGGGGCACAGGTGCTAGGCACAGCCCCACCGTCGCCAACACCTGCATACCTCCGACCCATGGAACTGCGCAAGCACCGGCCTCTTCTTGCCGCCCTGACTGTGGCGGCCCTGGCCGTCCTGACAGCCGGGTGCACCAACAACCCAGGGCCGGCCACCACCACCGAACCCCAGACGGCCACCGCATCACAAGAAGAGCCCCCGCGCGACCCCCAGCTCGCCACCGAACGAGAAGCACTCCAGCGGCTCAAGGATTACCACAGCGCGTCGAACCAACTCGGGCAGACTGGGTACGGGATCGACGACATCAGCGCGATCACATCGTTCACCGCCGGCGACTACGCGACAACCTACTTTGACCAGGTGGCGTGGCTGCATTCGCAGGGCGCCGTGCAGGTGGGAGAGGCAACCCAGACCAACTACAAGGTGGTGGACCACCACGCCGTCAGCGACCCGTTCTTCGATGACCAGTTGACCATCGAGGTCTGCAACAACACCACCGACGTCAACGTGATCGTGTCCGACGGATCCTCAGTTCTCCCACTCGAGAGAAGAGGGCGGTTCGTCTCAACTATCACAATGTGGCACAGCATATCCCCCGACACGTGGCTCATCGCCGAGTACATCACAGACGGAGGCAGGCCATGTTGACACCCAGAGCCCGAGCCAGGTCGTTCCGGCTGATGCTGGTCGCGGCTCTGCTGGTATGGGGCGGTCCCGCTCGTGCCACAGACGGTCCCGCTTCTCCGGACACCACCGAGCCTCCCCCACCCACCACGATCACCGCACCCAGCGACGACGGCACCGGCGGCGACGGTTGGAAAGGCACACTAGGGGTAGAGACGTCGGGTTCGAGCGGTACTATCCCCGATGTATCAGGACGCTGCAAGGCTCCGGCTGTAAAAGATGCACCGGCCCTAGGTTACTCGTGTTTGCACAACTGCTGGTACCAGGAGTACCCCGCATTCGTCAAGCGGCCCGACGGCACGGTATTCTATGCCCAACCGTCGCCGGAAACCCCCGTCAACGGTCACACCGACGGCGTGTACGTTGCATGCCTATATCGCGTACTAGACGGCCAGGTAACGCTCTTGAAAATGATAAGCCCCTGGTGGATTGGGCCCGGCGGGGAGATCGATCCGGCGCAGTTGGCGCAGCAGGCGGTGCAACAGATGAGCTTGCAAACCCCCGAGATCGGAATGACAGGAGGAAGCCCGCCCGACGGTATGCAGATCGTGGGGATCCCTGCGTGGATGTGGGCTGCGGACCCCGGTCAGTCCACCACGCCCGGGGTGGCCGGTGTCGCGCAGATGACCAGGTCGGCGTCGGCCGGGGGTGTGACTGTCCAGGCCACGGCCCGGTTGGACCGTATGGTGTGGTCGATGGGTGATGGTGTCACGGTGACCTGTGCCGGGGAGAAGGCTGCTGGCACGCGGTACGAGGGGCGGTACGACAAGCAGCCGTCCCCGACGTGTGGCTATACCTACACCCGTACCAGCGCTGGGCAGCCTGACGAAGCGTTCACCGTGACCGCCACGGCGTTCTGGGTCGTGGACTGGTCCGGGGGAGGGCAGTCAGGGACCATCACCGTCCAACGTTCCCGCAACATCCCCAAGCAGGTCGGCGAGCTCCAGGCACTGGTCGTGTCGCCCGGCCGGAGACGGTAACCGCCCAAGCCGCGAAAGATGGTATCCCGCCCACACGGCCTCGACGGTCGGTCGGCGGGTGGGTCTGGTAGGCGATCACAGGCCACGTCCCTGGGTACGCTCAGGCCACATGTCGGCGACTTCAACCGCAGGGCGCAACCTCCCGCCCCGACGACGCCGACAGAACCAGCACTGCGGCACACATCTGGGTGTCACGCAGGTTTCTTCCAGGAGCTGGGGAGGCAATGCCGTTGCGCCGATGCCCCTGCCTGGTGCGCCAGTCGGACGGGTGGGCGAATGAGCTCGAGTTCTCCCCAAAATCCCCATGGCAAACACGCACCGGAGATGGGGGTGTTCGGGCAGGGTGTGTCCCATGACGTTCGACACGGTGGAGAACCTGGCTCGGCTCCTCATCGACACCCGCCGGTGCCCGTGGTGCGCGATGGTGCTCAGCGGGCAGGTGTGCCGGCGGTGTGGGACTGACCTGTCCGGCGATGGTGGGGTTGCGCTGGCCGAACAGTCGCGACGGGCCGCGCAGGCGGTGCGCGAGCGGCAGGCGACGTTGTGGACGATCCGGCTGGACTCGGTGCAAAAACTGACCCAGCCTACGGCTGCGGGCACGTCAGAGCCCGCCGTGGCAGAACCGGAGGCCGTAGCGAGCACGACCACGGCGAGCCCCGCGGGCCGCGGTGATGCGGGCGCTGTTCCCGCGAGCCCAACCCCAGGTCCACACCCCGACACAGGCGACGACCAGAACCCCGCCGACGACACCGGCACGGCAGACGACCGGGCACCAGGTGACAGCCCCGACACAGCCGGGAACGAGGACAGCACACCGGACCCGGGCAGAGGCACAGACACAGGTACGGAGCCTGACGCAGCGAACGACACCGGCACGGCAGACGACCGGGCACCAGGTGGCGGCCCCGACACGGCCGGGAACGAGGACAGCACACTGGACCCAGACGACACAGGTGCGGACCCCGGCACCGCCGACGACACCGGCACGCCAGACGACTGGCCGCCAGGTGCCGGCCCCGGCGGGGGTTCCGCGGTTGACGAGGCGCGCCCAGCGCCGGATGTGTGCAGGGCCGCCGAGGTTCGTAGTACCACCACGAGCCGGGCACCAGCCGACGCTGCGGCAGACGGGTCGGACGCGACGAGCGCGAACCCAGCAACCGCGGCACCGCACACGCCAGGACCGCGCCGGCCAGCACCGGCTGGGGCACGGGTGACCGAGGCGGCGCTGCCGACGATCTTTGGCGCGGTGGGGGCTGCGCTCGTCGTTGTCGCGGCTGTGGTGTTCGCCTACTCGGGGCTGGTCGACAACCCAGGTGTGCCGCGTGGTGTGCTCACGGTGCTCACCGCGCTCGCGGCGACGACGACGCTGGTCTTGCGGCGCAGGGGCTTTGCCGCCTCTGCCGAGGCGGTCGGGGCGATGACGACCGCCCTCGGACTCATCGCGGTGCACCTGCTCACCTCAGCTGCGCCCGAACCGGGCCGGCAGGTGCTGCTGGCGCTGGCGAGCCTGGGGTGGGCGGCGGGGCTCGTCGGTGCTGGACGTTGGTTGGCGTTGCGGGCGTGGTGGGGTGGGGGGCTGGCGGTCGTCCCGGTGGCGGTGGCGGTGCTCGCCTGGGCCGATGTGGCGACCAAACCTGAGCTGCGTGCGGCGGTCGTGCTCACGTGCTCGACGGCGACCGTCGCTGGGTGCGCCTGGCTGGAACGGCGGTGGCGCACCAGCCGTCGCCGTCACACGGTCGAGTCGGTGGTGCTCACCGCCGAGGCGGTGGTGGCCGGTTTCGTCGCGTCGGTGATGGCGCTGGTCTGCGGGGTGCACGGGTCGGGCCACGGCCTCGGCGGGGCCCTGGTGCTCATCGGGCTCGGATGTGTTGGCGTCGCGCTCGGGCGTGCGCGGCCTGGGGCCTGGACGTGGATCGCCGGGATGTACCTCGTCGGCGGTGTCGCCTGGACCGTCCCGGTCGTCGCGGCGGCGTCGCGCGACGGGCTGAGCGTGCTGGGTGCGATGACGACCAGCGCGCTGCTCGCCTGGGTCGCGCTGAGCGTGGTCGCGCTGGCCGTGGCCCCGGGACGGTTCTCCTCGCTGCTCGCGGGGGGCCAGCTCATCACCGTCATGCTCGTCGCGGGGCTGACGATGACGACGACCACAGCGGTTGTCGCAGCCGTGGACGCGCCTTTCACCTCCGGCTCGCTGGCCCTGGCCAACCCGGACTGGACGAACCCCTGGCTGCCGATCACCTGGCTCGTCGTCGCTGTGGCGTGGGTGTGGTACGCCGCGTTGCCTGTGGCCGTCCGCGCCAAGCCCCGGACCGGCACCTGCGTGTGGATCACCAACCCTGACCCTGGGCTTGCCCCGTGGCCGCGCGGGCGGGCCGACGCCCCGGTGGGCGAACCGGTCGACCCCGACGACGTCCGTGTGGCTGTGCGGGGCCCCGTCGGCGACGTCGAGGTGCCGTTCACGGTGTGGACGCAGACCGCCCCCAGCCCCGGGTTCCGCCTGGCTGCGGCTCGCCTGGCCTCGACCAACGAGCTGGTGCCACTGGCCCAGCTCGACGACCCGTGGTACCGCCCAGTGGCACGGCTGGGCCGTCTGCTCGGCCCGCTGGCACCGGTCGCGGCCGCTGGCGCCGTCGGCACCCTCGGGCTGCTGCCCGGGACGCCGCTGTGGGCCTCGTTGACCATCTGGCTCGTCGGCGGGGCGCTGGCATGGGCCGGTGAACGGGTGCTGCCAGGTCGCACCACACCCGCCGCAGGACCCCGCCCGTCGTTCGCGCGGGTCACGTTGCGCCCAGGTCTGTGGGTGGCGGGCCTGGGCCTGGTGGCGTTCGCCGCCCAGCTCAGCTGGTGGTCCCACCCGGCGGCGTTGGTCACCGGGGTGGCGGTCGTCGCGCTCATGGCGGCCTGGACCAGCTCGGCCCGCCCGTCGGCGCGTCCCTGGCTGGTCGCGTGCGGGTACGGGTACGCGCTGGTGGTCGCCGCCGCAGCGTTGGCGTGGTACCCCCCTGGCTGGGACCCGGGCTGGCCGGCGACGTTCGGTGCGCTCGCTGTTGTCTCGGCCGTCGTCGCGGTCGTCGTCGGGCGCGCCCACCAGCTCGTCGGGCACACGGTGTACTTCACGGTGCTCGGGGTCGGCGCGGTGCCGTGGGGCCTGGCTGTGGCGACGATGTTCGCCCAGCGCACATGGTGGGCTGCGGCGGCGTGTGCTGCGGTCCTCGGTGTCGAGGCTGCGGTGCTCAGCTCACGACGACGCCCCCAGCCGGTGCTGGTGCGGCTGGTGGCGACAGTCGGCCTGGTGCCCACAGCTGCGGCGGTCGCCGTCAACGTCGGTCCGCAGCTGACGAGCCAGTCGGGGGCGCCTGCCGTCCTCGTCGTCGTCGCGCTCCTCGCTGGAGTTGGCGCGCTGGCCGCCGGTCCATGGGCCAGGCGCCTGGTCGCCGGGCAGATGGACCGGCTGCTCGCGAGCCGGATCCGTGCCGCCCTGGAGCTGAGCGCCCTGGGAACTGTGCTCGTCGCCGAGCTGTTGGCGCTGGTCCGCGAGTCGGCGGGGGGTGTGGTGTCGTTGCGCGTGTGTGCTGTTGCCGGCCTCGCCGCGTCATACCTGGCGACCCGGCCTGACCGCCGGCACGTGTGGTGGGTGGCGTGGCTGGCGTGGTCGGGCCTGTTGTGGAGCGCCCTGGCCATGGCCGGCGTCGGGCTGGTCGAGGCGTACACGGCACCGCCGACCCTTGTCGCCGCGGTGATCGGGTTCTGGTTCATGCCCCGCGCACGGGCGCTGGTCCACCTCGGGGGTGTCGCGACGCTCGTGACGTTGGTGCCCACGCTCGCGCTGACCCTTGGTGGGCACGGGGTGCTCGTGCGCACGGTGGTGCTCGCGGGGGCTGGGCTGTTCCTTGGTGTCGTTGCTGTGCTCGTGCGCAACACTGCCCGGGCAACGGTGCTCGGGTACACCGCGGGCGGGATCGCCGCCGCTGGGGCCGGACCGTTCGTCCTGGCAACCCACACGCTCGGGGTCGCACGTCACCACACGCTGGCCGGTTCCGACCCGTGGTTCGACGGCACGGTGAGCGCATGGACGCCCAGCGCGCAGTTCTTCGCGGTGCTGTGGTGTGCCCTGGTCGCCGCGGCGTTCATGGCTCTGGCGGGGGTGGTCCTGGGGTGGACGTCCCAGGTGGGACGTTGGCGCCTGGCTGGTGCGCTCGTCGTGGTCGCGACCGGGACGCTCCTGGCGACGTGTGCGCTGCCGCATGCCACGCTCGTGCCCCTGGTCGTCGCCTGGCTCGTCGGGGCGGTGCTCGTCGCTGGCGGGGCAGCCGGGCTGCGTCGTGCCCGGACCGTCCCCCCAGCGTGGGTGTGGTGGCCGGCGGCCTACCTCACGTTCGTCGTTCCGTGGGTCACCGGGGCAGCTGTCGTGGAGTGGTACGCCCTGCCGTTTGGTGCGGCGATGGTCGCCAGCGGGTGGGTCGTCGTGCAGCGCACACCACGCCGGGCGACCGCGGTGCTCGCGCCGGCAGCGGTGGCGGTGCTGGGCCCGTCAACAGCGACGCTGCTCGCCGACCCGGCGACCTGGCGTGCGATCATGCTCGTCCTGCTCGCGCTGGCGTTCATGCTCGCCGGCGCACGCAAGATGTGGAAGGCTCTGCTGGCGCTGGGGATCGCCGACATGGGCCTGGTCGTCGTCGTCGTGTTCGCCACCGCCGGGGTCTCCCCGACGCCGTGGTTCATCACCTTGCTCGCGACCGGCGGCTTGCTGCTCACCTTGGGTGTCTACGTCGAGAGCCGCCGCACAGCCACCAGATGACGTGCGACGGCCCCGGTCGGTGAGGACCGGGGCCGTGCAGGTCAGGTCAGCGGGACTCGACGGGGACGTAGTCGCGCGAGGGGTACCCGGTGTAGATCTGGCGGGGGCGCCCGATCTTCGTCTGCGGGTCGTTGCGCATCTCACGCCACTGGGCGATCCAGCCAGGCATCCGGCCCAGGGCGAACAGCGGGGTGAACATCGCCTCGTCGAAGCCCATGGCCTTGTAGATCAGGCCGGTGTAGAAGTCGACGTTCGGGTAGAGCTTGCGGGAGATGAAGTAGTCGTCGGACAAGGCGATCTCTTCGAGCTCCATGGCGATCTCCAGGCGCGAGTCCTGGGTGCCGGTCGCAGCGAGCACCTTGTGCGCCGACTGCTTGACGATCGCCGCGCGCGGGTCGTAGTTCTTGTAGACCCGGTGGCCGAAGCCCATGAGGCGGACGCCCTGCTCCTTGTTCTTCACCTTGTTCATGAACTTCGTGGCGTCGCCACCGTTCTCGCGGATCTCGTCGAGCATCTTCAGCACCGCCTCGTTGGCGCCACCGTGCAGGGGGCCACCCAGGGCGTTGATCCCCGCGGCGACCGAGGCGTAGATGTTCGCGTTGGACGACCCGACGATCCGCACCGTCGAGGTCGAGCAGTTCTGCTCGTGGTCGGCGTGCAAGATCAGCAGCTTGTCCATGGCACGGACGAGCTGGTCGTTGGGGGTCCACTGCTCATAGGGGATCGCGAAGGACATCCGCATGAAGTCCTCGACGTACCCGCGGGCGTAGTCGGGGAACAGCAGCGGCTCACCCTTGCGGGCCCGGTGCACGTACGAGGTGATCGTGCGGGTCTTGGCCAGGATGAGCACCGTCGCCAGCTCGATCGCCTCATCGTCGAAGATGCTCAACGACTCGGGGTAGAACGCGCCCAGGGCGTTCATCGCCGAGGCCATGACGGCCATCGGGTGGGCGTGGCGCGGGAACGCGCCCATGAAGGTGCGGAAGTCTTCGTGGACCAGGGTGTGGCGGTTGACCCGCTCGACGAACGCGTCCAGGTCCGACTGCGAGGGCAGCTCACCGTGGATGAGCAGGTAGCACACCTCGAGGAACGACGAGTGCTCAGCAAGCTGTTCGATCGGGTACCCGCGGTAGCGCAAGATCCCCGCATCGCCGTCGATGAACGTGATCTTCGACTCGCACGACGCGGTGTTGATGAAACCAGGGTCAGCGGTGACCAGGTCCGTGTCACGCAGCAACGTGGCCACGACGATCCCGTCGTTGCCCTCGACCGCAGGGATCACGGGCAGCTCCAGCTCACGGTCACCTACGGTCAGGCGCACGGGGGGTTGCGCGGCGGCGTCGGTCATGAGGTACCTCCTGTGTCGGTCGTGGGCGTCCGCGACACCGTCACCCCGTGGTTCACCGGGAAACAGTGTGGCGGCTCTGGCTGCACGCTACCCGCCCAGAGCCCGTTGGCTAAGACCCTGAGACGAACCCGTGCTGTTTTGTGACGAATCTCACATATCTGAGCTCATCTGGTAGGCCGTTCGTCTCATGCCAACCCTTCGCTTTGCCACTCGCGTACGACTGCTTGGTGTGCTGTTCGCCTGGGCAAAGCTGCATCGGTCAGCCCTGGTCAGGCACCGACGAGCCGTGCGGCTGCATGGGCGACCTGGTCGTCCGTGGCCGTCAGCGCAACCCTCACATGCACGTCGTCACCATAGAAAACACCTGGTGCCACGAGGATACCCAGTCCAGCCAGGTCTGCCACCGTGGCCCACGGGTCTTGGGGCGCCGCCGGGCGCACCCACAGGTACAGGCCCGCTGCTGAGCCGTCCACGACGTACCCGGCTTGCTCCAGCGCGTCGCGCAGCACGGTACGCCGGTGGGAGTACCGCCGTCGCTGGGCGGCGACGTGCTCGTCGTCGGCCAGGGCGAGCAGCATCGCAGCCTGCACCGGACCGGGCACCATGAGCCCGGCGTGCTTGCGGACCTCCAGCAGCGCGGCGACCAGCGACGGGTCTCCAGCGGTGAACGCCGCCCGGTACCCGGCGAGGTTCGACTGCTTCGACAACGAGTACACCGCGAGCAGACCAGCCAGGTCGTCCCCGGCGACGCGCGGGTCCAGCAGCGACGGGACACCGGTGCCGGTCCACGGGGCCTGCCAGGCGAGCTCGGCGTAACACTCGTCAGACGCGACGACGACCTGGTGCCCGTGGCGCGCCTGGGCACGGCGGGCCGCGGCGACGACCGCCGCGAGCGCATCAACGCCCAGGACCTCACCAGTGGGGTTCGACGGGGAGTTCAGCCAGACCAACCGCACCGAGTCGTCGGCATCAACCAACGCCGCCGGGTCGTCGCAGCCCACAGGCGTCGCCCCGGCCAGGCGCGCACCGACGTCATAGGTCGGGTAGGCCGTCGCGGGGTGGACGACGGTGTCACCTGGGCCCAGACCCAGCATCGACGGCAACGACGCGACCAGCTCTTTGGACCCGATCGTCGGCAGCACCCCGGCCTCGGTGAGGGTCCGCACACCGCGCCGGCGTGCGAACCACTCGACGACGGCGTGGCGCAGCGCCGCAGTCCCCGCGGTCGGCGGGTACCCCGGTGAGTCAGACGCCGCTTCGAGCGCGGCACGCACGGCCGGCGGGCTGGGGTCAACAGGGGTACCCACAGAAAGGTCGACGATCCCGTCGCGGTGGGCCCTGGCCCGTTCAGCGTGCGGGACGAGCAGGTCCCAGGGGAAGTCCGGCAGCACAGGCACGGCTCAGCCCTGCGGTGGCAGGCCTGTGACGCTCGGGTGGTCGGAGTCGACCGGGCCGGTGCGCGCCGCCCCGCCAGGAGAACCGAGCGCGTCGAAGAAGTGGACGTTGGCGTCGTAGTACCCCGACCACTGCGCCGGCACGTCGTCTTCGTAGAAGATCGCCTCGACCGGGCACACCGGTTCGCAGGCACCGCAGTCGACACACTCGGCGGGGTGGATGTACAGCATGCGTCTGCCCTCGTAGATGCAGTCCACGGGGCACTCGTCGATACACGCCTTGTCCTTGACGTCCACACAAGGCTCGGTGATCACGTACGTCACAAACAGGTCCTTCCAGCGCACGCCCCCGACCCACGACGGAGGCACCGGCCCCTAGTATCTCCTGTGTGAGCACTCCTGGTCGCCCGACGGGCCGGTGGCGGACGTTCGCCGTGGGCCAGCGGGTCGTCGTACGGCGCCGGCGCGACGACGGCCCTGGCGCTGGCGAACCTCAGCTGACCGACGTGCTCGGCGAGGTCCTGCAGGTCAGCGACGAGGGTCTGCGTGTGGCTGGTGTGCGCGGACCGGTGTGGGTCCCAGCAGGTGATGTCGTCGCGGCGAAGGTTGTGCCGCCAGCGCGTGGGCGTTGAGCTCGGCAGATCAGGGCTCAGGCCCGCACACGATCCGGTCGCTCGCTTTGTACTGCCACGTCCACTTCCACTCTTCGAC
>Ga0123353_10019379_pt1 | contig 10106 bp, 6 predicted proteins | sample TergutLab28metaG_3_FD_92763 | JGI IMG/M metagenome (GOLD analysis project Ga0123353, IMG submission 92763) | Labiotermes labralis P3 segment gut microbial communities from Petit-Saut dam, French Guiana - Lab288 P3 | ecosystem: Host-associated > Arthropoda: Insects > Digestive system > Gut ...
TCAAGGTATTTTTTCATCATGTATCCATGTTGAGCACCTGGTCCATGAGCTCCGCCAAAGGTCATGATTGATGAAGCAACCGCAGCTGGAAGCATTGGGTGTCCATTCATAACAGCTATAGCAGATACTGCTGAAGGTGACATTGAGTGTTCAAGGAACTCAGCAACCTCATAATCAAGCATTTTTCTTTCATTTTCAGCAGGTATTCTTCCCTGGAAAATAACATACAGAGCATCTACGAATGTGTAGCCTGCTTCTGCAAGATCACTTACATTAAAACCGCGCAAAACTGTCTTTTCTTCTGTTTTGTAAGAAATTGCAGTTTTCCTCTGGATCAATGGTTTCCGATCCATTCTCTCTCCTCCTATATTTAATATGGTGTTTTTATCTGGATTCTACAAACGCAGATAATAACAGATAAAAATCAATATTTTTATACAACTTTAAAATAATAGTTGCATAAAGTCAACTTATTTATTTTCATTTCTTTGATAACCCATGGTTATCAATATCTTTTAGCTTTTTTATGAATTATATCAACAGGATTAGCTTAACTATTTTCATTGCAGCTATTTTATATTAAAATAGGCTTAAAATCAAGAAAAGTTTTTTTATTATAGGGAAAGTAAGCTTATTTTTTGGAGGAAATATGTCCACAGGGTTCATAGAAAGAATGAAAAACAAGATTTTAAGTACAAAAATAGATCCCAGTTTATATCCAAAATATAATGTAAAAAGAGGCCTTCGTAATAGCGATGAATCAGGAGTTCTTGTAGGACTTACAGAAATTGGAGATGTACACGGCTACATCTTTGATGAAGGAGAAATGCAGCCGGATGAAGGACGCCTGCTTTACAGGGGTGTAAATATAACAGAACTTGTAAAGGGAATTATCGCAGACAACAGACATGGCTTTGAGGAAACAACCTATTTTCTGCTTTTTGGGGAACTTCCTTCCAAATCAGAACTTGATGAATTCAATACTCTTCTTGACTCACACAGGACTCTTCCACGCGGTTTTGCAGAAGATATGATTATGAGAGCCCCAAGCCACGATATAATGAATAAACTTGCCAGAAGTGTTTTGGTTTCCTATTCTTATGATAAAAATGCAGATGATATTGGCATTGATAATGTTTTAAGGCAATGTATAGAGCTTATAGCAAAACTTCCAACCATGGCAGCTTATGGGTATCAGGCAAAAGCCCATTATCACGATGGAGAGAGTCTTCACATACACAGCCCAAAAACAGGTATTGGCACAGCGGAAAACCTTTTGCATCTTATACGAAGCGACAGTAAATATACAAAGCTTGAAGCGCAGGTTCTTGATCTTGCCCTTGTACTTCATGCAGAACATGGAGGAGGAAACAATTCAACTTTTACAAACCATGTTGTTACTTCGACAAATACCGATACTTATGCGGCAATTGCAGCGGCATTATGTTCCATGAAAGGACCTCGTCATGGAGGGGCAAATAAAAAAGCCCTGAATATGATGGAAAATATTATGGAAAATGTAAAAGACTGGCAGGATGAAGATGAGATAGGAAACTACCTTAGAAAAATACTTAATAAAGAAGCTTTTGATAAAGCAGGGTTTATCTATGGATACGGACATGCAGTTTATACTCTCTCTGACCCAAGAGCAGTGCTTTTAAAAGAAAAAGCTTCTGACCTTGCAATTGAAAAAGGGCTTGAGGATGAATTCAATCTTTTTACAAAAGTTGAAAAACTTGCACCGCAAGTTATCTCACAGGAAAAGCATTCGGAAAAAAGGGTATCTGCAAATGTGGATTTCTATTCCGGCTTTGTTTACAAGATGCTTAATATTCCAATAGCGCTTTATACGCCAATATTTGCAATTTCAAGAGTAGCAGGATGGTCTGCGCATAGAATAGAAGAGCTTATAAGCGGAGGAAGAATAATACGTCCTGCATATAAAAATGTTGCTCCAAGAAAAAAATACATTCCGCTGGCAGACAGGTAAAGCTGTCCTGGAAAGCTTATTATAGTATATATAGAAAAAATAACCGGCTTTGTGGCCGGATGTTAATATAAAGGTATTCAGTTTTCGAGATAAGATCGTGTACCGAAAATATTTTAAGTGAGGTTATAAATATGGAACTTGTTAAGACAGGAAAAACAAAAGATGTCTACAAATTGCCCGATGGCAACTATTTGCTCAAATTTAAAGATACTGTTACGGGCCATCCGTCAGGCGAGTCTGACCCGGGCGGCAACGTAGTTGTAGGGTCTGTAGCGGGAGTCGGCTCAGGCGCACTTAAGATGTCGGTTTATTATTTTGAGCTTCTAAAAAAGCATAATATACCCTCTCACTATGTAAGCGCAGATTTGCCAAAAAGCGAAATGATTGTTAAGCCTGCGACAGCTTTTGGAAAAGGGTTGGAATTCGTTGTGCGATACAAGGCAGTCGGAAGCTTTGTAAGAAGATTCGGCCTCTATTGTAAAGAAGGAGAGGAACTCCCCAAGATTTTTGAGGTTACACTAAAAGACGATGATCATGACGATCCTCCGGCAACAAGAGAAATACTTGCGGCGCTTAAACTTTTAACTCCTGCCCAGTATGATGAAATACAGAGTGAAACAATAAAAATCTGCGATCTTATTAAAAATGATCTTAAAAGCCGCGGACTTGAGCTAATTGATATAAAGGTAGAGTTTGGCATGGTTAATGGAAAAATCGCACTTATTGATGAGGTAAGCCCCGGCAATATGCGCGTGTATCAAAATGGCAAAAAACTTGACTACCTTACACTCTCAAGCATGATAAAGTAAACCCCTGGGGGCTGTCCAATAAGTTTAGAAGTATGATTTTTTATTCGTTTCTGTGTATAAGAATACAAAAAAGTAGGAATTGTTAGCAATCGATTTTAATTTTTATAAAAGAAAAATTAAAAATCATACTTCTCGGACAGCTCCGGGGTAAAAAAGCGCTTCGGAAAAGCCAATCCCTCTTCGCATGAAGAGTACCCCTATTTTATAAGATATTCCTTCAGATTCGTAAAAACTTCTTCCATATCCAGAGGCTTACCCATGTGCCCATTCATCCCTGCCTCTTTGCATCTTTTTATGTCCTCGGTAAATACGTTTGCAGTCATTGCTATTATAGGTACAGGATTCCTTGGAATACCGTAAATTTCCGCTTTTTTTTCAAAAGCCCTGATACGTCTGGAGGCTTCCAGGCCATCCATTTCAGGCATCTGCATATCCATAAAAATCATATGATAACGGTCTGGATCTTTTATGAACATATTTACCGCTTCAACACCATTTATAGCGCAGTCTATTCCAAGCTCCGTTGGTTCCAGCAGAGTCATGACAATTTCCCGATTGATTTCTACATCTTCTGCAATAAGGATACGATATCCTTTTAAAGAAGGAATTTCCTTGTCATCACCGGGTACAGGGATATTATCACTGCCCAAACATTCGCTTATAAGATCGGCAATGGTCGAAGGGAAGAGCGGCTTTGAAATAAATTTTTCCACCCCTGCCTCTTTTGCATCCTTCTCCAGAGCACTCCGCTCCGAATCCGATGCCATTATTATTACCACCGATTTATCCGGATGTGATTCTTTAATAAAGCGGGTCAAATCAATACTGCTCATACCCGGTATTTTCCAGTCTATAAAATAAATATCATAAGCACCGTGTTTTTCTATATTTGACAGGGCATCTTCCCCATTTGCCACAGAATCGCAGAAAAACCCTATTCTGCTTGCAATATCCATAAAATACTCCCGGACACCCTTATCAGCATCAACTATGAGAGTACGAACTGTATTGAAATTGATCCCGGGCTTTAGAAGCCCTTCTTTTGTTTCCGCAACTTTTTTAAGCTGAACAGTAAATATAAAAGCTGCTCCTTTGCCCATTTCTGATTCTACCCAAATTTTACCGTTCATCATTTCCACGATCCGTTTTGAAATGGCAAGACCAAGACCAGTGCCTCCGAATTTACGGGATATATTGCTTTCTGCCTGCTGGAAAGAAGTAAATAATTTGGCTTGCTGTTCCGGGCTAATACCAATGCCCGAGTCCTGCACCATAATCTTAATGGTACAGATTTCGTTATCTTCATTTTCCAGAGCTGTTTTTAGATTAATAACCCCTTCATGAGGCGTAAATTTTATTGCGTTACTCATAATGTTTGTGATTACCTGAGTAAGGCGCTGATCATCTCCCAACAGCGGAGAAGGAATATTTTTGTCCAGGTGCACCGTAAAAACCTGTTGTTTTTCTTCGGCCTTAAAAGAAATAACACTCACCACTTTCTGGAGCATTTTTTCAAATCTGAACTCCACAGGAACAAGTTCGAATTTATTGGCCTCGATCTTGGACATATCCAGAATATCATTTATAACTCCCAGCAAATGGTTGGAAGCATCGTCTATTTTACCAAAGGCATAATCTTTTCGTTCTATATCATTGGCTTTTTTTCCTATAGAGGTCATTCCGATAATTGCGTTCATTGGGGTGCGCATTTCATGACTCATGTTGGAGAGGAAATCACTTTTTGCGCGGCTTGCTTCCTGGGCAAGTTTCAACATCTCCTCCGAATGCGCAATAAGAGCGCTCATATCATCCATCATCTTATTCAGATTCAGTTCCATTTCGCCAAACTCATCATATTCATTGATTTCGATGCGCCGGGACAGATCGCCCGAAGCAGCCATGGCAGCTACGCTGTTAACTTTGCTTGCCACATTGCGCAGTTGACCAGCCACGACAAAAATAAAAACTACAGCCAGGCACAGGCCGATAAGCGGAACCAGAGACAAGGACAGGACTATCTGAAACCTGGAAGCAGAGATTTCACTATCATCAATAAAAACTGCCAAAGTCCATTTTGTTTCAGGAATGGATTTGAAAAAAGCTGTCTGCTTGATTCCATTTAGTTTTGTAGCAACAACCCCTTCCCTTTTCTGGAGTATTGTAAAACCAAAGGCCGCCAGATGGGGATCATCGTCATACTGTATCTTATGAGATATATCTTTGCTGTCATCAAAGTACGAAATGAATTCACCCAATGGACCGATAAGACACGCTTTTCCTGTTTTCCCTACAGATATGCTTCCTATGATCTCCCTGATGTCGTGGAAATTCATATCTGCTGTTGCAACGCCGGTAAATTCTCCCTTATTGTTGAAGATCGGAACAGAAGCTGTAATTATATCAAGCCGGGCTACAGGATTATAGTATACACCTGACCAGACCGTAGCACCTTTGGAAGAGCGGCCATTCCGGTACCACTCGGTAAAAGGATATTCTTCGGTCGCCGCATAATTGGAGTCATTGTAAAAAACACCGTTATTCAGATATACATAGTAATTGAAATAACGCTGGTCTGCATAGAAAGTAAAAGGTTCGTACCATAGTCCGGAAGCCATTGCCTTGTTGTTTAAGTTGATTATGTTCTGGATAAATTTTATACACTCGCCGCTTTCCAGGGTAGACCTTTCGCTGCTCTGCGCATAAGCCGCAACTGTATGGGCTACTGCTGAACACAATACCAATTCCCGATGGATTCTAAAAGTCGCAACATTCATACTCTCCCGCATGGCATCATTTATTTGCTCTTTGATCTGTTTATCCATGGCATAATAGGTAATTATGATAAACAGGATTATTGAAACAATGAGAATCGGAACCACAGACCAGATGATACGGGAAGCAATGCTTCTGAATCTGAAGTTTAAAAAATATTTTGTACTTTTAGTCATATGTATCCCGCTACATAATATTTAAATAACGCAGGGAGCAGTTATTTAAGCTTGATTTCTTCCTCAGGAGTAAAAAATCCGGCCTGAACAGGAATATTCCAGTTATCTTTATTAATAAAAATCGGCTCCAGCAGAAAAGCCTTAACCACTTTCTTGCCTGTGTCGCCCATGGAAACAAGGTCGCCCGAAGCCAAGGTGGCGCCGGGAATAGAAGGCGTTACATTTCCCGAAAGGATATGGTCTGCCAAAATAATGGTGGCCTCTGCCAGTTTAGTAGTATCCTTGAATACAGTCATGTACTGCCGGCCATTTTTGATTGCAAGAATGGAATCTGCTTCTGCATCCTGTCCTGTAATCAAAGGGAACTTGCTGTTGGAATATTTTGGATCTCCAAGACAGGCATCTATAATAGCTCTGGACAAAGTATCATTAGGGGCAAGGATTGCATCAAGGATAACATCTTTAGCATCTGTAGATAAGAGTTTTTTCATTCTGGCTTTTGCCAGATCCCCCAGCCAGTTTTCGGTAGCGATATAGCGGAAGTTATATCTGTCGTTAGAAGTCTTTGGATACGGTCCCACGACCCGCAGCACACCTTTTTCAATATAGGGATTTAATATATCCATTGCTCCATCATAAAAAAAGAATGCATTGCCATCGGTCGGAGCCCCTGCAAAAAGGGCAATGTTTTTTGGAGCATCGGCAACACTGTTTTTTAGATCCAGCCCCTGCTCAATGCTTCTGCCCTGGAACTGTCCTACTTCATAATTGTTAAAAGTTATATAGTAATCATAATCAGCGGAATTTGATATTATCCTGTCGTAGGCAATAACCGGTACCTTTGCTTCGGCTGCATCTGCCACAGCAGCGATAACGCCTTCATTGATACTGCCAATAATAATGAGCCTGGCGCCCTCTTTCAGAAAATTCCGTATCTGCTCATTCTGTACATTTTGATCTGCTCCGGCATAGGAAACTTCTGCCCTGTAACCTCTGGACTCGGCATATTTTTTAAGAGAAGCTCCGTCTTTTACCCACCGTTCTACATGGGTTTCTGGTATGGCAATACCAATAAAAACCGAACCAGAAAAAGTTTTTTCAGAGTTACTTTTGTTGCAGCTTATAAAAAAGAAAACAGTTATAAGAAACATGAAAAGAAATATCGTTATTTTCTTCATTTTTTCCTCCCTGGAAACAAACCTCTTGATACACAGTATGAAACTTTTTTGAAAAAAAATAAAGAGGAGAAGCGGACGATATTAGCGTTGAGAGACATATATTTGCATTTTTTATATAAGCAGCATTATAAATGTATAGACTAAATGCGATTTTTCAAAGTCTATTTAATAATTTATCAACACGTTTCTTTTGCGCATCAGTTAACAGATCACGTCGTTTTAGCAATGTTTCTTTGTATTTTTTTGAATTGTTTATATTTATACAAATAAAAGCCCTTTCCGCATGTTGCCCAACTTCCTTTGGTCTGCAATTTTCCAAATGTTCTATAATAATCGGAAAAACTTTTTTCTCATATTTTTTACCTGCTCTTACCAGTTCGGCAAAAACAGTTATACTGTTATCAACGGTAATCACACTCCCTTTTTCATACGCTTTAACAATAATATCCAAATTATTAAATACTTCATCCGGATTAAGCGACACAATTTTTGATAATGCTGTCATAGAACCCCATACAAGCCTGTTGTTCTTTGATTTCAATAACTGAGTAAAATTACCAGCATACTCTGAAATTAATTTGGGCGCTATTTCAGCAATTTCATACAAAACTTTTATACAATCATTTGCAATTTGTTCTTTTGAATTATTTAATCCAATAACGATTTCTTTTATGCCTTTTCTATTTTCTGTTTTGGCTAACTCCTTTGCCAATTCAATATTGGGTTCTTCATCATTCCTTCCAAGCGAAGATGCCAATTTTTCTATCATAATTTCTCCATTGCTTAATTATTTTATATTGTTTCATCAAACGAAGCGTTATCTTGGTACATGAAACATTGTCCTGGCACACGAAGAACTATCTTAGCACACGAAGCGCCACAGCTATTGTTGTTTTATTCAGAGTGATACAACTTTATTTCTGCCTAACTCTTTTGCTTTGTATAACGCTCTATCCGCTTCATCCAGTAATTGCGTCTGGGAAGTATTGCTACCCGGAACAACGCTTGCTATGCCTGCGCTAATAGTTATATATTCCGAATTTTCACTCATGGGGTGGGAAATTTTCAGATCTTCAATGTTTTTTATCAGTGTTTTTGCAAATTCCTCTGCTTTATCTTTTGCAACAAATGGGAGCAAGCAAACAAATTCTTCTCCGCCATATCTTGCAATAAAATCAGTCTCCCGTTTCATGTGATTTTTCATACATTGCGCAATTGCAGCGAGCACCTTGTCGCCCTCCAAATGCCCTTGCGAATCGTTATATTTTTTAAAATAATCAACATCAAGCATTAACACACTTACAGGAAGATTTAAACGATAATTTTGTTTCCATATAAAATCCATATATTTCAAAAATGATCGCCTGTTATTCAGTTTTGTAAGGTCATCTGTTCCTGATAGAAATTCCAATTTTTTGTTGGCAGAAAGAAGCCGCTTATTCAATTTATTTGTTCTTTTTATCAGATTAACAAAAGCTATTGAAATAAAAATAGCCATTATTACCACAAAAACTAAATTTATAGCCAGACTGGCAAGTGTTTGTATTAATGCCCGGTGTTCCAAAGAATGGAGAAGTGAAATTTCATAATCAATGCCGATAATACTAACCACTTTATCCTGCCGGATAACCGGAATAAAGGCAGAAAAAAAAGTGCCATATTCATCTTTATAGTCATTGGATATTTCTGTCTGTTGTTTTTCAATAACCAATTCAAAAAAATCTTTCACAGCGCTATAAGGATGGAGAAAAGTATCGTTCCCCTTCAATATGTCGGTATCTAATAGAAAAACAAAACCTTCGGGACCCTTTTCAACAAGATAAATATAGCTAAACCCAAAGGCATCATTATACTTCTGTAATTCCAGTAATATATCCATATATGCTTCAGACTTTGCGATTCCTTCCCTGCGCAAATACTCAACGTCCCCTAAAACCGGTAATTGAGATTCCAATAATCTTCCGGCATCACAGAGATTCTTTTGCAGCGATGAAATAATGTAATTATGATATTTAGAGTATATTAAAATGCTCGTTCCCATGGAACATATAAACCCCAGTCCCATTAAGAGCAGAATGAATTTTAAATGCAATCTTTTAACTGTTTTTCTCATTTCGAGCTCTCCTCATGATAATATATGTTTAACTTTTGTCAATTAGTATTTAAAATGTTTGTAGCTCAAGAGGAGAGATAGCCCCATTTTTTGAAAATAAAAAACCTGTCTCCAAAAAGACAGGTTTTAAATACTCCAATCAGTAAAGCTATAAAACTATCTCTTTTCTGTATTGTCTTTTTCCCTCAATTCAATTCTTCTTATTTTTCCGCTAATTGTTTTTGGGAGTTCATCAACAAATTCGATAATTCTGGGATATTTATACGGAGCTGTTACTTTTTTTGCATATCTTTTTATATCTTCTGCAAGCTCTTCATTTCCCGGCTTGTATTCTTTTGCAAGCACAATTGTCGCTTTTACAACCTGCCCGCGAATATCATCGGGAACTCCTGTTACCGCACATTCAACTACAGCAGGATGCCCCATAAGAACACTTTCCACTTCGAAAGTGCCGATCCTGTATCCCGAACATTTTATTACATCATCAGATCGCCCGACAAACCAATAGTATCCACCCTCATCTCTCCATGCCATATCGCCGGTATGGTAAATACCATTAATAATAACAGCATTTTTCCTTTCTTCGTCTCTGTAATATCCTGTGAAAAGACCGGATGGTCGCTCCTTTTCTATATTTATTACAATTTCTCCGATTTCGCCATCTTCGCATACAACATTATCTGCTGTTAAAAGACTCACATGATAACCCGGAGTAGGCTTCCCCATTGAGCCGGGCCGCATATCCATCCATTCATAATTTGCAAGAGATAACGTTGTCTCTGTTTGCCCAAAACCTTCCGCAAGTTTTAATCCTGTAAGCTTATAAAATACATTATATACTTCTTCGGAAAGAGGCTCTCCTGCGGTTGTGCAGTGTTTAAGAGAAGATAAATCATACTTGGAAAGATCTTCCCTTATAATAAACCTGTATATTGTCGGGGGAGCGCAGAATGATGTTATTTTATATTTTTCTATCATTTCAAGAAGCAGTGCTGGATTAAATTTTGAATTGTAGTCATATATAAAAACCGCGCATTCCGATATCCACTGTCCATAGAGTTTTCCCCA
>Ga0123353_10019380_pt1 | contig 10106 bp, 14 predicted proteins | sample TergutLab28metaG_3_FD_92763 | JGI IMG/M metagenome (GOLD analysis project Ga0123353, IMG submission 92763) | Labiotermes labralis P3 segment gut microbial communities from Petit-Saut dam, French Guiana - Lab288 P3 | ecosystem: Host-associated > Arthropoda: Insects > Digestive system > Gut ...
AAATGAATTTCGTTTCATTTGTTTTTCCCCGCTTTTTTATGTGTTTATATAGTTAACTCTTTAATCATCAATTTGTTACATGGTTTTTAGCATTTTCTCAAAAAAATCTCATGCAACAGTCTCCTAGAGAGGGGTGGACGCAAAGCGGACGGGGTGTTCTAGATTGCTTCGCTATCTAGCAATGACAAGGCTGTTACAACAACGGACTTACTAGTCAACTACCCGTCCGCTCCGCGTCCACCCCTTCGTCTCGAAGGGGAATTTTGGATTACAAAACTGATAATTCATTAGCACTATTTATAGAAGAAAGAGTTTTTTCCTAAATGCACATAAATAATAGATTGAGCAAAGAGCTATTTAAAAACTAGTATATTTTGTCAACAAATTTATGTTAAAAATTGGGTAGTGACTATTATAAGTATTCACCCCCTTTTTATACTTTCACTATACAAGACCACATTTACAAAAATTTTTTAAGAAATCTACTTAATATATACATTTTCATACATACAAACATTTGTAATAACGAAAGAATAATCCCATAATAATATTTCACTTTTATATTATCGATGTTTGAAGGACTGGATAATATTATGCAAGATAATATTAAACTAAAAATAATCATAAAAAAAGCATATCGAATACAATATTTATATGTTTTTAATAGAGTATTAGCATTATATCTTTTAAGTTTTTTGAATAAGGTAAAAAAAAATACACTTGTCACTAGATACATTAATACATGAAAATTCGTGTAAGAATAGGATAATTTGTTTAAATACAAATAAATATCCGTTATTTGAACAACCAATCCAAGCAGAGCTAAAAAAATAGCAAAGTATAAAAAATACTTTTTTATAATTAATATTTCCATCAAAACTCCCGATAACTCATATTACTTCAATCGTATACCATTATCAATTTTAGATTTTGTATATCTAAAAAGAAATCCCTACGCTCTTTTATTTACACAACATTTATATGCAACTCAATAACTAATAAAGGACTGATTCTCTAAAGTATGTAAATCTGTCAATACATTATTTATAGATTATTTTCGTTTAATATTTCATCATATTATAATATAGTGCATTAAATAAGAAAAAATATTTTATGTAGTCAAACCCCTTAAAGTCTGTCATTTTTTTGTATAGAAGAATATATGACACTTGTTTAATAGTTTATACTTTACTTTTCACTATGCTCTACTAGAGAAATACATTTTGAATTGTTCGATACGATATAGTTAAGAAAATTTTAATATAGAATGTTCAGAATTATCGTTAAAAAAATATAAGAAATATAAGAAAAACGCTTGACAAAAAGTCTATCTTTTTTAAATTTGCACTATAATTAAATTATAATAGGAGGTCTTGTTATGAAAAAGACTATAATCGTACTTTTATTAGTATCGCTTTTGACAGTGAGCATAGCCGGATGTTTTGGTAATTTTGCTCTTACTCGAAAAGTGTATACTTGGAATGATAGTTTAGATGGTAAATTTATTAAAACACTTGTTTTTTGGGTTTTAAATATCATTCCTGTCTACTCAGTAGTAGGTTTTGTTGATGTTGTAATATTGAATTTAGTGGAATTTTGGACAGGTTCAAATCCTTTAGCAATGAATGAAACCGATTTCGAAAGACATTTTTACGCTACAGACGATACTACATATGAAGTAATCACTACCAAGAACAGATACGACATTTTCGACACTCAAAACCCTGATAATCATTTTGCTTTTGTTTTTGACACAGCAGATTTATCATGGAATTTAGAGATGAATAATCAATCAACAAAAATTACCAAGGGTTTCTAGTAATTAAGATAACTAAAAGAAAAACTGGTGTTGGAAGCAGCATCAGTTTTTTTTGATTGAAATGAGAAATGAGAGCATAAAACCCTCTAACAAATAAGGAGTAAAAGATGGGATCATTACATTTATCGAGTTTGATCGATCCAAAACAAGTATTTTTAAATTCTGAGATTACTGACATAAAAGAAATTTTTTCTTTTATGTTGAATAAACTCAAAAAACAATATTCGATTAGTTTCGACACAAGTGAAGAATTTACTAAATTAACTGAAAGAAACCTTGATGAAGGTATTCTATTTCCGACTGGTGTAGCAATTCCTCATTTAAGATTCGATTCTTTCAATGACACAGTGCTATGCGTTGTGATACCAAAATCACCCTTAGTTACAGATTACGGAATAGCAAAGATCTTTATCTTTGTGATGTCAGGAACACATGATAACAATTATATATATCTTCATGTTTTACAATCAGTTATCAGATTGTCCAAAGATACAGAATTGTTCAATAAATTATTAGTTGCAAAGTCACCTCAAGAATTTTTAAATTTATTAAAAAATAGTGATTTTGCTATTAAAAGTGCTATCACAGTAGGTGATGTAATGCATAACCGAATCATTTCAATAAATAGAAACGCTACTATAGGAGAATTAAGTAAATTGTTTTATGAACATGATTTCGGCTATATGGTAGTAGTAGATGACAAAGGCAAACATGTGGGTGAAGTGACAGTTCGTGATTACATGATGGCAGGTATACCTGCATATACGAACTTTTTAAATAATTTATACTTTATGAAAACTTTAGAACCTTTCGAAAAATTAGTTCAATCTGAACACAATATTAAAGTAGAATCTGTGATGAAACCTATCGAAATCTCAATTACACCAGATACAGCTGTTTTTAAAGCAGTTTTTTTAATGAACAAACATAAAAAAAGAGACATCCCTGTATTACAAGATGATAAATTAGTAGGGGTGATAAGCATTAATGATATATTTCGAAAAGTAATCAAGGGGTAATTATATGAATCTATATACAAAAAACGACATACTGACTCAGTTATTTAACTCTCACATATCGATAAATTATGAAACAAATATTCTCAAGCAATTTTTATTTTTTTATATCTTAACTATACTTCTGATTTTCTATCATAAATTAAAGACAAGAGGTGATATATGACATTCCAAATGATCTTATCTCTTTCGTTATTTAGTATTTGCTTGATTTTAATCATTATCGAAAAGATTAACAAGACCATAGTAGCAATAGGTGGGGCGTGTTTATTTCTTTTATTACAATTAGTATCCCAAGAAGCAGCTTTTAATCATTATATAGACTGGAATGTTATATTTCTACTTATCGGGATGATGATGATGGCAGGTATAATGAAAGATTCTGGAATCTTCGAATATATCGCTATATATTTAGCAAAAAAAGCAAAAGGGGACCCTAAGATTATCATAGTAGCAATATTTTTGTTAAGTGGTATATTTGCGGGATTTGTAGGAAGTTGTGCCACTGTAATTATTATGGCGCCAATATCAATCTTAATTGCCGTAGAGCTAGGAATCTCACCTTTGCCATTTGTAATAGCTCAAGCTATAGCTACGAATATAGGAGGAACTGCTACTCTCATTGGTGACCCAGCAAACTTGATGATAGGAAGTGCAGCTGGTTTTAGCTTTCTAGACTATCTACAAAATGTATCGTTATTCGTACTTTTTCTCTTAATCATATGTTCAGGAGTGATTTATCTCTTTTTTAGAAAGCAATTAGTTGTCCAAAATGAAAGAAGAGCTAGAATCATGGAATTTAACGAAAAAGAGTTACTACGAGATAAAGCTTTATTAATATATTCAATCATCACTTTCGTCATTTTCCTCACTTTACTTATCTTGCAAAAAAAGTTTGGTTTAGATAGTGCTACCATTGCTTTAAGTGCTGGAGTAATGCTTCTTTTTAAAGCAAATAAAAAAGATATTGAACACTTTATTAGTAATGAGATATATTGGGGAACTATCCTCTTCTTTATAGGTTTGTTCGTGATGGTAGGTGCACTAGAAGAATCGGGATTGATAAAGATTTTCTCTGAAAAAATCACTTCATTCACAGGTGATAACGAAAGACTATTATCAGTGTTTATCATTTGGGTAACAGGCGCAGTTGCCGCTTTTCTAGATAATATCCCATATGTGACAACAATGGTACCAGTAATAAAAGGGATTGAATGCAGTGCGGGTGTGTGGTGGGCTTTTGTTCTTGGAGCAGTTTTAAGCGGAAATGGCTCATTGATAGGTTCTTCAGCAAATATTATTTCTGTAAGTATCTGTAAAAAAAGTGAGCATCCGATTTCCTTTTGGACTTTTACTAAATATTCTGCAACTATCACTGCTATTACATATATTTTTTCTACGGCTTATATCTTATTAAGGTATTTCTAGTGTTTTTTACAAAAAAAGAAAAATCAAAAAACTTGAATCTATAGTCTTCAAAATCAAATGAATAGGATAGAATATAGTTTAGTATATATGCTCTCTGCTACCATGAACCAATACCTACGGAGCACATTTTGCTAAATGTCTTGTTTGGTATTTACTACAAAGCAGTTAAAAATTAACTTATAGTGTTTTTGTTTAGCATTGTATAGAAATTATTATACCGAATTGTATATAAAAAAAATATAAAAAAAATTCTTGACAGAAAAACCCCCTTTAAAAAAAATGGCATTCCCTCAAAATTTTAAATTTGATGGAGATATATAGTGACATAAGGGTTTTATCTTAAAACCAAATGCAAGCTCATTTCTACCTAGTTAGCAACATGACACACACAATAATGAGAAAGTAGGTAGTAATAAAAAAATATAGGAGTGAAAAATGAGTGTTAGCGATCCGATAGCTGATGCATTGACAAAGATCAGAAATGCATATCGTGCCGGACACAAGACAGTCCATGTGAATCATTGTGGATTAGTCGAAGCCGTCATGAAGATTCTTGCATCAGAAAATTATATCAATAATTTTATTATTATTGAACGCGACCCCGAACGGAACATTTTGCGTAAGCAAATATTCGTAAATTTAAGATACACATATGATGGTAAACCGATCATAAGGGGTATAGAACGAGTTAGTAAACCCGGACGAAGGGTATATGTAAAAGCCACAAACATGCCTTCAATTTTCAACAACACAGGAAATGCAATCATCTCCACTAGCAACGGTGTTATGACAGATCGAGACGCCCGCCGACAAAAAATTGGCGGTGAATTCGTGTGCAAGGTTTGGTAGGGAGTAGTTATGTCAAGAATAGGTAGAAAACATATAATTATACCCTCTGGTGTAACAGTAGAAGAAAAAGAGAGAAAAATCATCGTAAAAGGAAAGAAAGGTTCCCTAGATTATACTCTTTGCGATGGAGTAAATGTAGAGATCAGTGATGGTAAAGTCATTGTGTCTAGAGTCAACGATGAAAAACAGAATAGAGCTATGCACGGTTTAACTCGTGCTTTGATTCAAAACATGGTAACCGGTGTCTCCGATGGGTTTGAAAAAGCACTACATATCATTGGTACAGGTTATAGTTCAGATGTAATCGGCCCATGGTTAAAGATTGTTATCGGTTATTCCCATGATGTACTGCTACAAATACCTGAAGGCATTGAAGTAAGCACAGAAGCAGTTCCTCGAGGTAAAGGCGGTAAAATCAATGTTCAATCGATTATACGTGTTAAAGGTTTTCACAAAGAAGATGTAGGTAAATTTGCTGCTGAGGTTAGACGAGTTCGCCCTCCTGATAATTACAAAGGTAAAGGGATTCGATATGAGAACGAGTTTGTGAAGATTAAAGCCGGAAAATCTGGTTCTAAATAGTAGGAGTAAGAAATGAAGAAATCTATAACTTATATAAAAACACAAGCTCGTAAACGAAGAATACTAGCAATTAGAAAGAAGATAAATGGTAATATAGAACGACCACGATTAGTAATATTTCGTAGTATTAAACATATTTATGCACAAATAATAAATGATGAACAAGGTAATACCCTTACATCAATGTCTACACTAGCCAAAGCCGAAGTTTTTACAGGAAAAACAAAAGTTGAAAAAAGTCGTGAAGTAGGATTAAAACTTGCAAAAATAGCAGTAGAAAAAGGTATCACTAAAGTGTGCTTTGACCGAGCAGGTTTCAAATATCACGGACGCATCAAAGCTTTAGCCGAAGGTGCACGCGAAGGCGGATTAGATTTTTAAAGGAGGATCACCATGAATAAAGTAAAATTAACAATAGAAGAAATAACATATGAAAAAATTGTCAGTACAAATAGAGTTGCAAAAGTTGTAAAAGGTGGTCGTAACTTTAGTTTTAATGCTATCGTTGTGGTAGGCAATCAAAACGGAGTAGTTGGAGTTGGTAGTGGAAAGGCTAATGAAATTACAGATGCTATCAGCAAAGCGAGAAATAAAGCGATAGCTAATACCTTTAGAGTTCCAATAGTTCGTGGCACTGTTCCACACGAAATAAAAGCAAAATATGGTCCTAGTAAAATTTTAGTTAGACCAGCTTCTGAAGGAACAGGTCTCATAGCAGGTGGAACGCCAAGAGCACTTTTTGAAGCTGCAGGCTACAAGAATGTTCTAGCAAAATCTATGGGTTCAAATACTCCCTGTAATTTGGTCAAAGCAACTGTGGTTGCTCTCACTGAGCTAAGAACTCTCTCACAAGTTGCTAAACTTCGTGGAAAAAAATTCGACGAACTAAGTGGTAATTATATCCCTGTTGAAAACGAAACATTAATTACAAATATTCAGACCGATCAGATTACTAATACTCCAACAGAATGTAGTGTACCTATTGAGCCACCAGAAGTTGATAACCATGTTATAGTTGAACCATCTATCCAACATAGTACGACCGATGAGGAATAACGAAATATGAAATTATATATAAAATTAATCAGATCAACTATAAAAAGAGTTGATAAACAAAAACGAATAGCTCGAGCACTCGGACTACACAAAATGAACAAAGTGAAAGTACATAACGATAATCCCGTAATTCGTGGAATGATTTACAAAATTCGTCACCTTTTAGAAGTCACTGAGGTTGATGAGTAGAGATAGTTATGAGAAAAGCATCGCTAAATTCTATAATAGTAGTATTTACGTAATTAGAAAATAGTCTTACACTGGTGCTTTTCGACACAAAACAAGGAGAAAATAAATGATTAATACAATAACAAGACCTGATGGAGTCAAAAAGGGCAAAAAGAGACTTGGCAAAGGTGAAGGTACAGGACAAGGCCACCAAGCTGGTAAAGGACACAAAGGACGAAAAGCTCGTGCCGGTGGTGGTACTCCAAGATACTTCGAAGGTGGGCAAATGCCAATTTATAGAAGACTTCCAAAGAGAGGTTTTAAGAATCCATTCCATCAAGATTTTAGAATAGTTAACTTGTGTCAATTAAAAGACATAGATACAGACATGATCGATATTAAAGTATTAGAAGAAAAATCTATCATTAGAAGTCAAGGGCAATACAAGAATATGCCAGTGAAGATTCTTGCTGATGGTGCTGCAGAATTTGACAAAAAATTAAAAATTACTGCAAATGCTTTTTCGAAAGCAGCAAAAGCTTTAATTGAGAAGAATGGAGGAACTGCGGAGGTACTTAAAGTTGTTAGAAGCGATTAAAAATATATTTAGAATACCTGATCTGAAGAAAAAAGTGCTTTTTACTGCGTTTATATTGATCCTTTATAGAATGGGTTCGTTTATCGTAACACCAGGGGTTGATATCGAAGTATTAAAAGGGTTTTTTGCGAATCAGGAAAATACATTATTTAACCTATTTAACCTTTTTGCTGGTGGTAACTTTGAACGTGCTTCTATTTTCGCACTAGGTATCATGCCATACATTACAGCGTCTATCGTCATGCAATTACTTGGTAGTATAATACCATTCTTTGAAAAATTGAAAAAAGATCCAGAAGGCCAAAAGAAAATAAACCAATACACTCGGTATGGTACTGTGTTGATAGCATTTTTCAACGCTATTGGTATGGCAGTTTTCTTATTAAATGCTGGCGAAGGGATTGTCACTATAGATACAGGATTATTCGTTTTTACTACTGTGATTTCTATGATTACAGGCACTATAGTAATAATGTGGCTTGGTGAGCAAATTACAGCGAGCGGCATTGGAAATGGTATCTCTATGATAATCTTTGCAGGTATTATTGCAGCTTATCCTGGAGGTTTCGTGAATATGTTCAATATGATTAGGACTGGAAATATGACTATTATATCTGGACTAATAGTGATAGCTATAATGATTTTAGTCACAATGTCAGTGATTTTAGTGACCGAAGCTGTAAGAAAGCTAACTGTTATGTATCCTAAAAAAATAGTCGGCAGAAAAGCTTATGGTGGCCAAACCCAGTCATTCCCCATTAGAGTAAATACAGCAGGTGTGATTCCTATTATCTTTGCCCAATCAGTTATAATGATGCCAAACACTGTAGCTACTTTCTTCCCAAACTCAGTCTTTGGTGATATAATGAATAGACATTTCTCGCCAGCTACACCAGCTTATACTATCATTTATATGTTGCTCATTGTATTCTTTGCATATTTTTATACTGCTATAGTCTTAAACCCAAAAGATATGGCTGAGAATCTCAAAAAACAAGGTGCTCATATACAAGGTATCGAACAAGGAAGAAAAACTGCAGAACATATAGATAACATTTTAAAAAGAATTACTTTGCCTGGCGCAGTTTTCTTCGCTACTATCGCTGTAATACCCGATTTTATGATGAAATTTACAAATATGCCATTCTACTTCGGAGGAACAGGTGTGATTATTATAGTAGGTGTTGCATTGGATACACTCAAACAGATTGAATCACATCTTATAATGCGTCATTATGACGGATTTATGAAAAAAGGTAAGCTTAGAGGCCGTACCGGTGGCTAATTATAATTAAATATAAGGATTTATTCGTGAGATTGATTAAAGAGCGGCTAGCAAGGTTTATAAAAGAAATCCCGAACCTTGACTTTATTCGATCACATCGATTATATAATAGAAGAAAAGAGATAATGATAGAGCATTCATTCAAAATGTTTAATCAAAAAATCTAAACAAAAGGAAATAGTATGCCAAAAGCAGGTGTAATCGAAGTTGAAGGTACTGTAACAGACGCATTACCAAACACAACTTTTCGTGTAAAATTGGAAAATGGTCACGAGATATTAGCACAAAGTAGTGGTAAAATGAGAATGAATTACATTCGAATTTTACCAGGTGATAAGGTGAAAATTGAATTATCACCTTATGATCTTACTCGTGGTAGAATCACATATAGATACAAGTAAAATCTGAATCGAAACCACCTGTTTGAGATTGTCAGTAGCTTACTGACACCGTAAAATTAGAAAAGGAGAAAGACATGAAAGTAAAAGCTTCAGTAAAAACTCTCTGTAAAGATTGCAGAATAATTAGGCGTAATGGCATAGTTCGTGTCATTTGCCCTACGAACCCAAAACATAAACAAAGACAAGGATAAAAGTGAATAAGTGAAACACTGGAGTATAAAGCATCGAAACTCTTTTCATTTTAGAAATTATACAATTTCTTTTTTGGAAGTATATGCTAATTTCTACATAGATTCACTAACCAAATATAATTTAATAAGGAGGAATTCGCTTGGCACATATAGCGGGAATTGAATTACCAAAGAACAAAAGAGTAGTTATAGGTCTCACTTATATCTTCGGGATAGGATTATCTTCATCTCAAAAGATATTAGAAAAGGCTAATGTAAATGAAAACATTCGTATTAAAGATCTTACGGTCGAACAAGAGAAAATATTACGAGATATAATACAAAACGAATACACTGTAGAGGGCGTCCTCAGAACACAAGTTTCTATGAATATTAAAAGACTCATGGAAATAGGTTGTTATAGAGGTCTACGCCATAAAAGAGGTCTTCCTGTAAACGGACAAAGGACTCGAACCAACGCAAGAACTAGAAAAGGTCCTAGAGCTGGGGCTATTAAAAAGAAGAAATAAGGACGGAACAAGATATGGCAAAAACAACAAAAGGTAAAACAACAAAAGTTCGTAAGAAAAAAGTACGACTAACCATAGATGAAGGAATGTGCACTGTCCATTCTAGCTTTAATAATACAATTGTATCTCTAACTGACTTAGCAGGGAATGTATTAGCTTGGTCTTCCGGTGGAAAGATAGGTTATAAAGGCTCAAGAAAAAGCA
>Ga0123353_10019383_pt1 | contig 10105 bp, 7 predicted proteins | sample TergutLab28metaG_3_FD_92763 | JGI IMG/M metagenome (GOLD analysis project Ga0123353, IMG submission 92763) | Labiotermes labralis P3 segment gut microbial communities from Petit-Saut dam, French Guiana - Lab288 P3 | ecosystem: Host-associated > Arthropoda: Insects > Digestive system > Gut ...
ACCGCCTTTGCGCCGACACCGTTACGCTTAGCGAAACCAACCACGTGTTGGCCGCCATTGGCTTTAAAACCAAAAGAGGGGAGCAGTTACAGATAAAAGTGGCCTCTTCATTTATTGGTTTTGATCAGGCGTTCCAAAATCTAAAAGAGTTGGACATCGGGAGAAGGAATTCACAACCGCCTCAATACCGTGGTACAAGTTTTCGGGAGGGGCTATTTGAACGCATCAAAGAGAGGGCTGAAGCGCGTTGGAACGATGTGCTGGGACGTATCATCGTGGAGGGCGGCACAGTCGATCAAAAACGTACTTTCTACTCGTGCTTATACCGCTCACTCCTCTTTCCCCGCAAGTTCTATGAAGTGACCGCACAGGGCGACACCCTCCACTACAGTCCCTATAATGGTGAGATTTGTAGCGGCCCCCTCTACACCGACACCGGCTTTTGGGACACATTCCGAAGCCTCTTTCCCCTGTTGAATCTAATCTATCCCTCTGTAAACCGAGAGATACAGGAGGGTTTGCTCAACACTTGGTACGAGAGCGGATTTTTGCCCGAATGGGCAAGCCCGGGACACCGGAACTGCATGGTTGGGAACAACTCCGCCTCTGTTGTGGCTGACGCTATTGTCAAGGAGGTTACCCGCAAAGAGCACATCGACTCTCTCTACGCCGCCCTCCTCCATGCCACTAACCACGTCCACCCCAAGGTTCGTTCAACCGGACGTTTGGGACACGAATATTATAACTCGTTGGGATACATTCCGTACGATGTGGGTGTAAATGAAAGCGTAGCCCGCACCCTCGAATATGCCTACAACGACTGGTGCATTTTACAGGTGGCGACGTTGTTGAACCGTCCTCAAGAGGAGTTGGACTTGTTTCAAAAAAGGGCACAGAACTATCGGAATGTCTTTGACCCTCAAGTGAATTTGATGCGCGGACGCAATCGGGACGGATCGTTTCAAACCCCATTCAGCCCCTATAAATGGGGAGACGCCTTTACCGAAGGCAACAGCTGGCACTACTCCTTTAGCGTCTTTCACGATGTTCCCGGCCTGATTGAGTTGATGGGTGGCCCCGATGCGTTTGTGGCAAGGCTCGATTCGGTCTTTCTTGCGCCTCCCATATACGACGACAGTTACTACGGCTATTGCATCCACGAAATTAAAGAGATGCAAGTGGCCAATATGGGTAACTACGCCCACGGAAACCAGCCCGCGCAACACCTGATCTACCTTTACGGCTATGCCAACGCCCCCCAAAAGACGCAATATTGGGTGCGGGAAGTGATGAACCGCCTCTATTCGGCTGCACCTGACGGCTATTGCGGCGACGAAGACAACGGACAAACCTCTGCGTGGTACCTCTTTTCGGCGTTGGGCTTCTATCCTGTCTCTCCCGCCTCATTGGAATACGCCGTGGGCGCTCCCCTCTTTAAAAAAGCGACCATTCAGTTGGAAAACGGAGCGCAAATCGTAATCTCGGCACCCAAGAACAGCGCCGGCAATCGCTATGCCCGCCAAGTTAAAGTCAACGGAAAGAGGTTGAATAGTTGGATCTTTGACCACCGTGTTCTCTCAAAGGGGGCAAAGATAGAGTTTGAAATGGGTAGTGAATAGAAAATATAATGTACCTATACTTTCAACTCTTTTGGTCATTCTTCAAAATAGGCGCCTCTACTTTTGGAGGTGGATACGCTATGATTCCCCTCTTTCAAAGAGAAGTGGTGGAGCGGAAGAGGTGGGTTGAGGAGCAGGAGTTTTTGGAGTTGCTGGCCATTGCACAGTCGGCGCCTGGTCCGATTGCGCTGAACACAGCCATCTTTACAGGGTACAAAACCAAGGGGGTATGGGGGAGTGTGGTGGCCGGTTTGGGCATGGCGCTCCCATCGTTCGTTGCGGTTCTGTTGGTTGTCTTTTTTTTTACCGACTATAAGGATCAACCGGGCGTGGAGCGGGTATTCAGGGGCATTCGCCCGGCAGTGGTGGCGTTGATTGTAGCGCCTCTTTGGAGGATGGGAAAAAGCGTTGGGCTTACGTGGAAAACCGTTGGTATTCCGGTAGCCGTTGTGTTGCTGATTGCCGTAGTAGGCGTCTCTCCAATCTACGTGATATTGGGAACGATTCTGTTGGCGTTGTCTGCCACTGCATATTTAATCGTGAAGAAGGGAGGCGAGCGATGATCTATTTGCAACTCTTTTTCACCTTTTTAAAGATTGGCGCCTTGGGCTTCGGCGGAGGATATGCCATGCTTTCATTAGTTCATTTTGAGGTAGTTGAACGCTATCAATGGATCACCTCCCCCGCTTTTACCGACATCATTGCCATCTCTCAAACCATCCCCGGCCCCATAGCCTTTAATGCCGCCACCTATATTGGTTTTACCGCCACAGGGAGTGTGTGGGGTTCTGTGCTGGCATCGGTGGCGGTGTGTATTCCTGCCTTTATGGTCATGCTTACGCTTTGCCGCTTCTTTTTCAAGTTGCGCAACAACCCCTATATGAAACGGGTATTGCTCTTTATCAAACCGGTGGCTATTGGCATGATTGGCGCCGCAGCGGTACTGCTGATGAATCGCCAAAACTTTACCGATGGGATCAGTATTGTCATCTTTCTATCGGTACTGTTGATGCAACTCTTTGTAAAAAAATTGAATCCGGTGGTAATGATTGCGGCTGCAGGGGTGGCGGGGTACTTCTTGGGGTAATTGGGAAGATTTGACTAAAGATAAATTTCCGCTCCCCCGTAGAAGTCTAATATTTTGCTCCTGAAGATGAAGTCGTATTTTGCCTGCATCTGCTCCGAGCGACTGAAATAGAGTTTGGTTTGGGCTTCGCTGTATTCATAGACGGAAATCATTTGGAGGTGGTATCGCTCTTCGGCGTATTTGAACGCTTCTAAGGTGGCTTCGAGCGCTTTTTCGGCAGCAAGGTATTTGGATTGTGCGGCTACGGCGCTGAGGTATGCCTGCTGAATCTCTTTGAGAAGTGCAATTTTGGCGTTATCAAGGTCGAGGGTGCGTGCCTCCCTGTTCAGGCGGGCTGAGCGTACCTGATTGCGCGTTTGGAAGCGGTTAAAGATGGGAACGTTGATGTTGAATCCAATCGCTTCCCGTCCGTTGTTGGAGAATTGGGTCGAAACGGAGGTGTTGGTGACGTCGCTGCCAAAGAGGTGGTTAAATCCGTTGCTGTAAGAGACGCCCACACTGACGGAGGGGAGGGAGGATGATTTGGCGATACGTATGCCTATTTCGCTGTTTTCTAATCGATATGTTGCTTCTTTTATGAGCGGTTTTTGTGTCAGGGCAATTTCATATACTTCGTCGGGGTTTTGGATAAAATCAATATTAATTGCGTCAATATGTTCAGGCTCCAAGATGTCAAAGTGCATGAAGTCGGTGATATTGAGCAGTTGTGCAAGGTCGAGCAACGAATGGGAGAGCTGGTTTTGGGCGTTGGTGCGGTTGGTCTCATCTTTGGCGAGTTGCGCTTTGATGTCATACAGTTGCGACAGGGGCACCTTTCCCTCCTCTGCCATAACCGCTGTACGCTCTACTTGCTTGGCGGTGAGGGTACACTGCTCGAAGCACACCTTAAGAATCTCTTTTTTAAAGAGGACGTCAAGGTAGTAACCCGCCACATTGAGCGACAGGCTCTCTTTTGCCCTATTAAGGCCCTCAATGGCGGCTTTGAGGTTGATTTCGTTGCTTTTAATTTCGTTGGAGGTGCGCAGGCCGTTATAGATGGGAAGAGATGAAGAGAGCGAAAAGCCGGTGCCTGTGGAGGTGTTCTGCTCATAGATGCCTGTGGCCATCGAGGGGGAGCGTCCCATATTGAGGCTTTGGCTGGCACTTGCATTGAGGTCGGGGAGGCGGCGGTTGCGGCTTGTGTTGAGTTCGATTTCAGAATTTTCTACGCTGAGGAGCTGCTGTTTTATTTCGATGTTGTTTTCGATGGCGTATTGTGTGCACTCCTGAAGTGTCCACCTTTTTTGGGCAAAACCGCAGGTAGAGATGAGCAGGAGCAAAATCGTTATCAGATTTCGGCTTCGGGTTAATGCGCGTGCGGAAGCGGAGAGGAGGTGTTGCATGGCGTTCATATAGGGGAGAGTATTATATGTTTATGGATGGTTATGGAAAAATCTTCAATGTTTTTAGGATTAGGTATCGCTATAGTTTTTTGTTTCCGCGTACTTTCATTCCTTGGCCCAATCCCTCTTTTACCTCTATGTAAATTCCATCTGAGATGCCGGTTTGAATGGCTGTTTTGTCAAATACTCTGGGCTTGGCCAACGTATCGGTCAGGATATAGACAAATGTGGTGTCGCTGCTAAAGGTGAGGGCGCTTTCGGGGAGGCGGAGGACGCTGTCGGCACGTGCCACCACAATCTCGGCATTTGCACTGTAACCGGCACGAACCGTTACGGAGTCGGGGATCACGGCGGCGGCTTTGATTTCAAAGAGAATAGCGCCATTCTCTTCTACGCCTTTGGGGGCAATGTACTCCAACATCGCCTCAAATTTGCGGTTGTTGATGGCGCCCACCACCAATTTTATGGGCATACCTGCGTGCACTCTGTCAACTTCTGTTTCATCTAATTTGCCAATGAAGATCATGTCGGTCATGTTGGCCACTGTGGCAATGGTGGTGCCGTCGTTAAAGGTGTTTGACTGAATGACGGAGTTTCCCACTTTCACAGGAATGTCGAGAATCATACCGTCGATGGTGGAGCGAATCTGGGTGTTGCTCTGCTGCGCCGTCTTGCGCGAAATACCGTCCCGAACAATGTCGAGGTTGTTTTTGGCGTTTTCTACCTCTTCGAAGCCCCTGTCGTACTCAGCCTGCGTCTTCTCCATCTCCTGATGGGCAATCACACCGCGTTCAAAGAGGCGTTTCTGGCGTTCATATTCGGTGGTGATTTGGGTAAAGTTGATTTCGGCAATCTTCACCCTTGATTCGGCGGCATTGAGTGAAGCCATTTCGGGAATCACCTTGATTACGGCAATCACTTCGCCCGCTTTTACGTAGTCGCCCGCTTTTTTGCGCAACTCCGAGATAATGCCCGACACCTGAGGCTTAATCATCACTTCGTCTCGAGGCGATACTTTCCCTGTGGCCACAGAGATGTTTTCGATATTCCCTTTTTCAACGTTAATAATTTCATACACAACCTCTTTTGGTTGTGATTTTTTCCACAGCAAGTAGAAGGTGCCCAGCACAACGGCCCCGATAAGCACCAAACCGAAAATTTTAAAGATTTTTTTCATACTTTTTATTTTAATAATGTTTTTATATTTCACTCAATGTATATACGCGACTAAGCACCTTGATTCATCTCTCTCGGTTAATATTCATCTCGCATAGCTTTATTATTCATCTCGTATAGCATCTCTATTCATCTCTAATTGCATCTATTGCTTTAATATTCAATGCTCTAAGCGCAGGTATCACTCCCGCCAAAAGGCTCGAAACAATTAGAATGGCCATGGCTGCCAACCCCAGATTGAACGATACAAAGGGGATGATCACTAACGATTCTCCGTTGGATGAGCCTCCTGCCAACAACTGTTGCAAGAGGGTAAGGATAAGCACGCCAAAGATGAAGCCTGCCATTCCGGCGATGGTGGTCAAAACAAAACTCTCGCTCAAGATTTGGGTGAGGATGGTGAGGGGTTTGGCGCCGATTGCCCTTCGGACGCCAATTTCGCGCATTCGTTCACGCACCGTTACCAACATGATGTTGCTGATGCCGATAATCCCCGACAGGAGCGCCCCCATTCCCACAATCCAGATGAGGATGTTGATGCCGTTAAAGAGGTTGTTGATGTTTCGGAACTCCTCTTCAAGGTTAAAACTCCCAAAAGCCTTTTGATCGGTGGGGGAGATGTCGTGGTTGGTTTTCACAATCTCCGTAATCTCCTGCACCACCATGGCAGCGCGGTATTCCGGCTTGGCAGTGGCTCCCAAAAAATGGAAAGCATCCCCTCTGCTTGTTGTCTGTTGCAGTGTGGTATAGGGGATATATACTGTCCTTCTCGGGTCGCTCCCTACGTTTATATTTCGTGCAGTTGGTGTGCCTACACCCACCACCTGATAGTAAATCCCCCCCACACGAATGCTCTGCCCCAACGGAACCTCTCCCACATTAAAGAGCGTTTCATACACCTCCTGTCCGATAAAGCACACCTTACGGCGCTCAGAGATGTCAACTTCATTGATCAACCTCCCAAATTGCACCTCCATATTTTGTATCTTAAACTGATCGGGAAAGATTCCACATCCGGTATATGCCCCCGTTTTATTCCCCCTGACAGAAGTCCCATTTACAAAGAGCATAGGCGTCAGATACTCTACCGACCTCGCCTTCTCCCGAATCAAAAGAAGGTCTTTACTGTTCATAGTCCATGTTCGCCCCTTTCGGTACCCCTTATACGCTTCGCTTGTGCGCTCGGCGTAGAAGAAACAAGAGTTGGAAGCAAACCCCTTGAAAGTATCCATGATTCCCCCCTTGAACCCATTCCCGAATCCCACCAAAATGATAAACATAAAGAGTCCCCATGAAACCCCAAACGCCGTGAGCACACTCCGCGTTTTATTCTTGGCAATCGTTGCCCAAACCTCTTTCCAATGATCTACATCAAACATTTTCCTATTTTTTTAATTCTCAATTCTCCATTCTCATCGCCTCCACCGGCTTCACCCGAACTGCCCTTAGCGCCGGAATCAATCCCGCAACCACCCCGCACACAATCAGCAGAAAGGTTGCTCCAAACACCGTTCCCATATTTACCGTGGGATTCAAAAACATAGTCGTACTCTGCACCTGACCCTTAATGAGCGTACTCAAAATTTCTGTCACCCCAACACCCATCACAATCCCAATATAACCGGCGCAGGTGGTCACAAATATCGACTCAAAAATAATCAACCTCAGGATTGAAGCAGGAGACGCCCCAATTGCCTTACGCACCCCAATCTCCTTGGTCCGCTCTTTGACCGTAATCACCATAATGTTGCCCACGCCCACAATCCCAGCCATCATGGAAGCCAACCCTACGATAATGATAAAGATGTTGATAATCCCAAAGAGTTTTTGAATATCTAACGACTGTTCAAAGGCGTTGTTGATGTAGAGGGCTGAGCGGTCTTTGGGGTTAAAGTTATGGAGGGCGCCCAATTTCTCACGTAACTGATTGTTAAATGCTTCATTGGCAGGCGCGGTGTTCAGTCCGAGCGCTGTCATTTCTAAGAAGCTGAACCCCTGTCCTCTGTTGTAAAGCATCTGAGCAGTTGAGAGGGGTATATAAGCGGGCGGATTGTTGTTGTTGAACATATCGGAAGAGCCATATACGCCAATCACTTGAAATACAACACCGTTTGAAGTAATTAAATGTTTTCCGACGGGGTCTTCCTCTTTAAAGAGCACTTTTTGATGGTCGGGGTGAATTACAATCACTTTTCGCCGCATCGAGTCGTCAATTTTATTGATAAATCTTCCCATACCCTCTTTGATGCCGATGTTGGTGATGAATGCCAGATCGGAGGTGCCGCCCTCCAAAGTCAATGCAGTGTATTCGTTGTTGTAAGAGAGCGTAATGTTGTAGCGCAAACCGGCAGAGAGGTATTCAATCTCAGGCACTTTGTCGCGCAGCAGACGATAATCTTTTTCATCGAACCGTATTCTTCGCCCAACCGGATAGCCTTTATAGGGCATTGATGTTTGTCCGGGGTAGATTGCTACGTAGTTCTTTGCCTGATTCGAAAAGTTGGAGAGCACTCCGTTCCTTAGCCCGTTTCCTGAGGCGAGGAGGATAATGAGCATAAAGATACCCCACGCTACTGCGAAAGCCGTTAGAAAAGTGCGGAGCTTGTTCTTTTTCATGGTCAGAAGAATCTCATGTATCATAATCTGAAAGTCTTATGGTTGTAGTTTGAAAATCTATTGACTATTGATTAAAAGTTGATAATAGGGTTGGGGTTGATTTTGATTTCGCCTATGATGCCGTCTCGGATGTGCACCACGCGGTCGGTGGCGTCTGCTACGGCCTGTTCATGGGTCACAACTAACATGGTCATCTGCTCATCGCGGTTGATTTGACGCAATACGTGCATCATCTCGCCCGAAGTGGCGCTGTCTAAAGCACCGGTGGGTTCGTCGGCTAAGATCACTTGCGGACGGGCAATGAGGGCGCGGGCGATGGCTACGCGCTGTTTTTGCCCACCGGAAAGTTCATTAGGCAGGTGGTCGGCGTGGGTGGCGATGCCCATTTTTTCTAAATACTCCATGGCGATTGTGTTTCTCTTTTTGCGCCTCACCCCTTTATAATAGAGCGGCAGGGCAACATTCTCGAGCGCACTCTTAAACGCAATCAGGTTGAACGATTGGAACACAAAGCCGATTTTCCGGTTTCGGAGGATGGCGGCTTTGGTCTCGCTTAGGTTGGAAATCAGGGTATCGTCTAAATAGTATTCACCGGTGTCGTAGTTATCTAAGATGCCAAGGATATTCAAAAGGGTGGATTTTCCCGACCCCGAGGCGCCCATGATGGAGATAAATTCTCCTTTATCAACCTTTAGATTGATGCCTTTAAGTACGTGTAACGGAGCACCGTTATGGTATGTTTTGTTCAGTTGGCGGATGGTGATCATATAGTACTGCTTTATTGGTGTATTAGTTTAATAGGACGCCACAAAGGTAACGATGTTTTTCGTATCTGCAAATATTTTTGAAAAAATTTTGAAATAATATTACCTTTGTTCTCGAAACTTAAAACTGAAAAAATGGTTCAAATCATTGAAAACGTTGCCAATGCCCTGTGGGGCTGGCCTATGATCATCCTATTATTGGGAACGCATCTATTTCTCACCTTTCGATTGAAAATCCCTCAAAGAAAAATTTTTACCGGAATCAAACTCTCCGTGACCAAAGATGAGGGGAGTAGTGGAGACGTGAGCCAGTTTGGAGCATTAGCCACCGCCCTTGCTGCAACCATTGGCACCGGCAACATTATTGGCGTTGCTACTGCTGTTTCGATGGGCGGGCCGGGCGCCGTCTTTTGGTGCTGGATCACCGGAGTCTTTGGAATTGCCACTAAATATGGCGAGGGACTTCTTGCCATCAAATACAGGGTGAGAACGTCGGATGGAACCATGATGGGAGGGCCGATGTACGCCCTTGAGCGGGGCTTGAAGATGAAGTGGCTTGCCGTCCTCTTTTGCATTTTTACCGCCATTGCCGCTTTCGGTATTGGAAATTTGGTACAGGCCAATGCAGTGTCGGAGATGATGTTTGAAACGTTTCAAATATCGCCTAAGTTAACCGGAGTATTGGTTGCCTTTGCTACTGCCTTAGTGGTGATTTTTGGTGTGAAAGGGATTGCCCGTGTGTGCGGGATATTGGTTCCCTTTATGACCGTGTTCTATGTAGTGGGTTGTGTGGTTATTCTCTGTTTTAATGCCAACTATGTGTGGTCAGCAATTCAACTGATTGTAACTTCGGCATTTAGCGCAAAAGCGGCAGTGGGGGGCTTTGCCGGAGGCGCTGTGATTATGGCGTTGCGGTATGGTGTTGCGCGTGGACTCTTTTCCAACGAGTCGGGATTAGGTTCCGCGCCCATAGTGGCTGCCGCTGCCCAAACACGAAATTCGGTGCGTCAAGCGTTGGTTTCCGCCACCGGAACTTTTTGGGATACGGTAGTGGTGTGCCTTATGACCGGTTTGGTGATAGTGAGCAGCGTGATTGCCCACCCCGATATTGACTTCTCCAATGGCGCTCTACTCACCAAGTTAGCCTTTAGTAAAATTCCCTACATTGGCTCGTGGGTGCTCTCAATTGGGTTGATCACCTTTGCCTTTTCCACCATTCTCGGATGGTCGTACTACGCCGAAAAGGCGATTGAGTACCTTGGCGGAAAGAGAAGCATAAGGTATTATAAGTTCCTCTGGGTAGTGGCTGTATATATCGGCTCCGTACTCAAATTGGGATTGGTGTGGAACATTGCAGATTGTATGAACGCCCTGATGGCGATTCCCAACCTGGTGGCGTTGCTCCTTTTGAGCGGCGTGATCGCCAAAGAGTCAAATAAATATTTATGGAACAATAGATTA
>Ga0123353_10019385_pt1 | contig 10105 bp, 10 predicted proteins | sample TergutLab28metaG_3_FD_92763 | JGI IMG/M metagenome (GOLD analysis project Ga0123353, IMG submission 92763) | Labiotermes labralis P3 segment gut microbial communities from Petit-Saut dam, French Guiana - Lab288 P3 | ecosystem: Host-associated > Arthropoda: Insects > Digestive system > Gut ...
GTTTTGGGACAACCTACTGGTCCCAAACATCTGTAAGAAATTACCACTGCTGGTAGCATAAAAACCCAGTAGAGTGCAGGTCTCATCTACTTTGCAGCAGAAGCCTGAAATCCTGCATATATGGATGTGGCCAGATTCATGCCTCGGCTGTTCTACCCCCAAGGAAAGAACTCCCAGTATCCATTGGATAGGAGATGGGTGGGCCCCAGGGCAGATCTGGAAGTTCTGGCAACATGAAAAATTTGTGCCTCAGCCAGGCATCAAACTCCAGACATCCAGTCCACAGCTCAGTCACTATACTGGTTGAGTTAAGCATCTTGAGCCTATGGAGACTTCACAGAATAATGTGTTGTGTCCTTGTTTCACTAGTAAGTACTGCATTTTGTAGTTCTAGGACTATTCTCATCTGTTGATATAGGTTACAGTTTGAAGCCATGGCAAGGAGACATAGGGGAAACATTCCAAATCTGCAGAAAACTGGTCTTCTAAGTGCTATAGAAATGAAGGTTAAAATAACCTGTGACATGTAATTACTGTTTCACAAATTAAGTACTAACAAGCAGGCTACTGAACCCTGCCAGAAATGTTCACTTTTAACACAGTGACTCTTATCTGCCCCTGCTGCAACACTAACCACTCCAGTGCAGGGATATTGCTAAAATGAAACTGAAATATGCTTCAATTCATCTCATGTCAAAGAATAAAGGCAATGTCTTATATACAGAAACTAAACCCTTAATTCTCATTAACTGAAAATGTATAAAGGAACCCTATGCTATTACATGTGTATGTACTTGTATTTGCATTACCTTTCCTCTGCAGAGGAATAAGTTTGAGAACACATTTTTTTCAATTTTATACATTTACCAGCCATAACACTACTGGACTATGTGATTTCCCAAAATAAAATACATTACTTAAGGCAACAGAGTATGAAACATATACTGTACATATATTTTACACAAGAAATAAAAGATCTTCCTGAAAAGTGATAACACATCAAGGTGCATAAAAAAGACCTCTAAAATTATGAAAAACATGTTAGAATAACATCAATTTTAGGCCATGTCATCATAATAAAGGGAAAGATTATTTTGATACACTAGATATCAGAAATATTATTAAAGAGAGAGATCTGGTGTTAAGTGCTGAGATTTCCGATGAAAAAAGTCTCAGCTGTGAGACAGACGTCAAAAGTTGGAGCCAATGCTGCACCCCCTCTTCCCCCAACACACAAACACATACACACACAATTTATCTAACCACATATAATCCAGTATTCAATGTCAGAATTCCCAGATCCAGACTACAAGCACTTCATCATCTGTAAAAAATGTGAAAATAGTACAGCATGTCAACATCAAGCAACTTTATGAGATACTTTCAGCAACGGATATGCTTCCAACAAAAAAGGATAAATCTCTGATTTGAAAGAGCACTACAGCTGCTTATGATATGCTGTACTACCATCCAGTAAAAGTAACACTGCATAAGTTTCACAGCAGTGCATTTCAGGCCTCTATTCTCTGGATGTGGTGCTGTGTCACTGGGTGCTTGATGTTCTGAGACAACACAGTGATCTCAGAACACACAGCACCAATCACCTGGTAATGTTCCACCACATCCCAGAAGAATGTACACCTCGGAGTAATACTGATTTACATGATCATAAAGTCAGATTTTAAAATAATAAATTGTTATATTTATAACTTTATTGTATTGTATTATAGTGAAGTTCCTGGTCTGACGCACTTCCAAGTAAAAGGGTAAGTGAAATTCATTCATCCCTTAAAGTGTCAAAGGTCTTCAAAAAGATACAATTCCAGTGGTTCCCAACCATTTGTGGTGTTGTGTGTGTAATGAAATGGCTCATTACTTAGCAAATAAGGGGAAAACAATCAACCAAACATCTTAATTTAAACTATAACTTCATTCTGCCAAAATAAGTATAAAAAGGAACATTCCAGTTGATACCTCAAGATACTATGCCACTGAAAGTCAACAAAAACCCGTGAACAAAACTGTGAAAAACAGAAACATAATTCCTGATTTTCCAAGAGGAGATGCAGTGCCAGTTTTATGACTAATCACCAGCTACAATTGTTTAGTGGGTCATTTATGGAAGTTGTTGATTTATCCACCCACAGTCTGTCATGTGTAAAGATTACTTCATAATGACTCAAAATCACCTCCCAATCTGCACACTCTACCAACTGTGAAATGTGGAGTTATATTAGGATGCTAGCAGGAGAATGAAATTCCTCAAAGTACCTGAGCATTACTACCTCTACTATCCATCCTAGTAAAAGTGAATAGAGTATAAATAATGAGGAGATTAAGATTAAAGTCTTTAGGGATGTTACACTGTGTCAACAAGTAAACAGTGACTGACATGTCAAATGGTAAGGGTGCCTTCATCTTCAAAGTTGGGTGGTCCAATTGGACTGGTTGATATGGCACAACATCCCAGAAGACTTGAATCTTCAAAGTTTGGTCCACTTGTTTCTACATGCCCTACTCCATCCAACAAAGCAACCCTTTACATTTAAACTGTCAAACTCATGCCCAGAGTTTCCTGTTACAGTTGCTTTGAAGGCTTACAAGAATTCCACATTCAATTTTCTCTAGCAGTACTGGTTACTGTGTATCTTAAATTTTTTTATGTGATGCAAAAGATTCTGACTAGTGAAGAAGTTATCAAAATAAATGACTTGGCTTTCAGGACTGGTAACATACATCACAAGAAACAAAATATCTCTGGAACCCTAACAAACATCATTATCTCACTGTCAGCAGTTCAAAATGTTCTTTTTTACATTACAACCCAAGTGTGAAATAGAAACCATCTGCGGTACACACTACCCCAAGTTTTCTAGTACAGACAGGCTCATTGCGTATGCAATTCATTACATATTTCAGTATAACAGAGTGACACACAACTATGATTCACAACTAATGTCACATTCTCATCAATGCCCAGTGTCTTATTTACAGCTCACAATGTTACATTTTTGTCAGTGCCCAGTGTTCTATTTACTGACCACATGATCTTCATCGGTGAGGCTATCCATAAAATTTGCCACAACAAAATATTGCTGAAACCAGATAATATGCACTTTTACTTACAACAGAAGCTTCAAGTCATCAGTACAAACAGAGTATATAAGGAAACATTTCAGTAACCAACACTGAAACATGCAGTGGCATTATAAGAGTGATGTCATGAACTATAACTACAGTATGGAAAATAAAGGTTCTGATAAATCACTTAAAAAGTGTTTAACCAAAATCCACAGTGAAGTGCCTAGAGAAGAAATAAAGAAGATGCATAACTTGTACTCTTGATAATGTATTATTAACTGCAGATGGACAGGAAATAAAAATGCATAAGGCAGGGGTGCACAGATTTTACAAAAATCTAGCAGCCATTCCAAAGTTCGAAGTGACAGAAGGGTGACCTACAGCAAGTTCCATACTGAGGACCCACAAATATTAGGTGCCAATGAACAAAATTTAGCTGCCATCACAGCCTGGTGCCCAGGATTTGTGCACCCCTCGCATAGATAAATAAGAAATCTGTAGAATGATTTGAATTGGAACATCTGAAGGGAAGAGATACAAGGCTGGTTTAAAGGCTGTCACAATCTATGCAGCTGTAAGGAACTCTGAAAGGGCAGGCTGTATTGCTAATTTTGTGCTGAACTTATTGTGTATGCTAATTCTTATACTGTTCTATCTGCATTGTCACTTAAGGGCTACAAGTAGGCACAGCCCTCACAATTATTTATTTTTTTTGTGCATTGTGCCCAGAAATGTTTTAAAACTGACCCTGAAGGGACTACTTGTGAAAACATGCACAGATCATTCCTACAGTAAAACCAACCAGATGCACCAGTATATCAAATTTATTTATTTTAGAAAGGCACTATACATGTTTTGGACGGTCTTTCAGTCCATCATCAGCAGTTCAAGACTGTACATACAGCAACAGGCATTTGTCAAAAAGATACTGCTGTCCGCTTGCTAGTGGCTACCTGCTAGCAAGCAGACAGCAGTATCTGTTTGACAAAAGCCTGTTGCTGTATGTACAGTCTTGAACTGCTGATGATGGACTGAAAGACCGTCCAAAACATGTATAGTGCCTTTCTAAAATAAATAAATTTGATACCTTGGTGCATCTAGTTGGTTTTACTATAGGATTAATATTATGATGCACAGTCCTATGAATGTAAAAAAAAAAGTGCCTATCACCCAGGAACAATAAAATGGGTTTCAAAGGACTGTGAATGTGTAGGTGCAGGATTGACACAGGTGACTCAAGACAGTTCTTGTGAACACAGTAGTCAACACATGGCACCATAAAAAAGCTGGGAATTTTCTGACAAAATGAGGGGCTCACTGAACAAAGAAAAGCTCTGTTAGATAATAACGATAAACAGCATAGGCACCCTCTTCCTGTGAATACATGCACACAACTTCGTCTATAAAAATTAAACACAAAACCTCATTCAGAATATTCAATATCCAGAGTTCTGCCAGAGACTGAATAACAGATATAATGCACAGCTAAACACTGTGTATATTATATTCAAAAATTAACATCCAGCCAATGTTAATTCATGAAAGCCAACTTGAATGTAACATACCTAAATGATCCTTCAGTAGAAGTAGATGGCAAACACAACTGTCATGCATACTATGGATTCCTGGAATATAGATCAATAATGTTAATAAACCACAATTCTTCCTGGTATTAGACCTAGTTACTTATTTTGGATATCATAAAACACAGTTTTCATGTTCTATTAGAAACATTCAAAGTTCCAACATTTTGTAGTATTTCTCAGATTTTACCAGAACTTCTTATTTCAACACAATCCCTTCAATCTCTCCTGCAATCTTTCACAAAATACTTCATTGGTGATTCACTGAAAGCAATGTCCATTATAATAATTGGCTAAATTCAAATTAAGTGCTTCCCAGTTAACACATTTTGACACCAAGCAGTTTGAACCAATGAGGTTTACAGTGTTTACATTTCTATATCCAACATTTAGCTTACAGTTATGAGTGTCTGTAAGGAACATACACATAAACTTCAAATGCACTCTTTCACAAGATCAGAAATAAGTAACACTGCCCATTCCATCAACACAGTTAAACCGTTATAATGATACCATGATTACTCACATTGATGAATATATCACTGACAAAATTATCTGTATCAGCATCCCACAGGCAGCGGGACCCAATTTTGATGCCAGCTCCATGCTGTTCATTAAGCACAACTTGCACCACATACTTGTACTTCTTGAAACCTAGCTCTGCAACATCACACAGCACACTTTAGTACTCCGACACTCAACTAAAAATATATCACTGGCTGATGAACATTTAACTGGTAGAACCTGAAAACTCAATTCTGGGGGGAGCCAGGATAGCACAGTCGGTATAGCAACTAGGTGATGGTTTGGACAATCAGGGGTTCTATTTGGAGCAGAGGTAAGAGATTCCCCCCTTTCCCCCACATAAAGTCTTCCTTCTCACAACCAAACCTATATGGTCTCCAGAATAAACTGGTTTCACATTTCTGTCCACATACCTTTTACCTTGTTTTGTACAGCAGCTGCAATATTTTGTGTCCAAACTTCAGCTGATTCCTCTGTGTACTTTTTCCCTCCCAACTCATCATTCATCACACCATGGATTAGTTCCTTCACTGTCATTTCTTGGAATCTACAAACAGTAATGAATATGGTTTTGTTTCTATACTTTCTTACATGGCAAAAAAAAAAGTCTGTGTATCTGCTCTGTCTGAATTAAGGAAGATGGAGATACTGGTGGCACAAATCCCTGCAAACTGCAATTAAAATTCCAGTCTGGAAAAACCACATCACTATAATGATAATAACAATGTGCAATGCACCTGTCAGTAAAAGGGCATGCTGAGTTTCCAGGAAGTTGAGTTTCTTAGTCTTCCTCAAGTTGCGATGTAATCACATTGCTATTTCCTCAGCATGCATAGGTCAGTCTAGTTACATATATTGTATGGAGTCTGGCAAAATTCTGTGAGGCTTCAGTTATGCTGCAGTTGCCAGGGGCAATGGGACAGATTTTTCTTCAAGTACATCAATTTTCCTCTGATAGTATCATTCCACCAACACTCCATATTCATTCATTCATTCATCACCAATGCTGTACAATCTCAGCAACCAACAGCATCACTGAATAAAACATTTTAGAAAGAGTCAAATGTGAACAAACACTAAATTAACCCAATAACTTTTCAGTGCAAAATTCCACCAAAATTAATTTCATAGTTACAGAGATAAAATATAGGGTAATGACAGTCATGATAACCTAATATTTTGCTCAAAGAGTGCATAACAATAAAATACACCTACATGTAAAAAACATTTCATATTTCATTCTCTTAACGAGTACATATTTCCTCAACCCTTTGGCACCAAAAGTCAACTACAGTCAATGTGCAGTGTGATGCTGTAAAAACTGAAAATCCACTAAAGTGATTTGCTGGGAACATGTAAAGTAATGGGCAGCTATTTAAATTCTGGGTCTTTGGTCGAGTATATTGGGCACTTAATTCTGGCCCCAAAGGGTTAACTATGTATGTGTGTGTGCACATACGTGCGCACACACACACACATATTCCCTCTCTCTCTCTCTCTCACACAAACACACACAGTAAAGTTTGGATATATATACAAGTGTAATTCTTGACATCATAATATTTATGAAATTAATTACCAGAACACACACCAAAGAAAGCTCTGTAATGCACAGGGAATGAACACATGCATGGGTCTCCACTGGAAGCTGACGAAATAGGTGTGAAGCACATTCCACAGTGTTCTGCACTAAAGGTTATAGATTTCGGTGTAATGAATGCAGTCACTCTGCTGTGTGTTACAAACAATATCAACAGAAACAATCCCATAAAAAAAGCAAAAATGTATCACCTTAGACAAAAATTAGGTTGATATGTACAAATTCTGCCCATGGTGGCTAATAATTAATATGCCCAATGGATATGTTGTTCTTTACTAACAGTAAACCAAGCTAGAAAGAGAGAATTTACCTTTCATCAAATTCAGGCCTTATCTGAAATGAATGTGAAGAATTCTTTTCATCTTCACCAGGTATGGAAATTTTATGTGTTTCTGATTCTTCAAGTCGAACATCACGTGGGTCATCAGACTTCACATCCATCTTCACTTACATAAGTTTCACAGCTACAGCTTCTAAACTTGCACAGTGTACCTAAAATTGAACAAAACGTGTACAATGTTTCCCAATGCCTAAGTATGGAATACAGATTTCAGTGAACCAAAGTGATTGACATAATATATCACTAATTCTTCATGCTGAATGGGAGATGAAGTAATTATGCATACACTGGGCATCACTGGAATACAATTACTGGTCACATACGTATCTTATTCTTACAAGAGTTTACCAACAAACTTCTGTAATTGCACTAATGATATTTAAACAAGTACTTCTTAATGCCTGGATAGTTTTATATTTTCCCAAAAGATCCATATGCTGTGATGGGATGGGTTGGACAAGCCTACTTTAATTTAATTTTCTTTGCATTGTGCCCATGCACAGCCTATAAAGCATGCATACAACATTAGGGCAGGGCAGTTTAGTTACATATTGTTTTCTTTACAGTATGTTTGAGCACAGTACCATAAACAAAATACAATTGTAGCACATAACAGGATAGGTGTCACACAGGTGTGTAGTAATGAGGCATGGTCACATAATGTAAACAGTTCTGGTAGATTATTTAATCAGTTACTTCCCTCTACCAAAAGAAAAGCAGCTCTAAAATTCATATGCAAAGAATATTATAAGATACACACAGCGACTACATGAGTTAAACCAAGAAGATACGACGCAAACTCGCCCATACCCTTAATTAAGTACAATGCCATGAAGGTACACGGAGTAATGGAGATAAACTTCCACACATTCTTAACCAATGCAGTACAAAAATGTGGTCCGTGTCTATCCCGTCGCTTTACTCGCGGAGAAAACCCCAGTACGCACCTAATAGGTGGCTGGGTAGACTGTATGTTGGGAAGCGAGAAATTTCTTGTCCTTAACGGCAAATGCATTCCAACAAACGTCAACCTACACGAACTTGTTTGTGTCACAGCACTGCAAAATGACACACTTGCCATTCAAACGCCAATCGTAATCAAAATTAAAAACATTCCAATGTTAAATACCCACTCTAATATGACACACCAATCAAACGGCAACCATAACAAAAATAAAAAACATTCCAATGTGAAATACTATTTCAGCACACTGGAGGATGTCATAACAGCTTATTTCCAGTATCAGTTAGCGTACGTTTTTTGGTTTCAATATGCCTAGAGATCATGGACCAGTTGTTAGCCATTCACTGCATACTGTATGTTTCCGTAGAACACGAATAGAACTAAAACATCAATAAATACACCACTACGAATTTCCAAACATGGCCACTAAAATTGCTCTCTATCGCACAGTTCAGCGAAAACTCGATTTCAAATTCCTTCTCCACTCCTGGCTCATTGCATATCCAATCCGTGACATACTGTGCCATGCTGTCGATAGCACTTCTCTGCCATCTATGAGATATGATCATACCATCTTCGTGGGTGGTAGCGATAGCTTAGTCGGCTATTCGACTAAATTTTTTTCGCCACTCGCCGACCGCTGAAAATCAGAATATTCCAATGAATAACTTCGAAACTTTGCTATTTAAGAACTATTTACACTGTCATATTGTAATAAAACACCCGTATGATGCTGATACCATGTTTATCCATAATTGAATTGAATTGTATAGCAAATGAAACAAAATTTCTAGGGCTATATATTAATAATAATCTTTCCTGGAAAACACACATTGAAAGTATTAAGAATAAACTAAGCTCGGCTTGTTATGTTATGAGGTTAGTTAAACCATATGTAACAGCACATACTTCTAAAGTGGTTTATTATTCCTACTTTCACTCTATAATGACCTATGGTTTAATATTCCAGGGGAACTCCCCAGACAGTATTAATAAGATTTTCAGATTACAAAAGAAGATTATCAGAATCATGATGGGCTGCAGAAGTAGAGACTCATACAGAAAATTGTTTCCTAACTTGAAAATCTTATCCCTCCCTTCTGAATATATTCTTTCCCTTCTATTGTTCACGATAAGAAACAAGAACCAATTCCAGGTAAATTTCGAGATACATCAAATTAACACCAGACAGCATGCAACCTTACACCAACCCTCTGTAAAAGCGACAAAATACCAGAAGGGAGTGCACTGTATAGGTATTAAGGTGTTTACCATGCTTCTCTTTTACATAAAAGCAGAGTCTGATAATCCAAAAAAATTTAAAGCATTGTTATAAAAATACTTACGTGAAAATGCCTTTTATTCCCTGGATGAATATTTTGAACACCAAGTTAAATTTTTACATATGATCTGAATTGACACAGGAGGGCTTTGGGACACTTGTTCCTTCTCTTTACTTACAAGTTTGTATTATAAATACGTCAGTATATATCCAACAACTATCTGTAACGAAGGAAAATTTCTGACTTAAAGAGTACGACTAATTGCTTCTAACTTACCCCTCTATTTTTATTTTTACTTTTACTTTTATCCTTATTTTATTTTATTACACTACACAATCTGTACTGTCCTATCTTATTAAATTTATCATACTAAATAACAATGTGACTGTTGTACACACTTGTGCTGATTTCACCCCTTAATATGACAAATATGACAATTTCCTTATCCATATGGATTGTGTAATCTGGTACAGATTTACAGAAGGAAAATAAATGATATTATATGATATGATTGAATACCCACATTCTCACTGAAGGTATCCCTACTTTGATGTAGTGGTGAGGCTTGCGTGGTCAAATGAACCTGAGAGCTATACTGGCAGTAGCGTATGCTACCAGTAGGGTCTCCCATGCCAGACAGGTCAAAGGCGATGACCCAGACAAAAAGGGATACCCTGGTCCTCCAGGTTGGGGGTTGGGCGCAGGGCTGACAACCCTGTCCTGTAAAAA
>Ga0123353_10019386_pt1 | contig 10105 bp, 10 predicted proteins | sample TergutLab28metaG_3_FD_92763 | JGI IMG/M metagenome (GOLD analysis project Ga0123353, IMG submission 92763) | Labiotermes labralis P3 segment gut microbial communities from Petit-Saut dam, French Guiana - Lab288 P3 | ecosystem: Host-associated > Arthropoda: Insects > Digestive system > Gut ...
AACCCCCAACTGATCGGCTATCTCCTGTTGCGTGCGGTATTCAAAATAGCGCATCCGTAATATCTTGCGCTCCCGTTCGGGCAAGGACGCAAGCAAGTCCGCCACCAGCATACGGTTGACGGCCCCCGTCTCCGTCTCCTCGCCGCCCAGGGTCTCCGCCAGCGTGCCGCCGTCTTCGCCCATCGGTTCATCTAATGACAACACGCTCTGGCGGGCCGAGAGCGCAAACGCCGCGTCCTCCGGCGAGCAGCCCAATTTTTCGGCCAGCGCGTCGATGGGCAAATCCAATTCGGCAAACAACGCCGCCTGCGCGGCCAACTGTTTCGTACTTCGCGAAATCTTTACCAGCCCATCATCCCGCAGAAAGCGGCGTATCTCGCCCAAAATCAGCGGTACCGCATAGGTGGAAAAACACAAGTTCAATGTGACGTCAAAGCGGCGCACGGCCTTTAATAAACCGAGCGAACCCAGCTGCACCAAGTCCTCAAACGCCGCACCGCGCCCCAAAAAGCGCCGCGAGAGCGCGGTGACCAGCGGCATATTCTCCTGTATCAGCGCCTGTTCGGTGCGGGCGTCCCCACCCTGCGCCGCTATTATGCGCTCGGCAAAGCCGGTCAGCAAGGCGCTACCTCGTGATGCGCTTGCGCAGGGTGACAGTCGTCCCGCGCCCCGGCGCGCTCTGCACCTCCACTTCCTCCATAAAGGCCTCCATCACCGCGAAGCCCATGCCGGAGCGCTCCTGTTCGGGCTTGCTGGTATAGAGGGGCTGGCGGGCCTGCACAATATCGGCGATGCCACAGCCCATATCCGAAATCTTCGCGGTAAAACTGTCGCCGCTGATCTCGCAAATCAGCGTCACGATCCCTTCCGTGCGACTGTCATAACCGTGCACGATGGCGTTGGTCACGGCCTCGGAGACGGCGGTGCGTATATCGGCCAGTTCCTCAATCGTGGGGTTGAGCTGTGCCGCAAAGGCCGCCGCGGCCGCGCGCGCAAAGCTCTCGTTCTGGCTTAGGCTCACAAATCGCAATTCCATTCTGTTTCTCTGCATGGTTGAAAATCCCCCTATATCCGTTCGCAAAGTTTATAAACACCCGACATGCGGAACACGCGATCCACAAAGGGTGACACATTGGATAAAATGACCTTCCCGTTCCGCGCGCGCAGAGTCTTATAACGTCCGAACACGACACCCAGTCCCGAGCTGTCCATAAACGAGACGCCTCGCATATCCAAATGCAGTTCCATGATCGTCCTGTCGCGAAGCATATGATCCAGATTACTGCGTACGCGTTCCGCGCTGTGGTGATCCAGTTCCCCGACCAGCTGCACCGTCAGCCGCGCCCCGCGCCGCGCCGCGCGTAGTTCCATATCTTGCCCTCCCATACATACTCTGTCTGCCTATAATACACCCATGTAAGACTGCAAAGACGGACAAGCTTTGCCGCATCGCCGCTTGTTTTGTCGCATAGCCTTGGCTATGAAACGAAAGCTCCTGCCCCGCGCTTTGCTATGCGTATTATTGGTACTGTATCTCGCGCTGATGCCGGGTGTATTGGCGCGCAGCCTGCAAAACGATTTTTACAGCAGCATCTTTCAGCAAAAGCTGCCCGAATGGGAAGGTTCCGTCACGCTCTATCACATCGTCTCCGCGCGCAGTTATCAGGGCTCGGTAACCTACTATCTGCAAACGCAGGCCGAGGCCTTTATGAAGAAAAACCGGGGCATTCACATTCAGGTGATCGGCATGGACCCGTTGGAATATGCCGAGCGCGTGGCAAACGGACGCCTGCCCGACGCGCTCTCCTTCTTCGCGGGGCAGGTGGCGGAAGATGAACTCTCCGCTCTCTCGCTGCCCCAGCCCGAACTGCGCCCGGGCCTGCGGGCACTGCGGGCAAACCCCCGTGCCGTCCCATATTTCTTTTCGGCGAGCGTGCTGGTGCGGGGCATGGAATTCGCCGAGACCGAATTGCAGGCAGCGTTGCAGACGGGGGAGTTGGAGATAGATGCGCTCTCCGCGGCGCGGCTGCGGCTCAGCGGCGCATTGCTTCCCGCATCCTCCTTCGCCGAGGGCAAGGCCGCGCAGGCCTATCTGGACTTGGGGGAATATGGGCGGCTCCTGCGCAGCGCGTTGATATATGAGGGCAGCATCAGCTGCCCGGACAACTTCACGGCAACGGTCTGCTATGCAGGCGTCCTGCGGCATACGGACGCGGAGAAACAGGCTGCCCTCGAAAAATTCTTCGCGTGGCTCTTGGAGGAACAGGCACAGACCGCCCTCGCGCCGCTCGGCGTCTTCTCCGTGCGCGCGGACGCGAAGTTGGTCTATGCCCTGTCGGCCCTGCATGAGATCGACAAAAGCTATGCAACCGTCCAAACTGTCGACCCCTTCTTGTGGAACGCGCACCTCTCCGCGCTCATAACCGACGCCGCCCCGGCCGTTGCGGGCGATTCTTTTGCGGCCGCGCGATTTGAAGAGCGTCTGCGTCTTGTTTTACTGCCCTAAGCTTGGTATACTGTCAGCATGAATATGAAACTCATGGCCCTCGGCGCGGCAACGGATCTGCCGCTCTCCGCACTGACCAGTTTTCGCATAGGCGGCTCGGCGGACTATGTTCTGCGCCCGCGCAGCTATGGCAATATTGCCGACGCCCTGCGTGTCTGCACGGAAGCAAAGCTGCCCGTGTTCGTGCTGGGGCGGGGCAGCAATATATTGGCGTCGGACGGCGGCTTCCGCGGCCTGATCCTGCGTCTCGATACCCCCCTCGCGCCCGTCGAGATCATCGGCACGCGCATACTCTGCTGTGCGTTCACCCCGCTCTCGGAGCTCTGCCGCAAGAGTGTGGAAGCGGGTCTGATGGGCTTGGAGCGGTTGGCGGGCATACCGGGCAGCGTCGGCGGCGCCGTCGCCATGAACGCGGGCGCCTATGGCGGCGAGATCAAACAGGTATTGCGCAGTGTATTTATCTTAAAAGACGGGCAAATGCGCTGGGTACCCGTATCGGACGGGGATATGGGCTATCGCCACAGTCGCTTTTCCTATCCCGACTGCATAGTTCTACAGGCGGAGTTGCAATTGCAACCCGACGACGGGTCGGCGGAGCGGGTCATGCGCGAATGCCTGCAAGCGCGCAAGGAGAAGCAGCCCCTGGAATATCCCTCCGCGGGCAGCGTGTTCAAACGCCCGCCGGGGCTCTTCGCGGGGCAGCTGATCGAGGAATGCGGCCTAAAAGGGTACAGCATAGGCGGCGCGCAAGTGTCGGAAAAGCACGCGGGTTTTATCATCAACGCGGGCAATGCCACGCAGGCGGAGGTCTCCGCGCTGATAGCGTATATCCAAAACACGGTGGCAGCACGCAAAGGCGTCTCCCTCCACTGTGAAATCAAACGATTGACGGAGGATGGGACATGTATCTCTTAATTGTCAGCGGCATGAGCGGCGCAGGCAAATCCCTCACGCTCAAAGCCCTGGAGGAAAACGGATTCTTCTGTGTGGACAACCTGCCCTCGCCGATGCTCGCGTCCTTTGTGCGCATGTGCAGGGCGGCCAAGCCCCCCATCGCGCGCGCGGCGGTCACGATAGACAGTCGCGAAAGTCTGCTGTCCCGCAGCCCGGACGAGGTGTTGGACGCCCTCGACGCGGCGGACAACGATTATGAAGTCCTCTTTATCGACGCGCGGGACGACGTGTTGCGCAAGCGCTATAACGAGAGCAGGCGGCCCCATCCGCTTGGCGCGGCGGGGGAGGCGGCCTCGGGCGTTGCCAACGAGCACATTTACTTGCAGGGCATGCGCAACCGCGCGGACTATTATATCGACAGCTCCGACATGGAGATACGCGATCTGCAAAAGCAAATCGCCGCTATTTTCACGCAGGGCGCGGCGCAGGGCATGATTCTGATGCTCTCGAGCTTCGGCTATAAGCGCGGCGTACCCGTCGACGCGGATATCGTCCTCGACACACGTTTTGTGGAGAACCCCTTCTATATCCCCGCCCTGCGTCCCCTCTCCGGTCTCGACGCACCCGTGCGCGACTTCGTGATGACCCAGCCCTATATGGAAACCTTCCTGAATAAAGCGGAAGAGCTCCTCCACGACCTCCTCCCGCATTACCAAACTCAGGACAAGCATCTCCTGCGCGTAGCCTTCGGCTGCACGGGCGGGCGTCACCGCTCCGTCGCCGCCACCGAAGAAATGGCACGCCGCTTCCGCAACCACGGCCAAACCGTGCGCATCTTCCACCGCGACCTGCGGCAGGAGGCGGAGCAGATTGAGCGGCGGTTTGAGACAATAGGCAGCAGGCAGTAGTGGTTGCGCATCAATCATTTGCCGCTGTCTATCCGTTATCAGAAGCAAAGACGCACTGCCCACTGACTGAAAAGGAGCCCCATGCCCAGCTTCTCCACCAAAATAAAAGAAGAAATCCTGCGCAAGCCCGTGCGGAACAGGCGGAGCGCGGCCTTACTGTTTGCGGGGCTGACCTATACCTGCGGCGGGATACGCATAGGCAGCAGCCCATTTTTGGTCTATAAGACCGAGCTGGAAGCGCTTGCGAATTATATCGCAAAGTATGCGGCGCAGTTCTATCAAACCGATACCCAGACGGAACTGCGGCATACGGCGTGGCGCAAGACACCACTCTATCGCGTTGCCCTAACGGGCGAGGGCATATATCCCCTCTTGGAAGAGAGCGGTCTCGCCACGCGGGATGCGGAGGGCAGTCTGCGCCTGCGCGGGATGGGGGAAGGATTGTCCGCCGCCGGGCAAAAATCCTTCTTGCAGGGCTGCTTTCTGGGCAGCGGCGTCTGCGGCAACCCGAACAGCGTATACCGCGCGGAGATACTCTTCCGTTCGGAAGCCGCCGCCGCCGCCGCCCTGCAAATGCTGCAAGCCAATGGCCTTTCTGCGGCCATAACCGAACGGCGCGAACAGGCCCTGCTCTATTTGAACGACGCGGACAATGTAGCGGGCCTTTTGGCCCTCCTCGGTTATAGCGCGGGGGTTTTTGAGATATACAACACCAAAGCGGAGAAGACCCTGCGCAACAACGAGAATCGCCGCGAAAACTGCGATGCCGCCAACGCGGATAAGGCGCTGACCGCCGCCGCGCGTCAGGTCTATGCGATCCAGACCATCCAAAAGCAGCGCGGTCTGCATACGCTTCCGGCGTCCCTGCGTACCGCCGCCGCCCTACGCTTAGAGAACCCCTATGCCACGCTGCCCGAGCTGGCGCTGATAGAGGGGATAGGCAAGAGCGGCATGAACCACCGCCTGGCGCGCCTGATAGAACTGGCGGCGGAAATGGAAGTATAGATGGCATACAAGGACTTCGCAAAGGATTACGACCGCATGATGCACGACGTCGACTATGACGCGTGGGCATCCTATATAGACAGCTTTCTGCGCGAATGCAAGAGCAAAACCGTACTCGACTGTGCCTGCGGCACGGGCAATATCACACTGCGCCTGGCGCAATTGGGCTATGCAATGACAGGCTCGGATCTCTCCGAAGAGATGCTCTTTATCGCGCAGGAAAAGGCGCGTGCTTTGGGCCGCTGCATCCCCTTTGTGCAACAGGATATGCGCAAACTCCGCCTGCACAAGCCCGTCGACGCCATCGTCTGCGCCTGCGATGGGGTGAATTATCTGCGCGGCAAATCAGATCTGTCCGCCTTCCTTCGCGCGGCTTGGCAGGCGCTGAAACCCGGCGGTCTGCTGGTCTTCGACCTCTCCTCCGTCTATAAGCTGGCACATATCCTAAGCGATAAACAATATTTCGAGGACAACGACGACTACACCTATCTGTGGTATAATAGTTATGACCCGGCTGCACGCGACTGCGAACTGACCCTGAGCGTCTTCGCGCGGGAGGGGGAAGTATATAGACGCTATGACGAAGTGCAGGTCCAACACGCGTTCACGCAGGGGGAGATCGAGACCGCGCTGTTGGCCTGCGGCTTTGTTGACATAAGAGCCTATGCCGCGTTTACAAGCGAAGCGCCGGGGGCGGAAACGGAACGCGTGCAATTTGTTTGCAGGAAAGAGGGAGGCAATGGGTAGAAAGAAGAAAACCGAGGATAGGGGCATCATCCTGCCTTTCTCGCAGAACGCGGATTTTTATATGAATCGTAGCGAACGCTATCTCGACGCGGAGGATTATCCACGCGCCATCGAAGCCTGCCGCAAGGCCTTTGAGCTGGAGCCGAACGACCCGGAGATAGGCCTGTCGCTGGCCGAGCTTCTGAACCGCTTCCACCGTTTTGAGGACAGTCTCTGCATCCTATTGGCCTCGCCGACCTTCGAGGAGATGCCCGCGGACGCGCTCTTTGGGCTCGCCTGCAATTATATGGCACTGGAGGAATACGAGGAAGCGAAGTGCTGTCTGGAGGAATATTTGGAGTATGGCGAAGACTGTTCCTTCCCCGAGGAGGCAAACGACAGCTTGGATTATTTGGAGGATACCCGCAATCTGCTGATGCAGAGCGATGTAAAGAGCGTCGCCGAGCTGGACTTGATCCCGCGCATACGCGCCGCGCGCGCGATGGGCGATCAGGAGGGGCAAGAGTGCCTTGGGGCGCTCTTGGAGTTGGAAAAGGAATACCCCGATTCCCAATATCTCGCCTTCTATATCGCGCAGGCGGAGTTTTCTGCGCAAAAGACGGCGGAAGCAGAGCAGCGCATATTCCGCATTCTGAAAAAGGACAAGAACTGTGTCCGTGCCATCTGCCTGCAGGCCCTGCTCCACATCTCCCGCGGGGAGACCGAGCAGGCGCGGGAGGATGTTGCCCGCGTCAAGGACGCGTATATCATGGGTCCCCAGGATTTGCGCGCGCTGGCGGCCATCCATCTGGAGTTGGACGATGCGGCCTTGGCGCGCAAATATCTCGATAAATTGGAACTCTATGCCCCCTATGACCCCATCGCGCTGCATATGCGCGCGCGGCTCAGCGCAGGCAGCGGTGAGCGGGAAGCCGCCGCCGAGATTTACAGAACCCTGTTGGCGGTCGACGTGCACGACAACATCGCTTCCTATTATTTAGAGGCCCTGCAGAGAGATGACTATCCGAGCGACAGCCGCGACTGGTCGCCGGGCTATGAGGTTCCGATCCGAGAAGCCATGCGCCGCCTGCGTCTCTTTGAAAGCATGAACGGCACGCGCATGGATGCCTTTCAGGAGAAATGGGACAGCGAGCGCGAATTCCGCGACCTCGTCCGCTGGGCGCTGCAATCTGCCTTTGTGACGCACAAGATTCCGCTGTTCCAGCTCCTCTCGCGGATGGAGGGCTGGGAAGCCGAGCATATCCTGCGTCTCTTTATGTTGCGTATGGATCAGAGCGATATGGACAAGGCCCATGCCCTGCGCGCCCTGCGGGAAAAGGCGCCGATCGTTCCGGTGCGCATGTATATCCAGGGCCGCTGGCAGACAGGCACCCTGCGCGAAACGGTGTTGCCCGAAAACCTGCCGACGAGCTATGCCTGCATTTTGGATCGCATCGAGAGGGCGGGGGAGGAGGACGTCTTCCCCAAAGAGGTTTGCGAGGTCGCCGCGCAGGTCTGCATCCTGTATCTCTCGCTATTGGAGGACAGGTATCCCCGGATCACAATGGCGCAGGAGGATGCGCTGGCCGCCGCCTTCCTCTGCTGGGCGGCAAACGCCATCTTGGGCGGGGACGATATAAGGACCATAGACAGCATCTGCGAATATTACACGGTTTCGCCCGCGCGCCTGAACAACGCCATGAAAAAACTGATGCGGCTGCTGGAAGACAAGATAGACAAGCGGAAGGGTGAAGAAGAATGAGATATATCGCAACCTGCAAAATGGGCTTGGAAAGCACGGTCGCCATGCAGCTGAAACAGCTGAACGCATCGGAAGTCATGGCCTATGATGCCCGCGTCTATTTCGAAGGCGATGCAAGCCTGTTGGCCCGCGCCTTGCTCTGGCTTCGCACAGCCGAACGGGTGCTCCTGATCGTCGGCGAGTTTGCGGCGACCGACTTCGACGCGCTCTTTGAAAACACCAAGGCTCTGCAGTGGAAGGAGTATCTGTTGCGCAATTCCAATATCCACGTCAACGGCAAGTCCGCCAAGAGCAAACTCTTCTCCGTATCCGACTGCCAGAGCATCGTCAAAAAAGCCATCGTGGAAAACCTGAAAGCGGCCTATCAAACGACCATTCTGCCCGAAACGGGCAAGGAGATTATCATCGAGGTCGGCATTCTGAAAGATAACGTGACCCTCGCCATAGACTGCTGCGGCGCGGGTCTCTCGCGACGGGGCTATCGCACCTACAATGTCGCCGCGCCGCTTTCCGAAACCCTCGGCGCGGGCATCGTCATGCTCTCGCAGTTCCATAAGACCCGCACCCTCTGCGACCCCATGTGCGGCAGCGGCACCATGCCCATCGAGGCCGCGATGATCGCAAAGCGCATCGCGCCCGGTCTCAATCGGTCCTTTGCCGCCGAAGACCTGCATTTTCTGCCGCGCGGCATCTGGGAGAGCGCCCGCGCAGACGCGCGGGACAGCGTTTCATCGGAACCATACGAAATAGAGGGTAGCGATATAGACGAGCGCAGCATCGCCCTCTGCAAAATCCACGCGAAAAAGGTGGCCATCATGGCCAAATGGGCTCTGCGCGACGTGAAAGACCTGGCCCTGCCGCGAAGTTCGGGCGTCATCGTCTGCAACCCGCCCTATGGCGAACGCCTGCTCAGCGCGCAGGAAGTCGATAACCTGTACAGAACCCTGCGCACAATCTTCGACCGCGCAGACACCTATCAGGCCAATATCCTCTCGGCGCACCGCAACTTTGAAAAGGTCTACGGCAAGCGCGCGGACAAGCGCCGCAAACTCAGCAACGGCGGCATGCCCTGCACGCTGTATCAGTACTTTCGCTAAGTTTCCAAACAGTTCTTATCCGTACAATTTCATTTTACACAGCACATTTTTCACCAGCCGCCGTATCCGCGCAGGCGTGAACGCAACATTAAGAATGCGATATGCCCTCTCCGGTTTTCCCGCGTTCATGGCTTTCTGCACGTGCGCGGATGTGCCGGACAATCCAGTGGCGATGCCGTACCAGCGTTTCACTTCGGGATGCGTGAGGATTTTCATCAATTCAGACTTTTTGTCTACGTCTGCATCCCTCTCATGGGTAAAAATAAGCTCCGAAATTTCCCCCACGGCTGCCGCGATGTTTTTGCGTATACGTGCGGGTCCATCCAAATCATAGGAGTTGCCGAGCCAAGCTTTGTAATCCTGTATAATCAACAAGGCCCAATCAAATTGCTGCGGTCTGTATTGAGAAAGCAAAGAACCACTGCGCTTAACATAGTGATAAAAGAAATCACGAACCAAATACAAACTCTGCGCAAAGCGGAGCGCGGATACAATAAAAATATGATCTTCCCAGACCCGCCTATCCTCCGGATACCTGACTTCATTCTCGCGCAGAAGATCACGCCGATAAATACTGCGCCAATGCCCTTGGATGGAGCGGGAAGTATCCTCATCCACGCCGATCATCGCGGGAATAACGGTGGAACTTATGAATTCCCTGTCCAGCAATGTCTCGTAAGGCAGGCGGGTTATCAGATCGGAACGCTTGTCTCCGTGCAACACACACATATTACACGTGATAATATCGACATTATGCTCACGCGCGCAGCCGATCATTTTCTCAAACATCCCCTGCGCAATACGGTCATCGCTATCGCCGAACCAAACATATTTCCCTCGTGCCGCATCCAGTCCGGTGTTCCGCGCGACAGAAGCGCCCGCGTTCTGCGGCATACGAATATACCGAATCCGCACATCCTCCCGCGCCAGTTCTTCGCAGATAGCCTGCGTGCCGTCCGTTGAGCCGTCATCCACGAGGATAAGCTCAAAATCACTAAAATCCTGCGCAAGTACACTTGAAACCATATACTTATCGCATAGGTGCAGGAATTTCTCCGAGTTATACAGTGGGATTACAGCGGAGAGAAATGGGGGGGGGGGGGGGGGGGGTATTTAAGATAATTTTTATTCGTATTTTAGCCCCCCTCTTCCACGCTCAAGCGCCCCTCACAAAACATAGAAACTCTCGCAACACTTCCGTACACAA
>Ga0123353_10019388_pt1 | contig 10105 bp, 11 predicted proteins | sample TergutLab28metaG_3_FD_92763 | JGI IMG/M metagenome (GOLD analysis project Ga0123353, IMG submission 92763) | Labiotermes labralis P3 segment gut microbial communities from Petit-Saut dam, French Guiana - Lab288 P3 | ecosystem: Host-associated > Arthropoda: Insects > Digestive system > Gut ...
CGATCGGGCGTTCTTCGCCGCAGCCGCGCGCGTAGAAGAACTGCGCTTCCAGCCCGCTCGCGTCTATAAGTATTTCCAGGAAGTTCACAGCGCGCGCCACGCTCACATGCCAGTTTGACGGGAAACGTACCGTGTTGACAGGCACGTTATCTGTATGGCCTGCGACGACGATCTCAAACGGGTGTTCCTCGCTGTACGCCGCGTAAAGCAGCTGCCCCAGTTCCTGCGCCCGTTCCCGCATCTCCGCGGTCACGTCGGCGCTTCCCGAGATAAACCATATGTCGCTGGCAAGCGTGAGCAGCAGATATTCGCCTGTGAACTCCAGCCCTATCTGTTCTCCAAGCCCCATGTCGGAAATGTAACCTGATATTATGTTATATAAGTCAGTGAGCGCTTCATTGCCCGCTTCATCGCCGCTTCCATCATCCGGGTCGGTATCGGGTTCGTGGGAAGGGTAGGGGTAGGGGTATAAATCTCCGAACGGATCGTCTTCGCCGCTCGGCCCGAACCTATCTACGATATCTATGTATTGTTCCATAGACAAGCCGCCTCTGGACAAGCCTCCAAAAAAGAGCAGGCCTTTCTGCTGGTCGACGTTGGATATGGCAAACATTAGTACAAAGAAAGTCATGAGGAGCGTGACCATGTCGGCATAGGTCGTCATCCAACCGTCGGTCCTCTCCTCAGGCTCCTCGCCGCCGCCGCCGCCGCCGCTGCCGCCGCCGGGTCTGTCTTCGCCCCGGTCGTCGCCTTTAGCCATAGCTAGTCACCTCCCTGTTTAAAGAGCTTGCCGTCTCCTTTACTCAGTTGTTCCACAAGATAGTCCTTGATCACGCGGGGGTTGTCCCCGTTGAGGATAGACAATAACCCGTTGCAAACCATCGTCTTGCAGAATACTTCTTTCTTATGCAGGAGCTTGAGCCGGCCGGCTATGGGAAGGAAAACTATATTTGCGAGCATCGAGCCATAGAGCGTCGTGATAAGCGCGGCGGACATGTTCACGCCAAGATTGTTTATCGCGTTCGGGTCTTCAAAGTCAAGGCCCATGAGCATGTTGACCAGAGAGACGACCGTCGCGCACATGCCGAAAGCAGGCGCGTATGCTGCCGCCCTGTCATAAATCGCCACCGCTTCGTTGTGGCGCTCCTTTATTCCGTTGATGCAGTCCTCAAGCGCGAACTTAACCGAAAACTTATCAAGGCCGTCGACCATCATTCGCAGCGCATACTGCATGAGCTGGTCTTCAACCTGCTCTTTTTCAAATGCCAGAAGCCCCTCTTTGCGGGCTTTTTCCGCAAGGGAGACGATCTTATCTATGTACTCGTTCGGCCTGTACTCCTGCCCGAGCAAAGCTTTGAAATGGGCCGGGACCTTGGTCAATACCGACATCGGGAAAGTAGCGGCGACAGCTCCGATCGTTGGTATGACGACAAGCATGATGCTGGGTATGTTTACGAAGTCCATTATTTCGCCGCCTAGTATCACTATGCCGACGACTATGGCGACCAAACATACGACCATCCCGATGATGGATGTTAAACCCTTCATGTAGTCCTTCTTTCCAGAGATTAATGCCGTGCCTTTCAGTATTATCGTGTTTTATTAAGGCAGACTTAACACTATCAAGGTTTTTTTATATCACCGTGCTCCCTGTGTTCCATCTTACTGAGCAGCGGATACGCGCTTACTTCGATTTGCACCAGAGTGCGCCGCATCACGACCTGGTCTCTTTGTATTTCGAGATCGTCGGCGCTTTCTTTCGTACGGCGCGCCATACGGTTGCGTTCGGATTCGACAAACGCGACGTCGATGTCTTCGGGCCACTGCGCGTCATTTGCTAAAATCGTCAGTACATTGTCGCGCACCTGGGCGACGCCGCCGAAAACGGCCATCCTGCGTTCTTCGCCGTCTCTTATTATGCGAAGCACGCCGTAGTCGAGTATGGCGGAAGTCGGCTCATGGTTGGCCAAAATGCCCATGTCGCCTGTGATACAGCGCATTATGACCATGTCCGCTTCATCGTTATACTTGACGTTTTCCGGCGTTGCTATGCGTAAGTGCAGCTTATTCGCCATAACGCTCTAACCTCTATAGCTTTCAACTACTTCGTCTATTGTGCCCTTGCTCAGGAAATACCCTTCGGGAATGTCGTCGTAGTCACCATCGATGATCCCGGCGAACCCGCGGATAGTCTCGGCGACGGGAACATACTTCCCGGGTATCGACGTAAACTTCTCCGCCACGAAAAACGGCTGCGAAAGGAAACGCTGGACTTTTCTCGCGCGGTCGACGATTAAACGGTCGTTTTCCGAAAGCTCGTCCATTCCGAGGATGGCGATGATGTCCTGGAGGTCCTTGTACCTTTGCAGTATGCTCTGTACGGAGCGTGCGGTGTTATAGTGCTCTTTGCCGAGCACGGCGCGGTCCAGTATGCGGGATGTGGATTCCAGCGGGTCGATGGCGGGGTAGATGCCTTGTTCAACAATGGCGCGCGACAGCACGGTGGTCGCGTCGAGGTGAGTAAATGTCGTTGCCGCGGCGGGGTCTGTGAAGTCGTCGGCGGGCACGTAAATAGCCTGGACCGACGTGATGGAGCCTGTCTTTGTGGATGTGATGCGCTCCTGCAGGCTGCCGACTTCAGTCGCCAGGGTCGGCTGGTAACCGACGGCGCTCGGCACGCGCCCCAGAAGCGCTGAGACTTCGGAGCCGGCCTGCACATAGCGGAATATATTATCTATAAACAGCAATACGTCCTGAAGAGATACGTCGCGGAAATACTCGGCGATAGTCAGCCCCGAAAAAGCGACGCGCATACGCGCTCCGGGCGGTTCGTTCATCTGGCCGAACACCAAGGCGGCTTTATTTATGACGCCTGAGCGTATCATGTCGTTATACAGGTCGATGCCTTCACGCGTACGTTCGCCGACGCCTGCAAACACGGAGTATCCTCCGTGCTCGGTGGCTATGTTGCGTATTAGCTCCATGATTATGACGGTCTTGCCGACGCCCGCGCCCCCGAACAGCCCGATTTTTCCGCCTTTCGAGTACGGGCAGAGCAGGTCTATCGCCTTTATCCCGGTTTCAAACATCTCCGTGGTCGCCGTCTGTTCGGCAAAGCCCGGCGCTACACGGTGGATAGGCCACCGCTCTTTTGTCTCGGGGTTCGGTTTATTGTCGATCGCGTTGCCGAGCACGTTGAGCATGCGCCCCAGCGTACCCTCGCCGACAGGAACGGAGATCGGCGCGCGAGTATCCAGCGCGTCCATACCTCTGACAAGCCCGTCGGTGGAGTCCATTGAAATACAGCGTACAACGTTGTCGCCCAAATGCTGCGCGACTTCGAAAACGCTGGTCCTTCCGTTTTGGTGCACCTCGATTGCGCTGTACAGGGCGGGGAGCTCGGTATCAAACCGGACGTCGACTACCGCTCCGATGATCTGTAAAATTTTGCCGATATTCTTTTCAGCCAAACCAATCTCTCCTTTTCGTCGTCCCGGGCTTAAACTTGTTAGTTCAAAGCGTTCGCGCCGGTAACGATTTCGGTGATCTCCTGCGTGATCAGGCCTTGCCGTTTGCGGTTGTATTCAAGCGTAAGGTCGTCGATTATATCCGTGGCGTTGCGGGTGGCGGAATCCATGCTTGTCATACGGCTTGCCTGCTCGCAGACGGCGGACTCCATCATGGCGCCGTATATCGAAATGTTCAGGTACATGGGCACCGCATGCGCGAAAAAGGTTCCGGCGTCGGGATCGTATGACATCGGGACGGCGACGGGGCCCTTGTCTTCGCTTTGCGCTTTGAAGGGAAGAAGCCTTACTATGTACGGAATATGCGCCAGTACAGACTCAAAGTGCGTGTATATCAGATAGACCTCGTCAGCTTCGCCGGACGTGTACATTCTGGCGATGCGGTCGCCGAGTATCTCAGCGTCGGCAAAAGAGGTGGCTTCAGAGGCGGCGACGCTCCTGAAAGCTATGCTCTTATTGCGCCTCCTGAAGTATTCCCATCCTTTCGAACCGACGGCGATGATCTTTTCCTTCTTGTCTTTGTTTGCTTCGACAAACGCGTAAGCTTCTTTTGATATGTTAGTATTAAAGCCCCCGCAAAGGCCGCGGTCGCTGGTCAGTACCACATACGCGATGGTCTTTATTTCGCGGTCGTCGGCAAAAGTAATGTCGACCCCGGAGTCGATGCCCGCCTTGATGTTGTCCATTACGTGCTGAAGATTGTCAAACAAGGGGCGGATGTGATCGAGCCTGGACTTGGCCTTCTGCAGCTTGGACGCCGCTACAAGGTTCATTGCTTTCATGATCTTCTTCGTGTTGTTGACACTGGAGATCCTCTTTTTTATGGCTTTCATTGAAGACATGCAAGACCACCCCGGCGCTCAGCGCCACCCAGCTGAAAAATGTAAAGTGTGAAATGTAAAGTGTAAAATGTAAAGCGTGTAAGGAACGCCGAAAAAGAGCAAAGGGCGAAAAGGCGGTCCCAAATAGTTAGGCGTTGTGCTTCATGAAGTCTTCGGCGGCGCTTTTGATCTTCTCGCTGAGCTCGTCTGAGATCACCTTCTCATCCCGTATCTCAGCGGCTATGTCGCTGTGCCGCTCGTCAATATAGTTTAAAAACTCGCGGGCGGTCTTTTGCACGCGCTCAACATTCACCGTGCCGAAATACTTGTTGGTCAGCATGTAAAGGATCAAAACCTGGTGTTCGACCGAGAGCGGTTCATATTGCGGCTGCTTGAGTATTTCGACGATGCGCTCGCCATGCCTCAGGCGTTCCAGAGTATCCTTGCTCAAATCGGAGCCGAACTGCGCAAATGATGCTAGTTCGCGGTATTGCGCGAGCTCGATGCGCAGCGGCCCGGAAATCTTTTTCATCGCCGGAATCTGAGCCGCGCCGCCGACGCGGGATACGGAGAATCCGGGGTTGATGGCGGGCCTTACGCCGTTGTTGAAGAGTTCCGTTTCCAGGTAGATCTGACCGTCGGTTATTGAAATGACATTCGTCGGGATATATGCGGAAATGTCGCCCGCCTGCGTTTCGATGACGGGCAGCGCGGTCAGCGACCCGGCGCCCCTTTCTTCGCTGAGTTTCGCGGCGCGCTCAAGAAGCCTTGAATGGAGGTAGAAAACGTCGCCGGGATATGCTTCGCGGCCGGGAGGCCTTCTGAGCAGAAGGCTCAGAGCGCGGTATGCTACGGCGTGTTTTGAAAGGTCGTCATATATAAGCAGGACGTCCTTGCCGGCTTCCATCCACTCCTCGCCCATGGCGCAGCCGGAATAGGGCGCTATGTACTGCATCGGGGAGGAGTCGCTGGCGGCGGCGACGACGACGGTGGTATAGTCCATGGCGCCCGCTTCTTCAAGTATTTTTACGATACGGGCGACAGTCGAGTTCTTCTGTCCGATGGCGACGTAAACGCATAGTACGCCGGCGCCTTTCTGGTTGATTATGGTGTCGACGCAAATAGCGGTTTTGCCGGTCTGGCGGTCGCCGATTATAAGCTCGCGCTGTCCGCGCCCGATTGGGATCATGGCGTCGATAGCCTTGATGCCGGTCTGGAGCGGTACGTTCACTTCGCCGCGCTCGATAACGCCCGGAGCTATGCGCTCTATCTGGCGAGTCGCGCTGTTATGTATCGGGCCTTTGCCGTCTACAGGCTCGCCAAGCGGGTTTACCACGCGGCCGAGCATGCAGTCGCCGACGGGTACCTCGGCGATGCGTTTCGTCCTCTTGACGATGTCGCCCTCTTTTACGAGAGAGTCAGCCCCTAAAAGAACGACGCCTATACTGTCCTCGTCAAGGTTGAACGCGATCCCGAAAACACCGCCGGAAAACTCCAGGAGTTCTCCGCTCATGGCGTTGTCCAACCCGTAGACGCGGGCTATTCCATCTCCGACCTGGATGACGCTGCCTGCTTCGGAAACGTCCAGCTTGGTGGAGTATGCCTGGATCTGTTGTTTTATTACAGAGCTGATTTCATCGGGCTTGAGAGTCACGCGCTGCACCCCTCTTTCATTCGGATCGTCAAATCGCGTATACGCTTTTTGACTGTCCAGTCAATATAGTAGCCGTCAACAAATATATACGGCCCGCCAATAACGGATGGATCGATTTTCAGAGACAACTCAACTGTTTTGCTGAGTTTTTCCGAAAGTATAGCTCTCAGTTCCCCGGCCTGAGCGTCGCTGAACGGCGTCGCGCTCAGGACCTTTGCTGTGACAATTCTATTGTGGCGTTTGATCATTTCGATCAGCGCGGCGAGCGCGGGCACAAGGAAGGTTTCGCGGTTCTTGTCCGCCGTCAGAAAAAGAAAACCAAGCAAGTCGTCACGGATCTGCCCCTCGAAAGCTTTTTTGAAAAAATCATGCTTCTCCGCGGCTGATATGTGAGGATGCGCAAGTATGCGATAGCACTCCTGAGTTTGCAGGCAGTCGTTTATATGGACCGCCTGTTCGAGGTATTCGTCGAACGCGTCCTGTTCCTGTGCCAAACTGAATAGCGCGGATGCATAGAGGAGGCTTAATCTCTCCATGTCATCCCCTCCAAGTCAGATATGGTTTCGGCAAACAGGCGGTCGTGCGTATCCTTGTTGATGGCGAGCGAGACGAACTTCTCAGCCATGGCCGCGGAGACCTCGATTATAGCGGTGCGCATTTCATCTTCAGCGCGCTCCCACTCCATTGCCACGCTCGACGCCGCGCGTTCTTTTACGACCTCCGCCTCGGCTTTAGCGTCGGCTATGAGCCTCCTGCCGGTTTCCGACGCTTGTTTGCGGGCTTCGCCGAGGATGTCGTCGCGTTCGCGTTCGATATCCTCGATTTTCTGCTCATACTCCCGCCGAAGCTCCATCGCTCTCGACATTTCCTCGTCGGCCTGCATCAGCTGCCCCTGGATCCTTTCGGTACGCTTGCGCAGGACGTTACGGACCGGCTTGTACAGAAGGTATGCCAAAGCAGCGGCAAGTATGACCAGGTTTATCAAATTCGCGACGATTTGAATAAACGTCTGCCCATCCAAGCCAAACACACGCCCATCCGGTACACTGGAAAGAAAGAGTCCGAAATCCAATACAATCACCCTTTTCATTTAGAGGCGCGCCGGGCGCGTGTTTCTTAGCCTAACGCCCCGGATAATGCAAGATCGACAAACCTGTTTACGAACGGGTTCATAAATAACAGGAGCATAGCGACGACAAGGCCGTAAATACCGTTAGTCTCAGCCATGGCAAGGCTGATTATCATGGCGGTATTGATTGAGCCTTTCGCTTCGGGCTGACGCGCTATGGATTCGATCGCCTTAGCCGCGATGTTGCCCTGTCCAAGGGTTGTAAGCATGCCCGCGAAGACCGCAAAAGCCGCTGCATACTGTCCTGCTACCATGACTGTAGCCAAGTGTTCCATGCGTAATTCCTCCGATTCAATGAAATTAGATATATCGTAAATGTATTATGCGCTTAATTTTACTCCGCCACTTCAGACGCCCCGGCGATGAACGACAGGCTCAGCGTGATGAATATGTAAGTCTGAAGCACGCCCGCGAAGATGTCGAAGTATACATGCAGGAACGCCGGGATCACGAAAGTGACAACGGCGGGAAAAAGCGTGTAGACAAGAGACATCATGATAAGTCCGGCAAGCATGTTACCGAACAGACGGAAGCTGATCGAAATCGGGCGAGCCAACTCGCCGATAAGGTTTATCGGGAAGAATAGAAACATAGGTTCAAAGAAACTCTTGATGTACCGCCCCTTGCGGTATCTCACGCCCATAGCCTGGATAAGCCCGAACGTCACGAGAGCGATAGCGACCGTCAGCGACCAGTCGGCGGTAGGCGGGCGCATCCCGGGGATCAGCCCGCTGAGGTTCGAAACGATAATGAAGAAGAACATTGAAAAGAACCAGCAGCCCAGGAACATGAGTTTCTCGCCGGCGGTCGTGTGAAGGTAGTTTTCAAAAAGCTCTACGATCGCCTCAACCGCGTTTTGGAAACCCGTCGGCACTTCTTTGAATTTCTTGATACGTATGCGGACTACGACAGCAAATGCTATGAGTACGCCCATGATGATCCATGTCGAGATCATTGTGTCCGTGATCCAGATTTCAAGGCCGAATAGTTCGAGCACCGCGTGATTCTTGATATCAAAATCCAAAATATCGCTTCCCTCTATGCGCGCAGCGTTGTGCCCAAGCGCGCGAATTGAAAATGAAAACCGGTGAGTGTTGAAGAAAATGTTAATAAGCGCAATGTAATGTAGAAATACTCACCAGTACAGAATACAGAATGTTTAGAGGATTGTCAAGAATTATTGTGAAAATGTTCTCATTTACATCCAATTAAGTAACTGTTCAGGGGCTGCCGAAAAAAGTACCGCACCCGTAGGGGCGGGGTTCCATCCCCGACCGTTATTGCGGATTATACGGCAAAAAATGGTCAGGCATGGAAGCCTGACCATACGAAATGCCTGAAAAATGATGCATACTGACAGGGTCAGTAACCCAGGAGCAAGCGCTATGATAGTAAACGTTTTGGAAACCGCTTCTATTCGTCGCCCGGTTTCATATGCCTTGCTATAATGACTGATATCTGCATTGTGAAGACGCCGAAGACTGCGCCCAGCACGATGCTGATATGCGGTGTGAAATAGCCGATCAGCCCCGCCGCAAGAAGGACGGCGCCGGTCAGAAAGTACCTCAGCAGATATTGAAACCGGACGTAGTTCCTGCCGGTATCGGGATTATCCATGTCGAGGGTCTTTTTCACGGTGCGTTCGAGCAATAAAACCTTCCAGATGTTCAGCAGTGAGGTCAGCGTGACGCCAATCGCAAAAAAGACCGCTTCAAGAAAAGTACGCGCCGGAACAGCCAGGCAAACTATCAGCCCGCCAGCGATCATGACCAGCGCCGCCATGCAGATAACGAACATCATTCTTCCCGTCGTTTTAGTCAGCTTCATAGATACTTATAATCCGCCTTTCCTTGTTAGAAAGATTGTGTCTATTCAGGGGGTGTCCAAAAACACAGGTTGGTTACAGCCAATGCACGAGCACTGCTGAAGAAACTTGTTTTGTTGGCCAAGACTTGTGTGCAGACTGTAAGCGCAGCGCCGTTGAAGCAAGCGCTTGCGCGCAGCTCCGCTCGGCGGCAGGGCTGTATGGCCCTGTCAACCCATTGCGAGTTTTTTGGACACCCCCTGAATAGTTACGAAAGATTTATCCTTCAAACTTTACACCTTTTTTGCAAATTCAATAATCGACTTGATTGCAGCTACTATTCCCAGCAGCGTGAAAACCATTAAAAGCCAGGGTTCGGTCCCAAGCCATCTGTCAAGCAGCCAGCCTAAGAAGATCCCAATCGCCACGCAAGCGACTATGGTAAACCCTATTTGTGTCAGGAGCGCCAGAGCCTGTACGAACCCGTTGCCCTGCCCTTTGTCACCGCGAGCCATAGTTTCAACTCCTGTAAGTGGAAAATGTAGAATTTAAAATGTAGAATGTAGAATGCAGAATGTAGAATGTAGAGTTAAATGATGCGGCTGTTTACATTCTAGCTCAGAATCGAAGCGTTGGCAAGTTTTTGGGATAGATTTTATAGGACAGGATTAGGGAGCAGGCACCAGGGCTACAGCGGCTTGGGTCTGAGCGGTTTCCACTTTCCATTTTCCATTTTCCATTTTCAACTGGTTCTTCCCACTTACCATTTTACATTTTACACTTTACGTTTTACGTTTCCGAAAAAACCCCAGTTTTGTCTCGCTTATTACCACCGCGGCGAAGATGAGGGCGAAGCCGAGGACCAGAGGTAATGTCAGCACTTCGTTGAACAAAACGATTGAGAACAGAGCCCCGAAAGCGGACTCCAAAGTAAGGATCACAGCGGCCTGCGACGGCGGAGTGTACTTTTGGCCTAAGACCTGCAGCAGCAAGCATCCGGCGGTGCAGACGACCATGAGAAAAACAACGCTGCCTGCGTCGGTCGCTGAGACCGCAGCGGGCGCCTGTTCAAATGCGATGGCGCCTGCAAGCGAAAGCAGGCCGACCGTCGCAAACTGGAGCATCGCCAGTATCACGGGATTTCTGCCGGCGACGACGCGCGCGGTCACA
>Ga0123353_10019390_pt1 | contig 10104 bp, 9 predicted proteins | sample TergutLab28metaG_3_FD_92763 | JGI IMG/M metagenome (GOLD analysis project Ga0123353, IMG submission 92763) | Labiotermes labralis P3 segment gut microbial communities from Petit-Saut dam, French Guiana - Lab288 P3 | ecosystem: Host-associated > Arthropoda: Insects > Digestive system > Gut ...
AATGGGATGGGACAGGTACTCCTGATCGAATATATAAAGAGTTAATCCCAATGTCAGCCCGTATCGTAGCAGTGGCAAACGCTTTTGAAAATTTTGCAAGCAGATGCCATAATATTGATAAGCGTAGATGTGATCAGGCTTTGACATCTGTAATAGGAATAACTCATACGGATTTTGACCAAAGGGTTGTTCGGATGTTGTTAGCGTCAATAGGGTTATATCCTCCGGGATCTGTCGTACAGTTGTCCGATTCCCGTATAGGAGTTGTCCTTGAAACTAAAGAACGCAACCTTATCTGCCCTAGGGTGATGGTTTGGACGGATGAAAAAGGCAATAAGGTAGCGCCCCTTGAGATTCTTAATATAACGCGCGAGAGCGGAGTTTTCATTAAAGATGTCCTTGACGACTTCAGCAAGAGGGAACTTAATTCTTATGTAGCTCCTGAACCTGCGGTTTCTCCTCAAAAAATACTTGCAAGAGTCAGAGCAGTTTGATAAAATTATAATTTGGAGGTGTTTAGCGAATGAAAAAAGGAATTCATCCGGAGTATAAAGAGAGTAAAGTTTTTTGCGCATGCGGGAACTCTTTTGTGACATGCTCGACGCAAAAAGAAATCAGGGTTGGTGTTTGTTCTGTATGCCATCCTTTTTATACAGGTAAACGCGGTTCCCGTGTTGTTTCCGAAGCAGGCAGGCTTGAGAAGTTTCAGAAAAAATATGCGGGAGTCAACTACGGCCAGAAAAGCTGAAAAACAGTGGAACGTAGGGGCGGCGTTTTACCGCCCGTAAAAAGGAAAAACAGTAATTAGCAGGGGCAAGAGAAGCCCCTTTTTTGCTGTATTTAAAAAAACACTATCCACTGACCACTAGCCACCGTCTTTTATGGGGGGAGCGTTCTTATGAGCTGCAAAGTTTCCTTACTAAGTTATACGCCTGACCCAGACAGGGTAGTTTTGTCTGCGGCGCGCCTTTGTTACAGCGATATATCTGCTTTTGAGCTGTTTGAAAACTTTGAATTCAAGAATCCGGAAAAATTTATTTCAGATTTAATGTCGAGCGGGCATTTATCCACATTTGAACATGTCTGTTTTACATTTGCCATTGATGGATTGAGCCGTGTAACGTCGCATCAGCTTGTGCGGCACAGGATAGCAAGTTTCAGCCAACAGAGTCAAAGATATGTAAAAATGAACAAAGCTGAAGTTGTCATTCCTGAAAGTATTTCACGCAATCCTGAAGCAGATAAGATTTTTAAAGAACAGGTTAAGAACAGCCATGATACATATACCAAGCTGATTAATATTGGCATTCCAGCTGAAGATGCTCGTTTTATATTACCTCATGGCTGGGAGACAAAACTTGTTTTGACCATGAACGCAAGGGAATTGCATCATTTTTTTTCGCTCAGGACCTGCAGGCGTGCGCAGTGGGAAATTCAGATGCTTGCGCGCAGGATGTTGATTTTGGCTCGGAACGCCGCTCCATTATTGTTCAAAGTGGCAGGGCCGAAATGCCTAATATCCGGATGTGAAGAAGCGCATTCCTGCGGCAGGCCTTATAAAAATTTGGATAATTTATTAGAATTAGAGGACTTGAGTTAAGTTATGAGAAAAATAATTATTTGTATTATCAATGTGTTTTTCAAATTGTACTCCGAAGATGCAGCAGAAAGCAAAAAAATGCCCATTGGAGGGCAAGCTGTAATAGAAGGCGTACTGATGAAGGGACCAAAACGCTGGGGGCTTGCGATAAGAAAACCTGAGGGGGATATATACCATGAAACATGGGAAAATAAACCATGGGCTGAAAAGGCTCCCTGGAAATATCCACTTATACGAGGCGTTGTGACTTTGATCAATATGATGAGTACTGGAATCAGGGCACTAAACCGGTCTGCAGAAATCGCCCTTGGGGAGCAGGAAAAATTGACCAAAAAAGATTTTTTCCTTGCCATCGCCGTCGCGATATTTGCAGTTGTCGGGTTGTTTATAGCTCTTCCATTATGGATATCCGACCTGTGTGTGAAATTTTTCGGGTTTTCCGCAGTTCATAAAAATATTGCGGAGGGGATCGCAAGAGGACTTATTTTTATTGGGTATGTCGCTTTAATAGGGCTTTGGTCCGATATAAAGCAGGTATTTCGTTATCACGGGGCGGAACATAAAACGATAAACGCTTTTGAATCCGAAGCCGTTGAACTGACACCGGAAGAGGTAGCAAAGTACTCGAGGATCCATCCCAGATGCGGCACTTCCTTTCTCCTGGTAGTGATAGTGGTCAGCATAATAGTATTCTCCATAGCAGGACATGGTAGCCTTTTATGGAGAGTTACCTCACGTGTAGTCTTATTACCGATCGTTATGGGAATTTCGTATGAAATAATCAAGGGAGCGTCAAAAATGGGCATATTTGGAGTAATTATTATGTATCCCATGATGCTTCTACAATATCTTACAACGTGTGAACCCGACCTGAAACAGCTTGAAGTTTCAATACATTCGCTTGAAGTTGCTTTGGGTAAAGATAGTGAGGCATGTGTAAATAAATGATTGATATAGAGACGAAACTAGATTCGATAGAAAAAGATTTTATAGAGCTTGAGGTAAAAATGGCAGCTCCGCTTAGTCCCAGGGAGCTTCAGACTTTGGGAAAAAAACATTCCCAGCTTGCCGTCATAGTAGGGAAATATAAGGATTATAAAAGTCTATTAAAAGAAATAGCTGAGACAAAGGAGCTTATTCACTGCGGCGACCCCGAAATGGAGGCTTTAGCACGGGAAGAGCTTGATGCAAAGGAACCAAAGGTTAATGTTCACCTTGAAGAGTTAAAAATCTTGCTTTTACCAAAAGACCCAAACGATGACAAGACCGTCATAGTCGAGGTCAGAGCGGGTACGGGCGGGGAGGAAGCCGCTTTGTTCGCGGCTGACCTGTACAGGATGTACATCAGGTATGCAGAAAGAAACGGCTGGAGAATTGAAACCCTTGATTCTAATGAAACGGGAATAGGCGGATACAAGGAAGTTGTTTTCCGAATCGATGCCGAAGGGGCGTACAGCAAACTGAAATATGAAAGCGGAGTTCACCGTGTACAGCGCGTCCCCGTCACGGAAGCAAGCGGGCGCATACATACAAGCGCGGCTACAGTCGCGGTTTTGCCTGAAGCCGAGGATATAGACATAGAAATTCGCCAGGAGGATCTTAAAATCGATACATACCGCTCCAGTGGAGCAGGCGGACAGCATGTTAACACCACCGATTCCGCCATACGCATCACTCATATCCCCACCGGGATCATAGTGACATGCCAAGACGAGCGGTCTCAAATAAAAAATCGCACCAGAGCTATGAGCTATCTAAAAACGAAGCTGTATGAAATTCAAACGCAAAAGCAGACGGAAGAGCAGGCAAGCGAACGCCGCAGACAAGTGGGGACTGGTGACCGCTCAGAAAGGATACGTACTTATAACTTTCCTCAGAACAGGGTCACCGATCACAGGGTAAATATTACTTTATACAAGCTGGATCAATATCTTGACGGAGACCTTTATGACCTGATCGAAGCGCTGTCGGTAGCCGACCAGGCGGAACGCCTGCTTAAACTTGAAGAATAATGCTATTCACTCAATCTCCTACAATCTTTCCTTTTATATTACTTGCATTCCCGTTTCAACGTAACGAGACAGAAGGACTGACACCGAGAGCTTCGTAAATTTCGCTTCAATAATCTGTCTTTCCACTAGGTTGTATTTACATCATCTGTGGGATTAAGTTTTCAAGATAGAATATCTTCGACCGTTAAAAAGTAATATGTTTTACCAAGTTTATTGTAACTCCCAAACACGCCTACCAATTCGATTCTCGCTTTTTCTTTCGGGTAATCATCAGGATAAGCATGTTTGCCATTCCATACAAATTCCATTCCAATTTGGCAGCAAAAAGTCTCGTCCCCCACGACTACATAATGAGAATATAAATCTGTTTCATCGTTATGCAAGCCATAATAAAGACCATTGATTTTAATCCTTTTTCCGATATACTCGTCTGGGCTTTGATAGATATTCATAACTTGCGAATATGCTAGTACGCCTCTCATTTTACTTATGTCCAAGTCAATAACGTCAGTATTATTAATACCTCTATCTTTATAGGCATAGGCTGTAACCACTATGCCTATAACACAAATAAACAACAATATGAATAGAAACTTTTTCATCGTATTTCAAGCCCTCCTCGTAATAAATCCGGCTAAACAGAATGTAAAAAAGCCTGCGATGTCTACAGCCACAATGGTAGAGCCTACTGGCGTTCCAGCAACAATGGAAATCAGGATACCAAGAACAGCGCAAATCACTGAAACGATAACCGAACAAATGCTTACGGCTTTAAAACTCTTGAACACCCGCATGGCAGACAAGGCCGGAAATATAACCAAAGCTGATATTAAAAGCGCGCCAACCAGATTCATAGCCAGTACAACTACTAAGGCGATAATGATTGCAAAAATCAGGTTATATGTTTTTGCACTAATCCCCGTTGCCGTTGAAAAATCCTCGTCAAAAGTAACAGCAAATATCTTGTGATAAAACAACAGGAATACTGCAATCACCAACACCGAAAGAATAACGCAAAGCCAGACTTCAGTTTCTCTTAGTGTCAGAATTGATGTGGAGCCGAATAACGTGGCGCAAACATCACCTGATAGGTTGGATGATTTTGAAAACAGGTTCATTATAAGATAACCTATAGCCAATGTACCTACGGAAATCATAGCGATTGCCGCATCGCCTTTGATCTTTGCGTTCTGCCCTGTGCGTAAAAGTAAAATGGCACATATGACCGTAACCGGCAAAACCAAAAGAAAATTGTTCGTCAGGTTCATCGCCGCGGCAATCGCCATCGCGCCAAATGCGACATGTGAAAGTCCGTCCCCGATAAATGAAAACCGTTTTAACACTAATGTTACACCCAAAAGTGAGGAACAGAGCGCAATCAAAACACCGACAATCAGCGCATAACGTACAAATGAATACTGAAAATACAACATGAGTTTATCTATTATCTCCGTCACGCTTGCTGACCTCCAAATACGGCGTAAATGCGTCCTGCTTCACTTTTTAGATAATCCGCTTTCGTACCGACAAATAATGACGATTGCTTCCCGATGTGCAGGATGTGGGAAGCGTATTTGACCGAAGCGGCTATATCGTGAGAAATCATAATAATGGTTATGCCATCATCATTTAATCTCTCTATCAATTCATACATTTCAACTGTCGCTTTCGGGTCAAGTCCTGCAACTGGTTCATCTAATAACAAGATTTTACGAGTTGAGCATAAAGCCCTTGCTAAAAGCGTCCGTTTTTGTTGCCCGCCTGATAATTCACGGTAACAGCTTTTTGCGAGATGGGCAATACCGAGTATTTCCATGTTTTTTTCTGCCATCCGTTTTTCAGCGTCATTATAAAACGGGCGTAAGCCACAACGGTTTAAACAACCGGAACGGACAACCTCTCTCACAGAAGCGGGAAAATCTTTTTGCACTATGGTCTGTTGTGGCAGATAACCAATCTCGTTATATTCCAAACCATCGCCTACCATAATCTGCCCCGACATCGGCGACTTTAGCCTCAATATCGTTTTCATCAAAGTGCTTTTACCGGAGCCATTTTCTCCGACAACACAAAAATAGTCCCCAGCGTTTACGGCAAAGGAAAGGCTGGAAATCACCGTTTTATCCTCATAGCCAATGGATAAATTTTGACAGGCTATCTGCGGCATAGTAATCTCATTTACTTCAACGCTTCTTTCAATACACTCAGGTTGCTCTCCATAATTGAAAGATATGTTGCTCCGTTTGCGATGTCTTTTGACGCCACCGACTGCATTGCATCCATTACAAGAATCTGTTGATTTTTTCCTTTCGACTCTCTGATAATGGTTTCAGCTATTTTCTTATTTGAGCTTTCCGTAACCATGATGTTATTCAAACTCAATTCATCCACTTTCCCCGCGAGAAAAATAATGGTTTTAAAACTGGCTTCCGTTTCTGCGGAGCACCCGGCGAAAGCGGCATAATATCTTAAGCCGTAATCATCCACAAGATAACGAAACGGGAAGCGATCTCCGAATAACAGCGTCTTGACAGGGGCGGCTTTTATCACCGCTTGATACTCCGAATCCAGCGCGGATAGTTTTTCAATGTATAGCGCAAGGTTGTTTTGGTATGCTTCGGCATTATCGACGTCCAATGATGAAAGAGCGTCAGCAATGGCGGAGCATAAAATCCGCGCGTTTTTCAATGAGAGCCATATATGTTCGTCAAATTCAGCTTCATGGTCGTGGTCATCCTCATGTTCTTCGGTATCCTCGTTATGGTCATGGTCGTCTTCTTTCATGCCTTCAATAATTTCCTCAATTTTAGCCGCGTTTCCAAGCGTATCCATTAGGTTTATTACAATCATATTTTCATTAGTCGCTTGCTTAAGGGCATCATCTACCCATCCATCTGATTCACCGCCTACATAAATAAACAAGTCACAGCCGGAAATTTTTACAAAATCATCGACCGATGGCTGATAATTATGCAAGTCAATCCTGCTATTTAACAGTAGGGTTAAATTCATGTTGTCTGCATTATCCCCGAGGATTTGGCGCACCCAGTCGTATTGCGGAAAAATCGTGCAAACAACGCTGATTTTACTTTCTTTATCTATTGCGTTTTGCGTACAGCCGGGCAATGCCGCTGTAAACAGCAAAATCAAGATAAGTATAATTATAGTAAGTTGTTTCATATTCAAACCTCCGTGAATTTTTGTTTTTGGATAAAAAACAACTAAACACTAAACCCCCAAAAAGGCATTACATCTCATTCCAATTGATACAGTTTATCACAAAAAGCAGAAATGGTTAGAGCCAAAAAAGAAGTATCAACACATACTGTCAAGAGAAAAGGAAAATGTCATGTTAAAATGTAAGAATTGAGAAAGGGAAAATGTCATATATCTCAATTTGTAATAGGCTTACATAGCCGTTTTTACAGCCATCCGCAACCTTATACCAATAACATTGCTTAAATTCTAAACTATCTATCATAATGGAGCGTAAAAATGACGGCGCTATCGGTTCTAAAGCAGTATTTCGGTTATGATGCTTTTCGCGGCGGACAGGAAACACTGATAAATGACATACTTGAGGGTAAGGATGTTCTTGGCGTCATGCCGACCGGAGCGGGAAAATCCGTATGTTTTCAGATACCGGCATTGATGATGAAAGGTGTGACCCTTATAGTTTCCCCCCTCATTTCACTTATGAAAGATCAGGTAAACGCGCTCATTCAGTCAGGAGTAGCGGCGGCATATATCAATACTTCCCTTCCGGAAAAACAGATTCATCTGGTATTGCAAAAGGCCAGAAACGGCGCTTATAAGTTGATTTACGTAGCGCCGGAAAGACTTCTGACAAATAATTTCCTTTCGTTCGCGTGCAGCGCTGATATTTCAATGGTGGCGGTTGATGAAGCGCATTGTATATCTCAATGGGGGCATAATTTTCGCCCAAGCTACTCGAAGATACCGGATTTTATCGCAACGCTGCCAAGCCGTCCTGTCATTTCAGCGTTTACAGCCACAGCGACACCCAGAGTGCGTGATGATATCATAAGTTTGCTGCGCCTTGAAAACCCTACAGTTCTTGGTACAGGTTTCGATCGACCAAGCCTGTATTTTGAAGTTAAAAAGCCAAGGGACAAATTCGCGGCGCTGACCGCGTTCTTAGAGGATAAAAAAGGGCAAAGCGGAATCGTCTATTGCTCCACTAGATCGACTGTATGGGAAGTTTGTCAGGGACTAAAGCAAAGGGGATATAACGCCTCCTGTTACCATGCGGGTCTTTCAGATCAGGAGCGTCGTGATAACCAAGACGGTTTTATTTACGATCGCATACAAATCATGGTGGCGACAAACGCCTTCGGGATGGGCATAGATAAGTCGAATGTTGCTTTTGTAGTACACTACAATATGCCAAAAGATATTGAAAGCTATTATCAGGAAGCGGGACGAGCGGGGCGTGACGGCGAACCTGCCGATTGCATTTTATTGTACAGCGCTCAAGATGTGCAGACAAATTTATGGCTGATTGAAAACGCCAACAGTAATATTGAAGAATCCGTGGATGAATCTTTAAGGGAGCAAATTTTAGAGCTCGACCGAAGGCGGCTGCGCGAAATGACATTTTACTGCGCGACTAATGATTGCCTGCGCGGGTATATATTGAAATATTTTGGCGAAAACCCAAGCCATTATTGCGGCAACTGTGGAAATTGCAATACAAATTTTGAGACAGTAGATATTACCACCCTCGCGCAAAAAATCCTGTCCTGCGTTTACCGCTTAAAAGAGCGATTTGGGTTGAAAATGGTTATCGACACGCTTCGCGGCAGCAAAAGTGAAAAGATAATTCGTTTAGGGCTTGATAAGCTGTCCACTTATGGCATCTGCGAACAATCCACCCAGCAACTGTACACGATTATGCAACACCTGATTTTATCCGGCTATATTATAAAAACTGACAGCGAATATCCTGTAATCATGCTTGGTGAGCACGCAAACGAAGTGCTGCGCGGCTCAACTATCGTATATATGAAACAGCCAAAAGAAAAATATATTGATTACGCCGTCCTGGAAAAACAAAAAACTGCAAAACCGGTTGACAGACGTTTATTAGACGTGTTGCGCGATATAAGGAGAGCAATCGCAAATAAGAAAAATGTGCCCGCTTATATTATTTTTCCCGATAGTACGTTAATCGATATGTGCATGAAAACCCCCACAACGCGGGAAGCTCTTTTATCGGTTTCAGGTATCGGACAGGTAAAAGCGGAACGGTACGGCAAGCAATTTCTTGACGCAATTTCGGTTTTTTTAAGAAGCAACGGGTTCGATGAAAAGCCGCCCGAGCCGCCCAAAGGCTTTGATCCATCGGCAGTCGAAGTTACGGACGAGCCTGTTACGGTAAAAGTAATTGCTGAGAGAATTAATTGTGTTTTGGTTGAGAATGGTTATCAAAAGATCAGCGGTATACGAATAAACGATTGGCTTGTTGCCAACGGACATATGACCCTCATCGCCTGGAATAGTAAAAACTTCAAAGTTCCCACAGATAAGGGCTTAGAGCTTGGCATAAGCAGCGAAGAACGGTTAATTCGCGGTTCGCAAGCAAAAATCAATCTGTTTGGGCGCAGCGCGCAGGAATATATTGTCGCTAATTCAGCGGACATAATCAATCATGAGTAATTCCAATTCTAAATCAAACGTATACTGGTTGTTTCAGGAGGAGCGCAGCACTGAGGCGCCAGCAAATTGGGAAGCCAGCGCCAAATATTGATATTCATGTTTTTAAACGAACATTCCAGAGCAAAATACGCTAAAGTGAATTATATGTTTCCTGTGTATACGTATCTGAGCTTTTTGGCCGCGATCTCGGCAAGCGAGTGTATCGTGCTCGCGGGAGTTGGGGAGAAATGCGCCCATTTGTATTGTGGGAAAAATCTTGAAATATGAAGCGGTATATTTTCGTTCAGCGATGAAAGCCATGAGGAAATTTGTTCCATTTCAAGCTCGGAATCGTTTTCACCAGGGATTATCAACGTTGTGACTTCCACATGACAACGCTCAGAAGCCACAGCTATCGACCGTTTGACGGATTCCAAATCTCCGTTAAGTTTACTGTAAAAAATTTCGCTGAATCCTTTCAAGTCTATGTTCATGGCGTCAACATACGGCAGAAGCCTTTTTAATGGCTCCTCGCAAATGTATCCGTTTGTGACAAGAACGTTTTTAAGCCCGTTTTTCCGCACTTCAAAAGAACAATCGTAAACAAATTCATAACTGATAAGAGGCTCATTATATGTATACGCAACACCTATGTTCCCTTTATCCGCAAGTTCAAGAGCTTTTAGCGCTAACTCCTCCGGGGTGGTCTCCATAGTTGAAATTTCGCTGCCAGCCATCGATATCCTGTGGTTCTGGCAGAAAGGGCAATGCAAGTTACATCCGTAGCTGCCGACTGATAGTATCTTGCTGCCGGGCATAAAACGCGACAAAGGT
>Ga0123353_10019392_pt1 | contig 10104 bp, 5 predicted proteins | sample TergutLab28metaG_3_FD_92763 | JGI IMG/M metagenome (GOLD analysis project Ga0123353, IMG submission 92763) | Labiotermes labralis P3 segment gut microbial communities from Petit-Saut dam, French Guiana - Lab288 P3 | ecosystem: Host-associated > Arthropoda: Insects > Digestive system > Gut ...
CAAAACGATACGATGTTTATTCATATGGGGCAAACTATTTTAGAGATTCCAACCAAAGATGTAGATAGTATTACTTTTTATCGAACTCAGCCACCAAGTCTTTCGCCTGCTGGTGTTTCCGCATGTAATAACTGCCCGCAACCTTGTTGGGAGGTGAGCCTTGATACAGTGTCTTTTGTTTCTTCTGCTTTGTTAGGAGATTCTTATTGTATTACGGATGATTGCGTAAGTTGTGGTGCATGTCAACCTGAGTGTCCTTTCGAGGCAATATCTTCGAACTGGGGTGGCGACAAATATGTAATAAATCAGGAAATCTGTGTAAATTGTGCTCAGTGCGTTGACGCGTGTCCTGTGAACGCAATTATTGTTTGTGATAGTGGTGGTGGTGGTGGATTTGGATTGACTTGTGATAATGTTTGTACCTGTCACAGCGGACGATTTGGACGATGTTGGAGCCTATTTCGTATCAGTCCACCAGGCGCTAATCCAATGCGAACGGAATGTCGCTTTACAGGTGAACATGATAAGCGATGTTGTTGTAGATAAAAGCAAACCCAATAAATAACCACAATAAATAATCATTATGAAACAGATACGAATTCTAACTACCATTGGTGTATTTCTATTACATAGCTCCCATAATTTCTCTTCAGAAAATAATGGTACTCAGCAAAGTTTATACGCCAACTTGAAACAGCAGGATGAAGTATCTGTTTTTGATATTTTTGAATCTATTGATATTATACTTTTGGAAACAGGCGAACAAAGCCTTATTGCGGATATCCGCAAAATTATTCATTTCAACGATAGGTATTATATCTTTGATAAGCAACAACAAAGAATATTCTGTTTTGATTCTGTTGGAAATTTCTTATTTAAAATTTCACAAAAGGGGTACGGACTAGAAGAATATACATATATAGATGATTTTAATGTTGACCCTTTTAATAATCAACTGTTGCTTTTAGAGCCTTTTGGCAACCTGCTGACATTTGATTTAAACGGACAATTCATATCGAAAATTCGATTACCAAGCGAGGTCGTTGCGTACAACGAGGTGTACATCATGGATGAAAATCGATTAATGTTCACCTCTCTGTTTAACTTTGGATTCGTCTTTTACGACCGAGCAAAAAACGCAATTATTGACCGGCACTATGGCGTGGAAGAAAAGAAATTAAGATTTGGGTTTAGTCCTTTTGTTCCTCTCAATCGTGCTTACAACTACAATGAAGACTTGTTTCTTTTACTCCCACTGTCCAACGATGTTATTAACCTATCCGACAATTCGGTTTTTTCGTGGAATTTTGGAAAATTAAACAATATGGAAGAAACTATAGAAAATCTGAAAAATTTCATCTTACTATCGAACAAATCCGAAGAAGACTTCTATATGTTTGACTGGGTAGGAGAAAAAAAACTCAACTACATTGTTCATCGTAGTTTTGAAACATCTCGTTACAAAATATGTGTTTTAGAATTTGCTGAATTTACTTCAAGGTATGTTTTTTATGATAAAAAAACAGAGCAAACTTTCGTATTTGAAACTACAAGAGAAGGTATTAACTTGGCGCCTCATTATTTCTTCGGAGAGTCAATAATTTTGCACAATCTAGGGGTAGAATCTTTTGACAATTTTCCCGTCTATTACAATCTAAACATTCTCACAGAAACGCAAAAGCAATTACTTCAATCTCGTAAAGATAATGATAATCCATTTTTAATAAAATATAATTTCAAACAGTGATCATACTAACATAAAAAAAACACCACATGAAACAACTAAAAAAACTCTACACCTTTATCTTCCTGCTGTTCGTCGGCTTTTCGATACAAGCAGAAGATGTGTTGCTAAAAATCTTGAAAGATGAACTGAACTATCAGTTTACACAAATGCGAAGATCTCAACCGGATCTGTATTACATGGACTTTCATGTAACGGATCAAAAAAGCTTTTCAGCGAGTGCAAGTTTTGGAGCTGAAAACCAAAACTCAAGAACTCACGTTCGTAATTTTGTTCCGGCATTGCGTATTGGCAACAAAAACTTCGACAATCAGATCGATCCGCGTCAAACAGCTGTAGCTCCGGGACCTGGCCGCGGAATAATTTTGGCATCTCTGCCCATCGAAAACGACCCTGTGGCCATCCGTCAGGTTATCTGGAACGAAACGTTTGTAAAGTACAAACGAGCAATCGACGATCTTCAGCGTGCCACAGACGAGAGTAGAATTAGTTTGGAAATGAGTGACACTACACCTTCGTTTTCGGCAACACCGGTTGTGGTTCACTACGAACCAATTTTAACAGGTCCGAAAATTGAATTTGACGAAGAGATGTGGACTCAAAGAATGAAGAATGTGTCGGCTGTGTTTGCAAGACACAGAGAGTTTCTTACGGGGAATGCGAGTGTAAGTTTTCGAATCAGACGCACCTATTTTGTTAATACGGAAGGCACCTCTGTTGTACAAAATTTGACTTATGCACAAATTTCGATTGGTGCCATGTTGAGGGCCGAAGATGGTATGGAATTACCGTTGCATGCCTCGTTTTTTGCGTTTTTTCCGAATGATCTGCCTTCGGAAGCCGAGCTAATTGCAGCGGCTGAAGATTTAGTAGAGCGTTTGCTTGTGATGAGAACGGCTCCATTGGTTTCTCCTTTCACCGGTCCTGCATTGTTGTCGGGAGCTGCAAGCGGTGTTTTCTTTCATGAAATTTTCGGACATCGTATCGAAGGACAAAAAATGAAAAGCGATAGAGATGGTCAAACATTCAAAAGGATGGTTGGCGAATACGTATTACCATCGGCATTGAGCGTTTTCGATGATCCAACCATGAGGCAGTATCGTGGAAGCGACCTTAACGGATTCTATATATTCGACGACCAAGGTGTGAGAGGCGAAAGAGTTACGGTGGTTGAAGATGGAATTTTGAGAAATTTTCTAATGACACGTACACCTATTGATGGCTTCCTCAGATCGACCGGACACGGCAGGGCCGAGATGGGTTTCGATCCTGATTCGCGTCAATCCAATTTGATTATAGAAACGTCGGAACCGAAATCCGATGATGAATTGCGCCGTCTTTTGATTGAAGAAGCCAGGGCGCAAGGCAGAGAATTTGGTTATTTTTTCAGAAGGGTATCCGGAGGATTTACTCAAACCGGAGCGAGAACTATCAACGCATTCAATGTTACTCCACTCGAAGTTTACCGTATTTATGTAGATGGTCGCCCCGATGTAATGGTTAGAGGAGTGGATTTGATCGGAACACCGTTGTCAATGTTCTCCCGTATCACATATGCAGGAAAACCTGAAACGGCAGAGATATTCATCGGAAGATGTGGAGCCGGTTCAGGCTGGGTTCCTGTAACGGCCATCTCACCAACCATTTTGGTGAGACAGGTTGAAGTACAAAGCAAAGCTAGAACAACGGATAGAGAACCAATTTTACCACGCCCATAATTAAAATATGTATGGGTGAGGCATGCTTCGACTCCGCTCAGCAACCGTGCCTCGCCCCTACCAAATCAAAAAAAAAACAAAAAATGAAAAAATTCCTCAACATAATCATCAGTGCCCTGTTGTTCATTACATTACAGGCACAAACCAACAATGATGCAATTATCTTCAGAGCCATGCAAGAAGAAATGGATCGTAGCGTAAAAGACTTAAAACTTCCCAATATGCCTGCACCGTTTTTCATCAATTATATCATTGCTGAAGGCGAAACCATCGACATCATAGCAACCATGGGGACTATTATCAGCTCCAATCACCGGCCGAAAGTTAGGTCGTCTTCTGTACATGTTTTGACTGAAAGTCCTGATCTTACACACGATGCTCGATTTACCAATCAAGGTGCTGCAGGTACTGTAACCATCGCAAATGATGTGAATCAAATTCGCCGTAACCTTTGGATGGCCACCGATACAGAATACAAAAGAGGACTCGGCACTCTGTCTACAAAAAGAAATGTACTTCGAAGAATGAATCTGCCCGAAACGGAAAGAGGGCTCAAAGATTTTGCTCTTCCAAATCCGGTAAGAAAACGAATCGAACCAAGAGATTTCGCTCCTTTTCAACAATCTACGCTGGAAGAGCAAATGCGAAACTTGTCGGTTATATTTAAAGAATTTCCGAGAATACACAGTTCGCGAATTACGCTTCAAGGGCGTCAAAATGTTCATTATATTGTAAATTCTCAAGGAAGCGAAATCAAACAACCGTTGTCGAATGTAGTCATAAACATTCGTGCCGAAATTCGTGCCAACGATGGATCGCTCTACATTGATCAAAAAAACATTGTTGCGGAAAACATCAACAAACTTCCTAATTCTGCAGAATTGGAGCGTATTGTAAGAGCGTTTGCAGATAAATTGCAACAAGTTGTTAGCGCACCTTTGGTGGAGGAATATTACAGCGGCCCTGTATTGTTTGAAGGAGATGCGGCAGCTGATATTTTTCTTGATAATTTGATGACACCTGCAGGTGTATTGTTCGCTCGTAGGCCTATCGTAGGCGGAACTCCTGCATTTACACCGAACAAACCGCTTGGACGCAAAGTTGTGGACACACGTTTAACCGTTATCAATCACACGCAAATGACCACGCACAGAGGTACAAACCTCGTTGGTGCTTATGCTGTTGATGCAAATGGAGTTGTTCCCGCAGCTAGACAAGTATTGGTAGAAAGAGGTCTTTTAAGACAGATATTGAATACAAGCATACCCAACCAACAAGCATCTCAATCGCATGGAAATTTCCGTTTAGGGGTGAATCCTGCACAGATTACTACGCAAATACAACCAGCTGTTTTGGAGATTCAAAGTTCGCAAGCGCTCACTCCGGCTCGACTCAGACAACGATTGATCAGCACGGCAAGAAGCGAAGGTTTGGATTATGCCTATATCGTTAGACAGATTTCGGGTACGCCGAAAATCTATCGTGTAGATGTTAGAACAGGTCAAGAAACTTTGATGCGTTCGCCCGATATAGAGCGAATAACCATCAACCGTTTGAAGCGTTTCGATGCTGTTTCGAACCAAGAATTTGTTGCCAACAAAATGTTTGGAACTCGTGCTGCTGATGGCTCAAGAGGGCCGGCTTTTCCTATGTCGATTATTTGTCCTAACGGAATTCTGCTTCAAGATGTAGAAATCAAACGAAATACGGCCAATATGGGCACTTTGCCGCCGGTGAGTAATCCGACGGAGCGATGATAAAATTGTAGGGGCGGGTTTCAACCGAAGCACGCAGTGCGAGCTCGACGAAGTCAAACCCGCCCCTACGGACACAAAAAACAAAAAACAAGCTACCACACCAATGAAAAAACACATCCTACTACTCTTCCTTTTACTTCTGCAAACATCGCTTTTTGCACAACAAGATCGATTTAGAGTTTCGGGGCGGGTCGTTGATAAGCTAACCGGAGAGGCGTTGTTGATGGCGCCTGTTCAGCTCAAAGGTTTGGGAATTTTTACGGTTACCGATTTGGACGGAAGATTCACATTTGATGCTTTGCCGGCAGGAACACAGACGTTTGTTGTGCAATACTTGGGTTATCAAACATTGGAGGATACCGTTCTTATTTCGAGAGCGATTGATAATTTGGTGTTGAGATTGGAGTCACAGAGTTTGAGTTTGGAGGTGGTGGAAGTTGTAGCACAACAAGGATCCGATATTAATTCGTCGTCTGTTATCAACAGGCAGGCATTAGAACATATTCAGCCTCAAAGTTTGCAGGATGTGATGAGGCTTGTTCCGGGTTTTGTTGGTGGAGGAAGCAGTTTAACAGATCACCAATTGATGACCGTTCGCTCAACTACCGGTAATGCCGAATCTAATGTTGCTAACTCATTTGGTACGGCTATTATCATGGATGGAGTTTCGATAAACAATGATGCCGGTATGCAAGGCGGTGCCGGAATGAGTCGCAATATGCAAGATGCTACGCAAGGTGGTGCTGTATCAGCTGTTGATGTTCGTCAAATTTCTACCGAAAATATCGAAAGTGTGGAAATTATTCGTGGTGTTCCGTCTGTGGAATTTGCAAACATGACTTCGGGTGCAGTTGTGATTAGAACCCGAGCCGGACTTTCACCTTACGAAGTGCGATTTAGAACCGACCCGCAATCGAAATTGCTTTCCGCAAGTAAAGGATTCAGAGTAGGGCAAACAAGAGGCGGTATTCTCCATATTACCGCCGACTATACCAATGCCATACAAAACTTACTTTTGCCTGAAGGGTCTTTCGATCGTTTTAACTTAAATACGGCTTTTCGCACCAACCTCGCTCGAGATCTGACCATGAATATTCGGCTTCTCGGAAATTATAGTGTTAAAAACGAAGATTTGGATCCGGGTTTTGACCACATCAACAGTTGGCAAAAAGACGAAAACAAATCGCTTCGTTTAACCATCGAAGGTGTTTATACTCCGAAAAATCGATTCAACATTTTACTGGACTATACACTTTCGGGAAGTATTGCCGAACAGTATTACCACAGGCACAGATTAAATAGCTCCGCAACCCGAACACCTTTTGCAACGGCAACAGAATCCGGAATTTTTCAAGGTGCGTGGATTGATCAGATTAATTTCTACGAAGATGAAATCAGGCACGGTTTGCCGGTGGATTTTCAAGCAAGATTGGTAGCACGATCGTTTTTGGCATTCGACAACGGCGTAACCAACAGAGCGATTTTGGGTTTCGACTGGAGCACATCGGGCAACAGAGGGCGAGGATGGGAAGAACGACCATTCCAAGAATCAAGACGTCGCAATTTTGACGAAATTCCGTTTATGCACAGATTCTCGGTTTTTGCAGAAAACAGAATTTCTTTTCCGATGCCTCTACAAACAAGACTTGATTTTCAAGCCGGAGCACGTGCAAATTTTGTAATTCCCAACGAAGCGTTCGAAGATTATCAATTGCAATCAATCGGACCAAGTTTTAATGTCCGTTATCAAATTTTAGACAAACCAACGGGATTCCGCCAACTGGCTGTTCGAGCCGGCTGGGGAATGAGTTACCGAATGCCGACTTTGGCAAGTTTGTTTCCGGAACCAATTTACAACGACCGCTTGTTGTTTAGTTACAACGATTTGGGAAACAGAAATAATCCCTACGCATTTGTATTGTTTCATACCGAGCGTATGATAACCGGCGTAGGAGCCGATCTAAAAATGCCACGCACCATAAATATGGAACTTGGAGTAGATTTTGCAATCCATAAAATTACAGGAAACATAGCATTTTTCAACGAAAAAATGTCCCGTTCTTATGAAAACCTTAGTGTGTATACCCCGCACTATGGTCATCGCTATTTGTCACCGGACGACCGGTATTTCAGACAAGGTGAACCCGAATGGATTGACTTTGGAACCGGAGAACGATTCCGTTTTAATAACGGTAGAATTGAAAACCGTATTCAGTTGCCTACTTGGCATTATTTCCACCCTATGCAAACGTTTACCGATTCGATTTTCAATCGTAATAATGTTGTTACGAATGGTATAATGATTAACAAGTGGGGGTTCGAAATGACATTGAATTTAGGACGAATCAATCCTTTGCGAACAGCCATTCATCTCGACGCGCAGTATGCTAATGAAGCAAGAACCAGCAGTAATGAAATTCCTTATATGCATACCAGTGTTCGTCCGGATGTTTTTCCTTCTGCGGGAAGCAGGCACGTTTTCACAGTACAGTATTTTGTAGGAAGCCGAACTAGTTCCGAGGTTGCTAATGTTAGAGTAACCGAAAGATTGAGCTCGAATGTTCGTATGGTTACACACATTCCAAAAGTTGGTATTGTAACGACATTAACAGCACAGTTTGTTGTCTTCGAAGGCAATCGAAACCGCTCTGATGTGAACGGGAAAAATATGATTTATTTTATTGATACCGACGGTCGCTACGGAGAAGCAGGAGCACGCATTACCGGCGATTTGGTTTACAAAGACGAACACTATATCAAATTTCTGAATCCGGTTAAGTATATGGATCTAAACGGCGTTGTTCACGATTGGGAAGACTGGATGGAAAACCACGACGATTTCCGACACATGATTATGAGAACCGGAAATGCCACAGCCCTACGTCCAAACAGAAGTTCGCCCTACATGATGCTTGACTTGAGAGTTTCTAAAGATATCGGAAAAAACACTACGGTATCACTCTTTGCGGAAAACTTTTTACATTTTCTCGGACTATCCCAAAATAACATAACCGAAATCTGGGTTGTAAATAACCCAAGACCTCGATTCGGTGCCGAAATACGAATGAGATTTTAACCTATAAAAACGATATACCATGAAAACGACAAAACCACTACACTTACTGCTGCTTACGGCACTGCTTTCAGTGTTGGCAGTTGCTTGCTTAAAAGATCTTACGCCAAGCAAGGCAAAAGAAGGCGTTTTGCAATTTACGATAATAGTAGAAAAACCGGAGAACACCGCAGCGCTCAACTTTGATGATTTTGATTTTACCATACTTCAAGCTTCTCTAACGGATCAACAAGGACGCATTATTATTGCACAGTTTGATGCAGAAGGAGTGGCAAGGATAGATATAGACCCCGGTTTCTATAACAATATCGTGGTTTCTGCAGAATTTTCGCTTTCAGAAGACGATCCTGACAACTTGGTTTTTGTCAATGGCGTTACTTCTGCTATTCTCTTGACCGAAGCGGGCATTGTTATCAATCAAGACAGCATTGATGAGCCAATTCGATACATCAAATTGAGTGCCACCGGTGGCGAAGAACCGGAAATCCCACTTGTTATTCGTGAAGTTTATTGGGGTGGCGACAGGCATGTTATCGCAGGACGAACTTATGCACAAGACCAATACATAGAAATTTACAACAACGGCAGAAGAGACGTGATTATTGACTCCCTTTTTATAGGAGTTATGAGACCATACAACAGCACTGTGCCACGAAACGGTTGGTGGGGCAGAGATACGATTGGACTTGCACCGAATATGTTTATGATACCGGCACGTAGAGACGGACAACCTCGAATTTTGAAATCCGGCGAGTCAGTTGTCATTGCGATGGCTTCTGCCATAGATTTAAGAGGAGTTACACAAAATGCACTACGATTGGACAGAGTTCATTTTCATCTTTGGCATCCGGAATTTACCATGCGTGAAACTACGCCCGGCGTTGAACGCCTGCAACGGGTTAGCGATGTAGGACATCAAGGAACGGCAGGTATTTTTTCCGTGAGCAGTCCGGCAGTAATTATCTACCGTATTCCAAATTTTCATGAGTATTTTGTTAGAGATAGAGAAAAATGGCAAGGAACAGATCCGGCGAGCAACTCGGTACAGGTTGTTCAACATATCCATGTGGATTGGATTATTGACGGCGTTGAATGCTTTGCAAACCCATCGGATTTGGCAAAACGCTTGCCGCACTCGGTGGACGCATCGTTCACTTGGCTTCCGGGAGGACGATTGGAAGGAAATGCCGTAAGACGTAAAGTGCAAAGAGTGCGTGCAGATGGAACAGTCGTTTACATGGATACAAACAACTCAGCACTTGACTTCGAAACAGATGTTAAACCAAACCCAAGACTAAGAAGAGATTAAACTCGTATAACCAATGAAAAAATACAGCATCATACTGATAACAACTTTTTTGGGTTTATCTCAACACTTGTTTGCACAAAACGAACGGGCTCCGATGTTGAAGCGTGAGCAATTACTTTGGATAAGCCCAAACATAGAAAGTTCAAATGCCGCAGCACTAAGTTCGCTTTATTCGGAACTTCCGGAACTTAGGGGCGTTTCAGACTTTGGGCTTATATTTTATTACGATAAAGGAACACTCGGATGTCCGCGAACTCCTGAAAGTACACGAAACACTATGTTTAGCACAAAGTCTGTTCAAAGATTTGACAACACATTTGTATCAGCCTTTTTTGACTACCGTTTCCAAAATCTAAACAATGCACAGTGGTATAATTTGATGGATGGCACATTTCGTCCAAATGCGATGAGCGACTCAACCCCCGGACCGTTCAGTTCGGAAGCATTTTTTACAGGCGTGAAGGTCGGACACAGAATCAACGATAAACACACCATCGGAATTG
>Ga0123353_10019394_pt1 | contig 10103 bp, 11 predicted proteins | sample TergutLab28metaG_3_FD_92763 | JGI IMG/M metagenome (GOLD analysis project Ga0123353, IMG submission 92763) | Labiotermes labralis P3 segment gut microbial communities from Petit-Saut dam, French Guiana - Lab288 P3 | ecosystem: Host-associated > Arthropoda: Insects > Digestive system > Gut ...
GCGGAACTGCGCCAGCAGGCGGTTGACGTCCTCCACCTGCTGCCCGGCCCCGGCGGCGATGCGCCGCTTGCGGCTGGGGTTGATGATATCGGGCCGGCGGCGCTCCTGCGGGGTCATGCTGAGGATCAACGCCTGCATTTTGTCGAACTGGCGCTCGTCGATATCCACATCGCGTATCTGCCTGCCCATGCCGGGGATCATGCCCAAAATCTCCTTCATATTGCCCATCTTGCGCAGCTGCCGGAACTGATCGAGCAAATCGTTCATGTCAAACTTATTTTTGAGCAGCTTCTGCTCCATCTCGGCGGCCTTTTTCTCGTCCAGCATGGTCTCGGCCTTCTCGATGAGCGAAAGCACATCGCCCATGCCGAGGATGCGCTGGGCCATGCGCTCGGGGTGGAAGACGTCCAGGTCGCCCAGCTTCTCGCCCGTGCCCACGAATTTTATCGGCCTGCCGGTGACCGCCCTGGCCGAGAGCGCCGCGCCGCCTCTTGTGTCGCTGTCCAGCTTGGTGAGCACCAGGCCGTCGATGCCCAACGCCTCGTTGAAGCTGGCGGCCACGTTCACGGCGTCCTGGCCGGTCATGGCGTCGACTACAAGCAGTATCTCCTGGGGCCGCACGGCCGCCTTGATGTCCTTGAGCTCCTGCATCAGCTGCTCGTCGATGTGCAGCCGTCCGGCTGTATCCAGGAACACATAGTCGTAGCCCTGGTCCCTGGCAAGCTTGAGCGCCTCGCCCGCGATCACCACAGGACTGGTATCCGTGCCCATCTCGAACACGGGCACCCCGGCCTTTTCGCCGATCACCTGTAGCTGCTGAATCGCCGCGGGCCGGTAAACGTCGCAGGCGGCCAGCAGGGGCCTGTGCCCCTGGTTTTTCAGCATCAGGGCGATCTTGGCGCTGTGGGTGGTTTTGCCCGAGCCCTGCAATCCGCACATCATCACCACGGTAGGCCCGTGGCTGGCCTGCGTGAGCCTGCTGCGCGTGCCACCCATGAGGGCCACGAGCTCCTCATGCACGATCTTTACAACCATCTGCGCCGGGGTGAGGCTCTCCATCACAGACGAGCCTATGGCCCGTTCTGTCACCTGCGAGGTGAAATCCCTGGCCACCTTGAAGCTCACGTCCGCCTCCAGCAGCGCCATGCGCACCTCGCGCATCGCGTCGCGGACGTCTTTTTCGGTTAGGCTACCCTTGCTGCGCAGGCGCTTGAACGCGGCGTCCAGGCGGTCGGAAAGGCCTTCAAATGGCATATGGGTTCACCTCCTCAGACTTGGTTTTTGCAGAGCAATCAGCCGCTCCGCGGTACTCCCTCACCGCCTGCGGGCGGAGCTCCCTCACGGAGGGAGCCGGGGATTGTTGCCGATAGTTTTCGGGAAATTCGCGGAGAAAATCCCCCGGCTCCCTCGTGAGGGAGCTGCTCGCCTCGGGCGACTGAGGGAGTATCGCGGAGCGTGCGGCTTTGCCTCACTCGTTGCTTTTATCCACAACCGGCTTTCCATCCGCATCAAGCAACGGCGTGAGGCCACCCCCATAGACTGATCTCGCAAATAAATACAACGCACCGGTTTGTTTGTCTTTAAAAATAATGGTTCTTGGCATATCCCAATTAACAGCACCTTCATCATGAACAACTTCAAATCTTGTCACTTTGGGTTCTTTCGCCATGCTGGTTCCTCCTTACCTTACCACCCTCGCCCCGAACGGCAGCAGCGCCAGCTTCGCGAACTTGAGCGCCTGCAAGCCGAAGGGTATCCCAATGATGGTCGCGCACCAGGCCAGGCCGATGGCCAGCGACGCGACGGCAAGCTCCCAGCCCAGCAACAGAATCCACAAAATATTCAGCAGGAGATTTACCGCACCGCCGCGCTCGTAGACCACGCGCCGCCCAAAGGGCCACAGGACGAACCCGGCGATTTTGAAGCACTGCTTCCCGAAGGGGATGCCCACGATGGTAATGCAACAGAGCAATCCGGCCAATACCCAACCCAGGGCCAGCTCCAGCCCGCCGAAAATCACCCATAATATATTGGCGATGGTTCTCATGCCGTTCCATTCTCCAATTCTGTAGGGGTGGCCTGCGGGCCACCCGACGAAAGCATATTTCTTGTGAGCGGGTGGCCCGCAGGCCACCCCTACATGCCACACGTTGCCCTACACGCTGATCAGCCGTTCCGCCGTGGCGGAAATCTGCGCCGCCGCCTCGTTGATCTCCCGCGAAAGCCCGCAGCGCTTATTCTGCTCGTGCACCTCGCGGGCGCAGGCCATGATCTCCTCCAGGCCGGTCTTCATCTCGCCGAACCGGCGCGCCAGGCTCAGGCTGCTCTCCATTCCCAGCAGCTGCTTTTCCGCGCGCTTGATGGCGTCGCGCACGCCCTGGCGCGAGATGCCCTCGTTGCCCGCGATCTCGGCCAGCGAAAGGTCCTCTTCGTAATAATACTCCAGAAATTCGCGCTGTTTTTCCGTCAGCAGCTCACCGTAGAAATCCAGCAGCAGCGCAATGGAATAGTCCTTCGCCATGGCGTTCACCCCTCCAAACCTGTAAAGGCATTCTCTTTACACCCGAAGCGCAAGAAGGATTATAAACCATCCCGCCGCGTTTGTCAACCCCTATTTTCCGCCGGGTTCGGGAAAGTTCGGTGGAAAACTCTGTGGACAGCCCGCGTTTTCCACTTTTTTTTCCGGAGCCCGGCCCCGGACCCCCATATAATGTGAGGTCCGGGCCAATCCGATCACAAAAACTGTTAAAAACCGGGTGGATAAGTATTTTTCTTGCAATTTTCCCTGGAACCGCTTATAATATGGTGGAGTACAAATTGGCGGACGTCCATCAGAGAGGGGAAGTAAAAATGCGCAAAACGATTCTCGCCGCGGCAGCGTTGGCCGCGGCTTTGGCCCTGACGCTGTGCGCCTGCGGCTGGCAGCGTCCCGCCCGGCAGGCAGGGGCCACCACGGCATACGATCTCACCGAGCAGCAGGCCCCGCTTCCGGCCACGGAGGCCGCGGCCTCCAAGAAATCCGCCGTGCCCGCGGCGGCAGCCGTCAGAGGCGCCACCGCCGCCACGACCAAGGCAACCACCACGGCCATAACCACCACGGCCACGACACAGCCCCAGACCGCAACGCAGCAGATTGCAGCCACCATCCAGCCCGTACCCACGACCGCGACCACCAAATCAATCACGACCATACCGGCCACAACCGTGCCGCCCACGACGCTTCCGCCCTTCCGCGGGGCGGAGATCGTGCTGGCCGGGCCGGGCCGGGGCATTGACGAGAGCCTCCACCGGGATCCCCATGCGGTGTACGCCATCGACATGGGTGGCCGCCGGTTCGATTTCCAGCCGCGGGCCTACAGCCCGGGCGGCGCCTTCGCGGTCGACGTGTACCTGGACAACCGCGACGGCAGCTACGCCAAGCTCGACACCTTCACCAGCACTGCCCCGAACGCCGGCGTGTACAGCATCGTGCTGGTGACCCCGGATTCCGCCGTCACCCTGGACGATCGCCAGAACCTCACGCTCATCACCAACGTATACCGCTTCGAGCTCTCCACGGGCGGCGCGCGGTATTCGGTGCGCTATCTGGCCACCCACGCGCCCTACGCCCTGACCGCCTATTATGGATTGGACGGGGCAGGCAGGTTCAGCAGGTTTACGTTCTGATGAGATTCTTCACGCGCAAAACATCGCCCACGCTTCGTAATAATTATTTTCACGAACTTCACGGTTGAAGTCGCACTGCCATCATTATTATAGGCGTCGAATACCATTCAACGCCTCCCATAGACAAGGAGGCCCCTTATGCGCGCCTTCGCCCGTTCCTTCCGCTACGCCTTCCGGGGCCTGCGGCTCTGCCTGCGCGAGCGGAACTTCCGCTTCCACACGGCCCTGGCGGCCTACATGTTTGGCTACCTGCTGCTCTACGACTGGTTCGTGCTCACGCGGGGGCAGTGGGCCGCGCTGATTGTATCCACCGTGTTGGTGCTGTTCTCCGAGGCGGTGAACACCGCGCTGGAAACCCTGGTGGACCTCGCCAGCCCGGCCAAACACCCCCTGGCCGCCCGGGCGAAGGACATCGGCGCGGGGGCGGTGCTGGTGTGCTCCATCGGCTCGGTGGCGGTGGGCCTGGCGGTGCTGCTGCAGCCCGCGGCGTTCCGGGCACTGGCGGCGTACTACACGGCCAAGCCCCTGATGCTTTTCGTGCTGGCGCTGAGCCTCGCCGCCACGGGGCTGTGGGTGTTCCCGGATTGGGGAAAGAAACGCTAGATTACCGAACAAAAATTTGATAAAAAGCTTGACACTGTGGCAAAATCAGGCTATACTGTTGTTGGCTGTCCGGGGTGGCGGTGGCCGGGCACATAAAGAAATAACCGCCCCTCAAGCTTGACAACCTTGGGCGGTTATTTCTTTACCCATCATTGGGAAAAGGGCGTGCCGTTTCGGGCAGGCCGCTTTCTATGTTTATTATAAGCTGTTTTAGACGGTAGTAGTGATATTTCGTTTGCGGGCGGCTGACACGCCGCCCCTATAGATAAGTTTGCTGCCAAAACCGATAAAAACGCACCACCTGTAGGGGCGGCGTGCCAGCCGCCCGCAACATATTTGTCACTACAAAAGTCTAAAAGAGCCTTATTATATCGCTCAAACTTCATTTTGTCAAGTAATAAATTGAAAATCGGAGAATCAATGAACCACACCGCTTTCATCGCCATCGTCGGCTGCCCGAACGTGGGCAAATCCTCCGTCCTCAACGCTCTGCTGGGCGAAAAGGTCGCCATCGTCAGCGAAAAACCGCAGACAACACGCACGCGTATTATGGGTGTTCTCACCGAGGGCGAGCGTCAGCTGGTCTTCACCGATACCCCCGGACTGCACCGCCCGCGCACAAAACTGGGCGAGCACATGGCCAAAGCCGTGCGCGACGGGCTCGACGGCGTGGACGCCTGCCTGCTCGTCGCCGAAGCCCCCGGCAAGGGCCTGCGCCCACAGGAGGAACAATTGCTGGCCGACTTCAAGCGCCAGCGCACGCCGGTCATCCTGGTGCTCAATAAAATCGATCTCCTGCGCCGCAAGGAGGACTTGATGGAGCGCATCCTGCTGTTCAGCCGATCTCACGATTTCGCGGCGGTGGTGCCCTGTTCGGTGAAAACCGGTGACAACCTGCCGGCCCTGCGCGAGGAGCTCAGCGCCCTGTGCGGCGCCCTGGAGCTCTCCGAAGGCTTCTATTTCCCCGAGGACACCCTCACCGACCAGCCCGAGCGCGTGCTGGCCGCCGAGCTGCTGCGCGAGCAGCTGCTGCGCCGCCTGGAGGAGGAGATCCCCCACGGCACGGCGGTGGTGATCGAAAAATTTCACACGCGCGCGGATGGCCTGCTGGACATCGAGGCCACCATTTTTTGCGAGCGTGAAAGCCACAAGGGCATGATCATCGGCAAAGGCGGGGCGATGCTCAAGAAAATTGCCAGCGCGGCCCGCGCCGAACTGGAGGCCTTCTTCGATTGCCGCGTAAACCTCCAGTGCTGGGTAAAGGTCAAGGAGGGCTGGCGCAACCGCGAGGGGATAATACGGAACTTTGGGTTGGAGTGAAACGAATGAGCAAAAAGAAGGCCAAGCCCACGCGAAATGAATTTGTTTGGTTCGCCGATGATATCGGTCTTCAACGCGCCGCGCGGAGCAAGGACGTGCGAACGGTCATGGACCGCAAGATCAGCCCTGACATCAACCTGAACGCGCCGCTGCTTCCGCCGCCGCGCAGGCTGCCGCCTAAAAAGGAGCGGCTACTTGCGGCTCTGCTGTTTATCGCCGCACTTTTGGGTTTTGTAATCTGGGCCGTGCTGCGCTCTCTGCTGTAGGGGCGGCGTGCCAGCCGCCCGCATTATGCGAAAGGGGTTTTTTATGCGCAAACCAATGCACCGTTCCATGATGCAAGTCTTCGTCAAAGAAAGCGGCAAAGCCCTTGCTTTTTATCGGCGCGCGTTTGACGCGGAGGTGAAATGCGATCACCGGAACGCGGACGGAACCGTCGCCCACGCGGAGCTGGACATTTATGGCCAGGTGTTCGCAATCAGTGAAGCAGGAGAACCTGAGGCGATACCGGGCAATACGATGATGTTTTGTTTGCATTTCGGCAAGTGCAGGGAGGCTTTTGTCCAACATGCGTATGATGTGCTGAAGGACGACGCGAAAATCCACGATCCTCTCGGCCCGTGCGATTACAGCCCGCTGCACTTCTGCTTAATAGATCAATTTGGCGTGAACTGGTGCATTTTTGTGTGAGCGCAATCTGTAGGGGCGGCAATCTTGCCGCCCGAATTTTTATATACAACCCGCCCTATTTTTTATATACAACCCGCCCGGTTTTTTATAGGGATTGCCTCAACAGCGTCTTTACAGGCGAAAAAATCTGTGGTATAGTATAGCTATGAGAAAAGAAACCAAAGACGAGAACCGCCGCTGCCCAAAATGCGGGCGGTGCGAAAATCAGATCAACGCGGGATACAACCGTTCCGGCACACAGCGCTGTGTTTGCAAAACCTGCAATCACAAATACACGCTCAATGGAAAGACGCGGGAGTATTCCGAGGAAACGAGGGAACAGGCGATGAAGCTCTACTATTCTGGCGTGAGCGGCCGGGGCACCGGAAAGGCCATGGGCATCGGCAAAGGGACGGTTCTCAATTGGATCAAAAAAACGACTGATGAATTGTGAATTGTGAATTATGAATTTCTCCCCGCGCATTGACATGGATATATTTTTCCGCTACAATAAGCAGTATGGGAAGGGGGCCGCGCCATGCACAGCAAGACCAAATACGCCGTCAGCACCGCCCAGGTGAGCGCTCTGTTCGCCGCCGCGGGGCTGGGGGAGGTCACAGAGATAGCGCCGTTGGCCGACGGGTGGTACAATAACGTGCTGGCCGTCACGGCGGGCGGGAAGAAATACGTGCTAAAAATAGCCCCCCTGCCGGAGGTGCCGGTGCTCACCCACGAGCGGGAGCTCATGCGGCAGGAGCTGCGTTTCTATGCCCTGCTGCGCGAGCGCACCAACGTGCGCGCGCCGCGCATCCTGCACGAGGACCTCACCGGGAAGCTGATCCCCTGCGACTGGTATATCATGGACTTCCTGCCCGGGCAGCGTTTGGACAAGGCGAAGCTTTCGCCGGAGGAGCAAGCCGGGGTGGATGAAGCCATCGCGGGGATTTACGCGCAATTCCACGCGATTGAAGGCAAAGGCTACGGCTACGAGCAAATAGGCCTGGAGCCCAACTGGCACCTGGCCCTGCGCAAGATGACCCGGGCCCTGGCGGACGACTGCGCGCGCTTCGGCAAACGCTGCCCACTGGGTGAAAAGCTGCTGGGCTACATAGAGCGCCACCGCGCCCTGCTGGAGGAAGCGCCCTGCGTGCTGGTGCACTACGATTTGAATGCCAAGAATATCTTCTATCAGCTGGGGGAAGACGGCGGCGCACAGTTGACCGTCATCGACCCGGAGCGCTGGTTCTGGGGCGACCCCCTGGGGGATTACTTCATGCCGGAGTTCATGACGGCCCCGGAAAAGAAGAAATTTCTTGAAACCTATAATCGCCATACCGCCGCGCCTTTGACCATGGACCGGGGCGAGCAGATCCGCTATTGGCTCATCGTGGCCTATCTGGCGGTGACCATGCATACGGAAAAGTATTCTCGCTACCGGCCGTGGAACACCGTGTGGTGGATGGACGTGGTCGGCACGGTAACCTTCGGCCATATGGCTTTTTCCGCGTTAAAACGTCTTTCGAGATGAAGTAGGCGGCCCACAGGCCGCCCCTACAGTTATTGCCGCAAGAAAGGGTTTGGTGTTATGTTCACCCGCCGTGTCCTCACCGTTTTGCTGCGCATTCTAAAGCTCCCCTGCAACCGCTTTGTCGTTTCCGCCGCCGGCTTCAAGAAGGTCACGGCGTTCTTTGTCGTGCTGTTCCAGCTGTTCGGGGCGCTGCTGTTCGACTGGCCCACCACGCCCGACGGCCCGGACCTCGACCTGTCCAAATTTGAGCTGGTGTGGCAGGACGAGTTCGACGGGGGCGCGCTGGACCTGGAAAAATGGGGCGGGCACTACGTCTATGGCGTGAACGACTGCCAGCCGCGCGACACCGCCTGGTGGACCCTGGACCAGGTAAGCATCGTGGATAACCAGCTGGTTATCACCGCCGATTTTAGGGAGGATGGCCCGCGGGGGGCGAAATACTACTCCTGCGGGATCGACACCAGCCCGCTGCACAGCTTCGTCGGCAGGGACAAGGGCTACGAGCAGCTCTACGGCTACTTCGAGGTGCGCGCCAAGTTGCCCAGGGGCGACGGCTTCAACCCCGCGTTCTGGCTGCTGTGCGAGGGCATGTTCGAGGATGTCACCACCGGCGTCACCGGCTGCGAGATCGACGTGTTCGAAACGAAGACCAACCCCTCAGGCAAATACAAACGCTGGAAGGATTCGGTCTATCACACTGTGCATGTGGGCAGCTACGACGCGTTTCACAGGTCAGAGATGCAGGGGCACTTCTATGTGGATAACCCCACGGTGCAGTTCAACACCTACGGCTTTGAGTGGAACGAGAATGAGTATATCTGGTACATCAATGGGGTGGAGAGCGCCCGCACCAGCTTTGCCGGGGTGTGCCGCGTGCCGCTGTACTTGATTCTATCCCTGGGCGTGGACGAATACGTGAACAAAGAGCAGCTGCCAGCGGAATTTGTGATCGACTATGTAAGAGCGTATCAGTATAAATGAAGACACGCCTGTAGGGGCGGAAAGCCAAGCCGCCCGCAACAATACTACCATTTTCTGTAGGGGCGGCGTGCCAGCCGCCCGAAACAAAATACTACCATTTTCTGTAGGGGCGGCGTGCCAGCCGCCCGAAACAAATTTGCTTTTGTGCGCGGGTGGCCCGCAGGCCACCCCTACAGGCCATACATACGAAAGGCTGTGATCCCATGCTGTCCTCCTGGTTATCCGCCAACTGGATCATGTACCGCAAGGCCCTGGCCTTCGGCCGCCTGCTGCGCCTGCCCTGCTCGCGGATTGTGCGGGCCGCGCCGGGCCTGAAAAAAATCACGGCGTTCTTCGTCGCGATGTTCCAGCTATTCGGGGCGCTGGTGTTCGATTGGCCCACCACGCCCGACGGCCCGATGATCGACATGAGCAAATTTGAGCTGGTCTGGCAGGACGAGTTCGAGGGGAACGCGCTGGACAAAAACATCTGGAGCGGCCATTACATCTGGCAGAGGGACGGCTATCTGCGCAGCAACGCCTGGTGGGACATGGACCACGTCAAGGTGGAAGGCGGCAATCTGGTCATCACCGCCGAATACAAGGACACGGGCCCGAGCCCCACCGGGTTTTACGCCTCGGGCATAGACACCACCCCACGAGGCGGCCAGTACTACGGCGGCGCGGGCTACGAGCAGCTCTACGGCTACTTTGAGACCCGCTGCCTCCTGACGGGCAAGGACGGGATGAACGCGGCCTTCTGGCTGCTGTGCGAAGGCATGTTCGCAAAAAATCCCAGCGGCGTGGGCGGCAGCGAGATCGACGTGTTCGAGACCAAGACGGACCTCACCGGCAAGGAGAAGCGCTATAAAGACTCCGTCTATCACACCATCCACGTGGGAGGCTACGATAATCCCAATCACAAAAACCAGAACCTGGGGCATTTCTACGCGGTCAATCCAACGGAAGAGTTCAACACCTACGGTGTGGAGTGGAACGAGAAGGAGTATATCTTCTACATCAACGGGCAGGAGACCGCCCGCACGGATTTCGCCGGGCCGTGCCAGGTGCCCATGTACCTGATCTTCTCCCTGATCGTGGACGAAAACGTGAAGAAAGAGCAACTGCCCACGGAATTCGTGATCGACTATGTGCGAGCGTATCAGTATAAATGAGGGCCGCGCCTGTAGGGGCGGAAAGCCAAGCCGCCCGATACAATACACCATTTTCTGTAGGGGCGGCGTGCCAGCCGCCCGATACAATACACCATTTTCTGTAGGGGCGGCGTGCCAGCCGCCCGCAACAAAATACTACCATTTTCTGTAGGGGCGGCTAGCAAGCCGCCCGCAGGAAAAAA
>Ga0123353_10019395_pt1 | contig 10102 bp, 5 predicted proteins | sample TergutLab28metaG_3_FD_92763 | JGI IMG/M metagenome (GOLD analysis project Ga0123353, IMG submission 92763) | Labiotermes labralis P3 segment gut microbial communities from Petit-Saut dam, French Guiana - Lab288 P3 | ecosystem: Host-associated > Arthropoda: Insects > Digestive system > Gut ...
CGCTGTAGTCGGGGTTGGACACTATGAATTTTTCCGCGAGGTCCTTCATCAGAGCCTGGTCGTCCTGCGCGGCCCAAACCTTGATGGTGTGCGCGGCGCCTGCATCCCCTGTGCCGCCCGAAGCGCTGCCGCCACCGGCGTCGCCCCCGGAGCCTGCACCCCCGGAGTCTGCGCCCCCGGTGTCGCCCCCGCCTTGTGACGTTTTGCCGTCATCGCCCGGGGTCCCGCACGCTACCAGCGCAAATACGAGTATGGCCGCCATTAGTAAAGCAATGATCCTTTTCATGATTGATCCTCCATTCATTTTTTTGTCTAAAGTTAATCTACATTTCTAATTGAGTATCGCGTCTTCCGTGTCCGCGTCAAACAGGTGAATCTTGTGCATGTCCACGCCGACCTTTATTTCGGCCCCGGTCCTGGCGCTTGTCGTCGGGGCTACGCGGGCCGTCAGCGTAGAGTCGCCGTATTTCAGGTACAGGTACACCTCGCTGCCCATCAGCTCGCTCACCTCCACCGAGACGTCGATGACGGCGCCGGCGTTGTCGGCAAGGAACTGCTTGTCGTCATAGATGTCCTCGGGCCTGATCCCCAGCTTCACGTTGCGCCCGGCGTACGGCTTGATCGCCTCGAGCGCCTTCTCGGCGTGGATGTACAGCTTGTCCTCTTTTATTTTCAAATAATACCCCTTGCCGTCGGATTCGAGGACCGCGTCCAGGAAGTTCATCTGCGGGCTCCCAATGAACCCGGCCACGAAGATGTTGCACGGGCTGTCGTAGAGGTTCTGCGGCGTATCGACCTGCTGGACCAGCGCGTCGCTCATGACTACGATGCGGTCGCCCATCGTCATCGCTTCGGTCTGGTCGTGCGTGACATACACAAAGGTCGTGCCCAGCTGCTTGTGCAGTTTGATAAGCTCTGTGCGCATCGATGTGCGCAGCTTCGCGTCAAGATTCGACAGCGGCTCGTCGAGCAGGAACACCGCCGGGTTGCGGACCATCGCCCGCCCCAGGGCCACCCTCTGCCGCTGCCCGCCGGACAGAGCCTTCGGCTTCCTGCTCAGAAGATGCTCGATGTCCAGGACTTTGGCCGCTTCCCTGACCCTCTTGTCGATCTCGTCCTTCGGCATTTTCCTCAAGTCGAGGGCGAACGCCATGTTCTTGTAGACTGTCATATGCGGATAAAGCGCGTAGCTCTGGAACACCATGGCAATGTCGCGGTCTTTCGGGGGCACGTCGTTGACGAGCCTGTCGCCGATATACAGCTCGCCTTCCGAAATGTCCTCGAGACCCGCTATCATCCTCAGCGTCGTCGACTTGCCGCACCCCGACGGGCCTACAAGGACGACAAACTCTTTGTCGGCGATCTCGAGATTGCAGTCTTTCACCGCCACAACATCCCCGGGGTAGATTTTGTAAATGTGCCTGATCGAAATACTTGCCATTATACTTCCTCCCTTATTTGATCTTCTTCCTTCCGTAAATATCAGTCATTCCGGAAATCTTTTCCGCGAGGCTGCCGCGTAGCGCCTTGTCCGTCAACCTCCACCGCCAGTTGTTCCCGCCCAGAGTGGACGGCGTGTTCAAGCGCGCCTCGCTCCCGAGGAGCAGCCAGTCCTGCATGGGGATTACAGCCAGGTCCGACACGCACGACAGCGCAAGCCGTATCATCCCGAGCGGCAGATCGCTCCTCCGGCGGACCCCCATATACTCCATCGCCTCGCGTATGCAGTCGGGAGCAGCGCTCCTGCTCCATGCCTTACTGGTCTCGTTATCGTGCGTCCCCGTGTAAACCACGGAGTTTGACACATAGTTGTACGGGATATTGTCGCCCGCCTCCTTGTCGCCGAAAGCGTACTGTATGATCTTCATGCCCGGGTATGTGCTGTATTCCAGGAGCTCCTTGACATCGTCCGTCATGAACCCCAGGTCCTCCGCTATGATGCTGGCGTCGTGCATCGTGCGCTCCACCATGTCGACAAACTCCCTGCCGGGGCCCTTTCTCCAACGGCCGCCCGCCGCTGTTTTCGCGCCGTACGGGATGGCGAAATAACTCTCCAAACCCCTGAAATGGTCGATCCGCATCACGTCAAACAGATCGAAGCTCTTCCGCAGCCGCTGTATCCACCACACGTACCCGGTTTTCGCCATCGCGTCCCAGCAGTACAGCGGGTTGCCCCAAAGCTGCCCGTCGGCGGAGAAGTAGTCGGGAGGGCAGCCGGAAATCTCTATCGGCACATTGTTCTCGTCGAGCTGGAACAGTTCGTGGTTCTCCCACACGTCCGAGCTGTCCAGCGAGACATATATCGGGATGTCCCCGATGATCTTCACGTTTTTTGACTTCGCGTAAGCCCTGAGCGCGCCCCACTGCTTGTCGAACTGGTATTGGACGAACGCGTGGAAGCGGATGTCCTCCGCGTATTTTGCCTTTATCGCGTCGATCGCGCCCTTTTCGCGGTTGCGCAGCGGCTCGTCCCATTCCATCCACGGGAGGAGGCCCTGTGCCGCCTTGATGACCATGTACAGGCTGTAATGTTCGAACCAGGGGTTTCGCCCTATGAACCCGTCCAGCGCCGCGTCGTCCTTGAACCGCGAACACGCCTTGCGCAGGACCGTCTCCCGGTTGGTGTAGATTCTCAGGTAGTCCACGAGCTTGTCGGAGCCGCCCCAGTCCAGCCCTGCGTAATCCCCGCGGTCGAGCAGGCCTTCCTCGCGGAGCGTGTCGAAATCGATGAAATACCCGTTCCCGGCAAACGCGGAGAAGCTCTGGTACGGGCTGTCCCCTTCGCCTGTCGGGGTGAGCGGGAGTATCTGCCAGTAACTCTGCCCCGCTTCGTCGAGGAAGTCCAGCCACCTTCGGGCGCTTATCCCGAAATTCCCGATCCCGTAAGGCGACGGCAGGCTGCTGACCGGCAGCAAAATGCCGGCCGACCGTCGGGCAAAACCATGTTTAACAGCTTCGGTATGCATACGGCTACCCTCTTCCGCAAACAGGCGCGCCACCCGGCCTGTCTACCGATTTATCAACACCAATTGTTCTATTATCTACATTATTTTCCCATATTCTTCGCTTTTTCTACATTATTTTGATATTTTATACGAATTAAAGCCGCTAGTCAAGCCTTGATTTTCATGAATTTGAAAAGAAATCATATGCTAATAACCAGCTCGTCGATCATCGATATGGCCTTTTCGTCGTCCCCGCTCAGGACGCAAAGCAGGATGCCATCAAGCGCAGCGCCGAAACCGGCCGCGTGCGTATACAAACGAAGACTATCCGCGATGGCCTTGATCAAAGAAGAATCGAAGGAATCGATGGCGCCTTTCAGCTTGTGCAGCTCAGCTTTGATCAGTTCCGTGTCGACGGGCATGCCCTGCCGATGGCCATTAATTCCAGAAAGCGCCTCTCCCACGTTATTGCGCAGCTCCTCCAAATCCGCCAGCAGCTTCGGGCTCCCGGACCGGACCAGCGGAATGCTCCCCTCCCGGCCGGCGCTTTCCAGCGCTTCCGCGGCTTCCGCCAGGCCCTCGGCGCCGATGTTGGACGCGGCGCTCTTCAGCGCGTGGACATATATCGTGAACAACGGGATGTTTGCCGTCTCGAGGCATGACGAGATCTCTTTGACCTTCTCGGTGCTGTCTTTATGAAACACCGTGAGCGTCTTGATGTAATTTTCCATAGAGCCGCCAGCCCTGGCCAAACCCTTGCTTATGTTTACCCCCTTGATCTCGATTGCGCCCTGCGGTCCCGGCCCTGCGCCATCGCCGACCGGCCCTGCGCCATCGCCGACCGGCCCTGCGCCATCGCTGACCGGCCCTGCGCCGTCGCCGCCCGCCCCTGCGCCATCGCCGACCGCCCCTGCGCCATCGCCGACCGCCCCTGCGCCATCGCCGACCGGCCCTGCGCCATCGCCGACCGGCTCTTCTTTTTCCCATAATTCTTCGGGTATCCACTTGAACAGGATTTCGTTGAGCCTCGCTATGTCGATCGGTTTTGGCAGGAAATCATCAAAACCGTTTTCCAGGAATTCCCCCCTTACCCCAGCAACGGCGTTCGCTGACAATGCGATGATCGGTATGCCTTTCTCGCACGCGCACTCCCCCTCCATCCCACGTATCTTACGAGTGGTCTCCACGCCATCCATGTCAGGCATCATATGATCCATAAAAATCAGGTCGAAGCGCGAAGCCATGACCGCCTCCAGCGCTTCGAGGCCGCTTGAGCACGAAGTGACCTGGACCCTCAGGGGCTTCAGCAACCCTTCGAGGACGGTCAGGTTAGTTTTGATGTCGTCGACGCTCAGTATCCTGACGCCGGGGGCCACATATCCCGAAAGCCTGCTGCCCGAGGCGCCGATCGAGTCAAAATACGACACGCCGTTCAGGAAATCCGCGACGGGCAGCGTGAATATCGGCGTTGTGAGGACGCTGATATTCTTTTCTTTGACCGCTTCGCCAAACTCCGCGACCAGCATGATCCTGGCGTCGGTCTTCAGCTCCCCGTACTCCTGCTTGGCGCGTTCGTACAAAACCGCCGCCACAAAAACAAAAGAGTAGGCATTGCTGACCAGGTCATTGTAGAACTCTGAAGTCGTCGCTACGAGCTTATGGATGACGCCAAGCCCTTCCATCGTCTGAACGATGGAATTCCTGCAGACTTCGCGCCGCTCAAAAATCAGGACCTTCTTGTTCTCCACGTCGTCCACGACCGCCAGTTTCCTGTGGTCTATTATGCCCTGCGGCAGCCTGACCGTAAAAACGCTGCCCTGCCCGGGCGCGGAGCGCACTTCTATCTCCCCGTCCATCGCCTCGACGACGCTTTTCGTGATGGCAAGCCCCAGCCCCGTCCCCTCGACGTTCCTGTTTCTCGCTTGATCGAACCTGGTGAACTTGTCGAAGAGCTTTACCATGTCCTCCTGTTTGATGCCGCTGCCGCTGTCCGCCACTTCGATGACCAGCATTATGGCGTCCCCGCCTTCCGGCGTCATGTTCACCGAAAGCGAGACATGACCTCTGTCCGTGTATTTGACGGCGTTGCCCAGGAGGTTCAGCATGACCTGGCGGATCCTTTTTACGTCGCCTTCAAGGGCGGCGGGGATTTGGTTGTCGATGTTCACGACAAAGCGCAGCCCCGGTTTGTGCGCTTTGGACTTGATGATATGGACGACGTCGTTAATCAGCGACGACGGCATGTATTCGTTCCGGACGATACCGATGTTTCCGCTCTCAATCTTGGAAAAGTCCAGAATATCGTTGATGATATCCAGCAGGTTGCCCCCAGCCTGCTTTATTGTAAGCATGTACTCCTGGGCGACTGGGGGGATGTCCTCGCGCAAGGACAGCTCCGCCATGCCAATGATCGCGTTCATGGGGGTGCGTATCTCATGGCTCATGTTCGCGAGAAAGTCGGACTTGGCGCGGTTGGCGTCCTCCAGGGCTTTCTGGAGCCTCTCCGTCTCGCTGACGTCGTCCGTGCTCCCCACAACGCCGATGACGGCTCCGTTGTCGTCGCATAGCGGCGTCGTGTACGAATGAAAAACACGCCCGTCCACTTCATTTATCCAGTTTTGCGGCCCTTCGCTGAATGTTTTTTCCACATTCGACACTATGTTCAAATAATCCGCGTTGTCCTCGATGAGCGAGATGTTATTGCCTTCCATCTCCTTCGCGAACGGCAGCAGGATCGATGCGTACTGGCCTTTGAATGTCGTGATGACCCTGTTGTTGTCTACGCTCCATATAAGCCCCTTATAGTTATTGGAGACAACCTGCAGATTTTGAGCAATGGCGCTGCGCTGCATGGCGCCGACGATCAGAAGCCCCCATGATCGGAGGATGTTGATCTCTGTGTCCGAAAAAAGGCGCCGCCGCCGGCAATCGTCGAAACTGACGGTACCCCACAGGTTATTGGCGACAAAAATGGGGATGACGGCAAGCGACCGGATCAGATGCTTAGACAGGAAACGTTTTTCCTGCTCCGGGAGATCGTCGACCGGCCCGCTGATTATCTCGTCACGCATGAGTATTTGCCGCCATCCCGGAACGGTATCCTGATATGAATACTCTACCGCTGTACCGAGCCCGTCAATTCCCGACCAACTGCAAACCCGCTGAAAATACAGCTTACCGTCGTCTTTTTCGATGTTTCGCCACATATGGACGCGATCGAGCTTGGCGAACCGGCCGATCATCTCCATGCCGCGCCGCAATGCGCTGATGTAGTCCCTCGCGCCCGACTCGAGCAGGAGCTTGGCCGCCTCGTTGACGATGCGCATCAGCTCGTGGTTGTACTCAGCCTCGCGGCGCGCGCGCGTGCTGTCCTCCACCGCGACGAGCAGGTTCGCTTTTTCAGTTGCGTTGATCTGCCGCTGCTGTTCGAGCTGCATTGTCATGTTGTTGAACGCCACCGCAAACTCGCCCATGAAGTCGACGCGCTGCCCGTAATCCCCTTTCGCGACCTGCTGGGCCTGCCAGGTGAGGTGCGTGAGCGTCGCATGCAGCGATTTCAACGAGGATGCTAACTCATTGCTCGGTCGCGGTATCGCACATTTTAGATTGCCCGCCGAAAGCTCTTTCGCGAAGCCCCTCGCTTCAGTCAGCATTTCTTTCAGGAAAACAAGAGCTTTGCCGACGTCCATGAAAGATTCGGGCAGGTCCTCTATATCCAGCGAAGCGTTTAGCGGATCATATATCGTATCGCGCAGATACCCGAACAACTTATCGGCGACCTGCTTTAAGACGTTTTGGATTTCACCGGGCTCTTCCATTTGTCGCACCTCGTGTCAGTATGTCTTCGGCTATAACGTCGCGTGTCTTCGGCCACAACACCGCGTGTCTCCGGCTACTGCATCGCGATCTGTTTAAACTGGTCGCTGACACTTAGGAAAAGGTCTACGATGCCGGGGTCAAAGTGAGTCCCGCTTTCTTCGGAAATGATCTCGACCGCTTTCTCATGCGAGAAAGGCTCTTTATACGGCCGTACCGACACAAGCGCGTCGTAAACATCCACCAACGCCATGGCCCTGCCGAGCAAAGGCGTTTCGCCGCCCTTCAGGCCTCTCGGATAACCGCTGCCGTCCCATCTTTCGTGGTGGGTGGCGGCAAAGACTTTCGAATACTCCAGGAATTTATGTTCTGTGGTGTTGTTCTCTATTTCCGTTATCGCTTCCTCGCCGATGCTCGTATGCGTCTTGATCACTTCAAACTCCTCGTCTGTCAGCTTTCCGGGCTTGAGGAGGATATTATCTTTTATCGCGATTTTTCCGATATCATGAAGCCGCGTCGACTGAACGACCAGTTCCATGTCCCAAGTCGTTGACTCGTCCCTGTACTGATCGTCGTCAGGCATTTTTTCCAAAAGTACTTGCATATAGCGCTGCGTCCTGTCTATGTGGCCGCCTGTAATGTCGTCCCGGCGGTCTACGAGCTTTGTCATTGTGTTGAGGATGGCGTTTTGCAGCTCGGTGACGGTCCTGGTCTTGGCCTCCACCATTCTCTTCAGGTTCTTGTTGAAGTCCTGCAGTTCGTGCTTTTGCGATTCCACCAGCAGGTGCACCTCGATCCGCTTTCTCAGCAGCGGCGGTGAAAACGGCTTGATGATATAGTCGATCGCGCCCAGAGAGAGCCCTTCCAGTTCGCTCTCGCAGTCGTTTTTTGCGGTAAGGAAAATAACGGGGACATGGCTGGTCTTGCCGTCCCCCTTGATTTTCTTGATGACCTCGTATCCGTCCATTTCCGGCATGTCTACGTCCAGGAGGATCATGTCGGGCATGTACTTCTCAAGTTTTTTCAGCAGCAGCCTGCCGGATATGAATGTGAAAATGTTATATGAATCCGACAGCGTGTCGGAGCCGATCGTCAGGTTTGTCACATCGTCGTCGACAATAAAGATAGTTTTGCGCTCCATAAAGCTGTTGGTCCTTCCCTGTTTGGTTATTTGTCTAATTAAACCATTAAAAGGGAATTATTTCAACATTTATTTCTACATTTTCAGTGAGTATTCAGGAGTGCATCTTTCAAGGCTCGTTATGGTTACCATTTAAACTGCTTATTCAGGCCGCACCAGGCAATGCTTCCCGTAACCTATGAGGTCCCCCCTGCCCGCATCGCGCAGGGCGCGGAGGACAATTGCACGGTTTTGCGGCTTCCTCCACTGCAGCAGCGCCCGCTGGGCCGCCTTTTCCTTCGGGGAGCGCGGGACGTAAACCGGTTTCATCGTTCGCGGGTCTATCCCGGTGTGGTACATGCACGTCGACAGCGTACCGGGCGTAGGGTAAAAATCCTGCACCTGCTCCGGCTGCCGCCCCGACCTGTTCAGGTAAACCGCGAGCTCGATCGCATCCTCGATCGTGCATCCCGGATGCGAGGATATCAGGTACGGCACGAGATACTGGTCTTTTCCGTAGCGGGCGTTGAGCCTCATAAATTTTTCCGCGAACCTCTCATACGCGCCGAACCCCGGTTTCCCCATGTGCCCGAGGACTCTGGCGGAGCAATGCTCCGGCGCGACTTTCAGTTGCCCGGATATGTGGTTCTTTACCAGCTCCGCAAAAAACTCTCCCTTCCTGTCGAGCATCAGATAGTCGAACCGTATCCCCGAGCGCACGAAAACTTTTTTGACGCCCGGCAGAGCCGCGACTTTCCGCAGCAGATGCAGATAGTCTGTATGGTCGGTCTCGACATTCTCGCAGGGCTCCGGGGCGAGGCAGTTTTTGCCGGGGCACATGCCTTTGGCAAGCTGCTTTTTGCAGGACGGCCTCCGGAAGTTGGCCGTGGGGCCTCCGACGTCGTGGATATACCCCTTGAAATCCGGGCGGGCGGTCAAACCCTCAGCCTCGCGGAGCACAGAAGCGTGGCTCCGGGACGAAACCACCCTGCCCTGATGGAAAGACAGCGAGCAGAAATTGCACGCCCCGAAGCACCCCCTGTTGTGGATGATCGAAAAGCGCACTTCTTCGATTGCAGGCACGCCGCCCGCCTTGTCGTATTTCGGGTGGACTTCGCGCGTAAACGGGAGATCGAAGATGCGGTCAAGCTCCCCGGCCGGCAGGGCAAACGCCGGGGGGTTGACTATCAGCGTCCGCCCCCCGCACCCCTGCGCAACCGCCCTGCCCCGGACGGCGTCGTGCTCGTTGTACTGGACCATCGCCGCCCGGGCGTAAGTACGTTTGTCCGCCGCCGCATCTTCGAACGAAGCGCAGGAAACGTACGGAAAAATACAAGCCTCCGCGCTTTCGGCTATAAACGCCGTGCCGCGGACGCCCGTGATGCTCCTTATATCCTCTTTCCTGGACAGATACCCGGCGATTTCCATGATCGCGGTTTCGCCCATGCCGTAGACCAGCATGTCGGCGCCGCTGTCGCCGAGTATCGGTGGCAGCACTTTGTCCGCCCAATAGTCATAATGCGCAAAGCGCCGCAAGGACGCTTCGAGCCCCCCGATTATTATCGGCAGTCCGGGAAAGGCCTCGCGGACGAGCCTGGAATAAACAGTGACCGCGCGGTCAGGCCGGAACCCCGTCTTCCCGCCGGGCGAGTAGTGGTCGCCGCTCCTCGGCTTCTTCGCCGCAGTGTAGCGCGCCACCATCGAATCGAGGTTTCCGGCGGTCACCAGCGCGGCGTACCTCGGCCGCCCCATCTCCAGAAAATCGGCGGCGCCGCCGCAGTATGGCTGCGCAAGAATCGCCACCCTGTACCCCCCGGCTTCGAGCACCCGGCCTATGACTGCGGCGCCGAAGGCGGGATGGTCCACATAGGCGTCGCCGGTCACGAGCAGGAAGTCGTAATAATACCAGCCGCGCTCAAGCATGTCCTCTTTGGACGCAGGTTGAAAATCACAAGTGTTCATATTTCGTAAGCCATATTTAACGTATCTTTATTCTTTTGCGCATCCGGCACAGCTTGTCCGTCTCCTCAAGTATTTCGAAACCATCCTTCAGGCAGAGTTTGACGGCAGGGTTGCCGGGCGGCGCGTCGACGAGCAAAAACTCTTTTCCAAGCCTCCGAAATTCCGAAACCGCCAGCCCTATCAGTTGCACGCCCAGATTCATGCTCCGATACTCAGGCTTTATATATAAATAATTGATCCGCGCCGCGCCCGCCCCGAA
>Ga0123353_10019397_pt1 | contig 10102 bp, 7 predicted proteins | sample TergutLab28metaG_3_FD_92763 | JGI IMG/M metagenome (GOLD analysis project Ga0123353, IMG submission 92763) | Labiotermes labralis P3 segment gut microbial communities from Petit-Saut dam, French Guiana - Lab288 P3 | ecosystem: Host-associated > Arthropoda: Insects > Digestive system > Gut ...
ACCGTACTATGAAACTTGTTTTGCTGTTCGTTTTTGATACGTCGCTCTGACAGCTGTATTTAACAACACACGGCACGACATAAGGCGGAGATGAACCAGTGTCTGTCATATCACTGTTGTGTGTATTCGTTCCACAACAGGTTCCAGACTCTAACACTACGCAAACCAAAAGGACAACTTTCAAATCTCAGGCTGACGGCGCGTCATTTTGAGGAATAAGGAGAACAGGCAGTTTCAACAAAATTATACAGTAGTACTCCACTTATCCAGATTAACTGAAAGGGCAAACCATCCGAATATGCAGCAAAGCCGGATAATTGGATTTTTTTTTAAATAGGCTACATTGGCAGTTTGAATTTCGACCTGTAATATTTACAGTATGTTCCTGCAACTATACCTCTCGACCACGCCTGATTTGAAGTTATAGAAACCATAACACTGTCCTGTACTTGATCCGATCATCGGTAATTTCAAGGTAAGTTAGTTTTTAGAATTCTCGACAAATTTACTCGAAGGGCCAAGCCGATCCAGATAATTGACAACCCGGATAACCATCGTTCGGATAAGTGGAGTTCTACTGTACTTCACACGATTAATAACGAAACAGGTAAGTATATAATACCTGAACTTAAAGGTGTACTGCGTTCCCCCCTTGCTGACGTATGTTGTGCTTTATCATCAGCAATGGCAAACCTTTCTAATTGTAGTCATCCCGTTGTGTTTTTAATTTTCAAAGAATATTCAAATTTCATTCAAGCACAACATTTAATAGTGCTATTATAGCGACATGTTTCGACTCGTACGAGTCATCATCAGGCTATCTTTTGAACCATGTTTAAGTTGTACAGCTAAGAGCGAACATTTTGGTAATGTGCACTGTCAGTTGTACAACTTAAACATGGTTCAAAAGATAGCCTGATTATGTACGAGTCGAAACATGTTACTGTAACAGCACAATTAAATGTTGTGTTTGACTGAAATTCGTATATTCTTTGATAAACCTTTCTAATCCTGAAGGTCTGTGACGAAAAATATTACAAATTAATATAAGAATCTTCGACGTTGATACGGGCCCCATTCTATAATTACAATAAGAACATTGAAAGGGCCCTAGTAAATAATCTGGCGAGACACCAGTTTGAGACCCCTGGTCTAAACTGTCGACTGAAAAGCACAATTCTCACGTCAGTCCTATAGGATGCCGCATGTCGTGTACTTTAAGAGCAGACCCAGCTTGCCAAGTCTGTCTCGTGGGTCTGTCCATGGTAATGCACTAATTAGCTACGCGATATGCAATGCTGCACCCCATCACAGCACCCAACTTCAATGACAGTATTAAATGTTTCCACTCTAGACCACTGCCGAAAATAACGACTCTTCCACATGGAAGTTCCGAAATCGCCTCATTTGACTACGGCCATCATAATCTCCTCCCGCCATAAGCAAATAATAAAACATTCAAAGGTACGTTTAAATGCTACCATTAATTTCATTAAGAACTTGTACTGTAGAATCAAAATCTGAGTAACTGGGTGTGTCAAAATTCAGTTTCCAATATCAATCATGCATATATAAGTATAAATATAAATATACATATATATATATATATATATATATATATATATACAAACAATGCTATTCCGATATGAAAGTTCTTTATCATCCTAAATGGGTAATCTTACGCGCGAATGAGGAATGGGAGAAAGTTGTCCCTCTTGGAAGTCTATCAACACGGGGAATTGAGCCGATACCTCCTGTGAAATGAGTGGGAAACTGAATTTTGTACATCCTATAGCTACACGTCACGTGTAATTGTGACAGACCTGTATCCAGAAGGGAAGATAGAACCCTGAGCAGCAGAGCAGTGCGGCCGCGAGGGACAAGAACGCCCACAAAATGCCAACTCCCGTCAGTGACGTCGCCATGGCTACTTCACAACAACAGGCACTAGTCCATCCAACAGATATACCTTGGCACTCTCAACTTCTGACAGTTACACACAATAGCGCGAGAACCATCCAGTGTTTTGATGATACAACCTAGAATCACAGTAGTCTCACGAAGTTGAATGTCGTCTTCGATCACACTGTACTTGGTATGGCCACAAACATACTGATCTGGTCACCACAGAAATATTGTAGTTAACATTACAAATTACACTCCTGCTGAGGGATGTTCGAGACCTGACGACGGACTGTTTCACCAATAGACCACGTGAAAGTAACAGGTTTGTTGGAAAGCTCTTGATATGTAGTTTGCCGTCGCTAGGAAAGAAACAGATCTTGTTTAAAAGCGAAGATAACAGTTCATAAAATTTGCACAACAGCACGAACGCAAGTTTTATTCTAGCAAACTCCGATATCACCTACATTCCATAACTGTGCAAACACGACGTCAGAAATTCATTCAACTGGACAGCATGTCTCGTCATAAAATAAATTCGGTGCTTTTATTGTTAGGTCGTGTGTGCAAAGACTTCATACATCGCACGCCATTCCACAAACACACGTTCTGTAACACGAAGCTTTAGCCATACCAAATCAAAATTTAAAAAAAAAAAAAAATCTATTTAACACCCACAACGTTTTTCATTTAAAATCCAGTAAATGTAGAAACATTAAAATTCTTGTTCGTTTTATGGATTTAATTTAGAATTTCTGTGTGCTTTATTTTTCGTCTGTCCCTTCTGTGCAGTCTCTCACAGTGTTTACTCAAGCTTTACCGCCACATGCAACAGAGGCACTATATTGAAATATGACACCGTCTTTTAAAAAAGCAGAATACGTAAACTAACTAGAAGTCATCACACGTTCCCCTCCACGTCACTCGTCATTCCAGCGTTTCGTTATCACAAGGCAGCATTCTGATAACACGCGCGTGTCTGAGTCCGCGTGAGAGCCGCGTGGTTCACTGCACTAACATCGACACTCACAAGCCCTTGGGTCTCGTGCGACTGATTCAGCAGACAGCGCACCGCGAGAGGGAATGCACATCGGCGGCGCGGAGATTTCTGCGCCGTGGATGCAGGTCAAAGAGTTACGACTCTGAAGATGGTCCGCTACCAAGACATCCCACAATGTTACGATGCGCGTAAGGACATTTAGAGAACAAATATATAAAATGCAATGGCCTGTAACACTGGCGTGATGAACAACCTTACGACACGCCTCTTCCGTCTTTGTCTTCTCATGTAGAGGAGGCGTAGGTTCAAACCACAGTTAAGTCTATGCAGGAAACATGCAAGACAAAGTGGCAGTAGGGTTTATTCATGTTTGGCATAATTCCACCAGTCTTCTGGGATATGACGACGTGTATAATGGTCTATAATTCTCGACGTTTCGGAAGACCTTATTGACTCAATCTTCAGGGCAGTATAAGAAGAACTTTCATGTACTTTTCTAATATTTCCTTGAATACAGTGGCAGCCAGCTTCTCCGAAACTTCGGTAACTCAACACTAGTCTACTCGAAGCGATATCCCAGAAGACTGCATGATTTCTCAGGGCAAACCTTGTGTTTTTCCCTCTGTATGATCATTCCATCAGTGTCTATTTCTCACCACCAGTGAGTTAAGCGATAAGTCCGCACATCATCAAGATCTCGGGTTTCTGATCCGCAGTTTATCGAAGATGGGTCGCAACGCTGTGAAATTAACTCGCCTTCTCCTACCATGTACCTGCCCATTTCAGCGCTTAGCGTATGTACGAAGGAGTCGAGTATCGAAAAGTGACATTGACTTCGTTCAAGAAATCAACGATTTCAAGAGAGGTAAAGCAGTGCCTGCACAGGCCTGTACAGGCACAGAAGGTTCTGGAAACTGAGGTTCCCTGACTTCAAGACAATCGGCACATAAAGGTGGTAAGGTTGTCAGACCTATGCACCGGCCGCCTTTACCCCCCAGGAAATATTTCTGGTACTCATATCTATTAGAGGCCCAATCGACGCCAGGGCCACAGTACCACCATCGGGAATCGAGCCCACGACCTTCCGGCTTGTAGCGCAGTGCCTCAACCAATTGCGCTACCACGTGTGACCACAACATAGTCTTAGGACATGGACAGTAACATTGTCTCCATTACTCCGCTGGCTGTGGCTGCCTTTTGGAAGTAATATATATTAAATGGTTTATCGTCATTACTTGGTCCGCAAACACAAAATTATATACGAAAAAAAAAATCTGTGTTAATATCAACGAAAACTCGGAAATAACAAAACCTCCAACAAGCTAGAATTTGGGGATCACAAGAGTGGTAAGTCTTTGGAAATTATATTATTCTTAATTTCCATGAATCGTCGAAGCTGGTAAACGTGCTGAGAGAGGGAGAAGACACCACAGACGTAGATATCAATGGGTAAAGGATTCGGGTTCGACTCTCATGAGTGTAAAGTTTGGAATAAATTTTGTTGCCTTCTACCGGTTGTTTAAGGGCAAGAAACACTTCTTAATTCCAATATAGCCCACACCGTGACTGTAAGTCTTAATGCATCGTCTACTAATATTTTTCAGGCCAAAATCCTGCTACACACAGAACTGCCATGAAAATAATGAAAATAATTACTACTTATGCATCCTTGCAGTTAATTGCATTACACACTGCACAAAGGACACGCCGCAGATGTTCCAAAATTTCTAGGTTTTAACAAATTTTGGATAGAGAGAAGACGACATATGGTTTCCATTAAGAGAGTTCGGAAGGAACTTTTCTAAAGTAAGCTAATGTTTTGTAAATTGTGGGTTATAAATTGTGGGTGTTTTGTAGCTGTGGATTGTGGAATGTGGCTATCGACAAGAGAGCCTCGCGGCAAAGGACAGCACTCTTTGTAAGATCCGAGACATAAAACAAAAACCAAGGCAAAAAATCAGACTGGGCGATACAAAAACATACGGTTCACGGCCAGTCGTTATAGCAAGAGAATCATTCACTTGTTTGTGAAACAAAAGACAAGACACGCAATGGTGTTACAACATCAAACCCAGCAACAGTCGAACTGCGTTCAGGGTTTGAAAAGTGATGCGCTGGAAACACGATAGCCTCTTAGGAACCTAAATTCCGCTGGCTGTTGCACTTATCGATACAAGCACGTACAGTGCAAGTACATGGATAAGCATATTACGGCATCCGAGCCGGATCCGGCCCTCGAAGCTACTTGGAAAATTTTGTCTACACTATGGACATTAATTTGTTGCCAGTTTTAACAAGTCTCTTGCAGAGAGAGAGACGTGTGTGTGTGTGTGTGTGTTTGTGTATGTGTGCGTGCGCGCGCGCGTGTGTGTAATAACTTTTCTTCAACGGCCATACCTACAATGATATCATCCGGAAGCTGCACGAGTAATTGTCACTGAAAATGGGATATCAGGAAAGTATAACATGGTATTGACCCGTTACCCCTCGTGTCACATTTAATGTCGAAAGAATGCCAGATAATCTTCAACTGGTGTCAGCAGCCTTGCAGTTGGACAGAGAACGAAAACAGACGTTCATTTCCATCGAGTTTTTGAATTCTTTTGGGCGCTTAACTCAGGCGATATGCCGTTATCTGAAACACTTTGGAAGGAAACCATTCTCAGGATTTGCATTCACCTGCTCCTGCGAAAAGAATACTTCCACTCAAACAAAGAGTAGGAAGAAATGTATTATACGTACAACCGTCAATCACAACATGCTTGTTTATATATTGGTTACATATACAAATATTATTGTATATTATTTTTTGTTGGCGCGACAGCCCCCCGTGCGCCAGGGCCTCCCATGGCCTCCTCATTCACGAGGATTCTAGATCACACACAACGAAGCACCACAGTCGGTAGGACTCCTCTGGACGAGTGATCAGCTCGTCGCAGAGTCCTCTACCTGACAACACACACAAAACTCACAACAGACAAACGTTCCTGCCCCCGGTGGGATTCGAACCCACAATCTCAGCAGGCCAACCGCCGCAGACCACGCCTTAGACCGCGCGACCACTGGGACCGGCATTATTGTGTATTATATATTTGTATTATTTAGAGAAACATAGAAGCTCAATCTGACGTTCATTTGGACAAATAGTCCAGAAGCAAATAGAAGGACAACTAAATAGGCCAATACGTTGACGTCTCTTCTACATAATGCAGCCAAAAATGTTTACTTTAAAGATCACAGTTTTTAAATTTCTCCCGCTCTTCTCCTAAAAGTCCAGACTAGCTGTGAAGCCCACTTAGTCTTCTATTCACTGTGTATCGGCACGTATGAATAGAGGTTTCGGAAAGGAAGAAGGTGAGGTGATGAGAAGTGAAATGATTGGGTGTGCTCTATAGGGAACAAGATGAGTATGCTGGCTACATTTCAGATCTTGTTAAATTCTGAACTGCAAGGCTACGCAACGACGAAGTTTTGATGATGTTCGGAGGGACGTGTTATAGCGGACGTTTTGAAGTGACTGTTCGTAACGTAGCTCAAGAAGCACCAAAGACTGGAAAAAAAAAAAGTTGATAGTACTCTTGTATTCAATGCTCGCCGATTTTCGAGGAGAACAACTCCTAATATTTCGGGGTGGGGGGGGGGGAAGAGATTACGTATTTTTTTGCGAGAGCACATAAATACACCAAGCGGCATTACGCAGAAATTATTACTGTTAAGAGTAGGTGGTACGTGTATTTACAAATGTGCTTCAGGTATTTAATTAGTTAAGTGAACATGCAGTTCTGACACTGAAGTAGTACAGAATACGATACCAGCTAAATTTTAGGAGTACTTTGTATCGCCTTCATGCTTTTGTAATTGTCTCTCCACTAATCACCACTTTGGTTGGATAAGGGCCAGCAGAAACAAAAACGGAAGTCTCGCCACAGGGTCTGAATACGAAGATACAACAACAGCTTTTTGACGTTAACACAAAACTCGATAAACCAGAGAGCGCACGATGGAGATGGTCCTGTAGAAATCAAAACAGCCTCGATACAATTTTACTTTCGTGAAAATTCTAAACTTTTAGAAAAATGCTGAAGGTTGAAACGCGACTGACTATGGGCTGGATGGTTCGGGATCGAATTCCGGTGGGGACGAGATTTTCCGCCCGTCCAGAACGGCGCTGGGGCTCACCCAGCCTCCTGTACAATGGGTACCGGGTCTTTCCCGGGGGTAGAGGCGGCCGGGGTGTGGGGCTGACCCCCACCCCAATTTAGAGTGCCAAGGTCCTAGAAAGAGTAGAGATCTACCTCTACTCTCCCTAAGGACCTTCGTGGCCTACGAAAAGGGTGAAAACTTACCTACCTGAAACGCGACTAAGGTATTTAAATACGGTGCATAAATTATCAGGTTTTATTAACTTGGAGTGTTTTCGAAATGTACTGAAACTTTGGTTTCAGTGAACGCGGTAGCTTATATCTCGATATCAGATCACAGACAAGAGTTCAAAATGCATGTGAAAAATTCCTATGATTCTTTTATTGAGGGAAAAAGTGAAAAACCTTATGTGGTTGTCTGTATGTGTAGACTTAACTGGCCTTTTGGTGAAAGGATTTTGATAGTGAAGTGATATTTTTGAACAGTTAGACAAATCAGGGCTGCCATGTTACTCGCACTTTTAAAAATTGTCCTGTTTATCCATAAAATTTACCACTGAAACAGAAGGTATGTCCCACAACATTTGTAAAATTAAATTAGAAATACTTTATGATAAACTCATTCTGAAATGATAAAAATGTGGAAGAAATGCCTGTGTATAAAGTGACATTAACTAATGGGAATGTATAGAAAATAACAATGAAATGCATTTCCTTTTAATCAGGAAATCGATATGTTCATAACGATCCCATTTCCTAGTAACGCAGGGTCATATGCCAGAAAAACGGTATCCTCATCTAATATATACTACAGTACGTTAGTTGTGTTCATAAATGGATACGGTTGCATAACTAACAGGCGAAAGTCTGACCAGCATCGTGTATACTAGAAACCAGAAAATATGTAATTCTGAACCGATACAAAAGCTTCCTTTCCTGTTCTCATAATCCAAACCGCAGTTCATACTAGAGAATATCACAGTCGCCGCAAAAGCATACAAGAAGCTAAACCAAATAATTTTTAATTCCCTCGGAGAAGGATATCTCCAATACCCTCAGAACCAATCTAGACGTCTACAGATGAGATAAATCTATTGCTCCTCTGGGGAATCAAACCGCGATTCCTCAGACGTCCAGCCCGCACCTAAGCGCTTTTTAACAACAGACTCCACACACAGGTTCTTCTCCGAACTGCTAGTTTTAAATTTGCAGTGTGTAGGATACATTAGACGGGCGGATATGGAATATAATCACATTTAGTGGGGTTTCCTCTAGATTTCTAGTGAAGGACACAATGGCTACCGCTCGAAACACGAATAAAATATATCTAAAAATAAGAAGTGTATTGGGTAACCAATTCGCCACAAGGTGTAAGGATCTTGCCCGACTGCGCCTACGTGATTTTCAGCATGTGTTACACACATTAAAAGGCCAACAGACACAGGTCTCCAGATTTTGCCTATTGACATGTAATGGTAAGGCTTATTACGTTATGTATGACACATGCCGGAAGTGAAACCCTAAATTCCGGAGCTACGCCACAAATTCCACGACGTCTGACCCACATACACTAGTATCACAATAAATGGCATTAATTATTTACAAGGGCTTTATGCCTGATGAACATGAAAAACACTGCGTGTCAAGATTGATATCGCGCACCAATCCGTCACGCTCAGTGCTGAAAACAACTGAGAACTTGTGCTCCATCAACATGTCAGTACGGACACGTCATATTAAAGCACCCACTTTGAGTGACGGCCCCTTCAGCTGTTAGTAGGCCCCGTGTCCGCAAACCGAAGGCTGTTGTTTGTCTGGTGCTAAAAAACGGACTGAAAATAGCAGGAGTTACCTGCTCCTTTCTTTCCATCTCTTCCGCCTTCTAATAAACAAAATGGGTCACAAGCTAACAATCGCCAAAAAGACAAATAAAATACAGTCAAATAGGACTTCCTTGGGCACTTATTTCAATTCGATGTTATGACTATCACGCAGAACAGAAGAACAAGGGTTTTTAGCTAATTTTGTTAAAATGTCTGTACTTCTAGCCTGTAGGGGCCTACACACACAGTTCCATCTAGACAAAAATAAGATGTATTGTCACCAGAACTGGTACGTGCCTTCATCAGGAATTATGAAATCAGAGGATTCATAAGTTACGCTATTACAATTACGAGCATCTAGAGCACTGCTCTTTGGAAGGTTCCCTGGCTTCGCCATTTTGTAGTTCAGGTAAAAGCAACATGTGGATAAAGACGAGTATGGAGGATTGGTGGAATCGGAGGAAAACTAGTCTGAGTGCCCCGTTGTCTACCAAAAATCTCACATGGGCTGACCTGGCCTTTAAAGATGAAAATTTACCTCAGTTCTACTGAAAGATTCAGTTCATACTTTACAGTAAACAGAGTACATACGGATTATAAAAACCAGTCGGTTAGAGATGAGTTTGGAAATCATCACTGTTCACACTCTGTGATCAGAACTCAGAAGTTCTGCATGCTACACTTGGTGACACATACAGTAACCACTACGCTTCATAGTGTTGAGTTAGTTTCTTCTATGACGAAACTGCAGCTTTACGAATTGTGGGCTGCATTTGAAAGATTTTATGTACCTTCATTGCTTCAAAAATTTGCACTCGCTTTAGCATGTTTTCTTTCGTTTAAATTATTACTGGCGTCAAACATCTCAGTCATAGGCAGGATATATTTTATCCGAACTCCGGGGTATGAATCGACACTCTTCTCACAGTCTTAAAGAAGGTAAACTCCATCTTCCATTCTACTCAGTTTCTACCCTTGAAAAACAGATCTAGGAATAAAATGTCCACTCAATAAACCTTATCGAATGGGTCAAGTTTGTTACAAAGTAAGATGTATGCAGGAATGTACTTAGGTTATTCGGAAAGTAAGTACCTTCTGCGCATATCTTTCGCGCATCCTCGAGACTGTCACTTTGCCCAAGTGCAGTAACTTCCTCTATCAATTGAGAAGCCACAGACGCCATTTCGTGAAATTCGTATTATGTTTATGTTTGTTCCTTGCGTTAAACATTTTTA
>Ga0123353_10019398_pt1 | contig 10102 bp, 10 predicted proteins | sample TergutLab28metaG_3_FD_92763 | JGI IMG/M metagenome (GOLD analysis project Ga0123353, IMG submission 92763) | Labiotermes labralis P3 segment gut microbial communities from Petit-Saut dam, French Guiana - Lab288 P3 | ecosystem: Host-associated > Arthropoda: Insects > Digestive system > Gut ...
AAACTTGTCCAACTCATGCAGGGAGATATTGGATAACAGCGGCGACATAATGCCACCCTGCGGCGTACCGCTGTACGTTTTGTGGTACTTCCAATCTTCTAAATATCCAGCTTTGAGAAACTTGTAAATCAGCTTAACTATCCGAGCGTCCCTGACTTTGTCGTTCAGCAAACCCACGAGAACGGCATGGTCGATATTGTCAAAGCAACCCTTAATGTCACCTTCGACAAACCACCGTGCGCCGTTAAACTCTCTTTTTAATGATGCCAATGCGGTATGGCAGCTTCTCCTTGGCCTGAATCCGTGTGATACGGTCAGGAAGATAGGCTCATAGACCGCTTCAAGCACCATGCGTAGAACTTCCTGCACCAGCTTGTCCGTGAATGTCGGGATGCCAAGCGGGCGTTTCTTCTTCGGGTCGTTCTTCTTTGCAATATAGGTTCGCCTAACCGGCGTTGGCTGGTAGGTTTCATCAGACAGTGATTTTATGATGTTTGCGATTTTTGCCTCGCTAAAACCATCAGCCGTGTCGTTGTTCACTCCTTTTGTCGCCGCTCCATTATTGGCGTATAGATGTTTATACGCAATAAAGTAGATGTCAGGACGCAACAGATAGCGATACAGTCTTGTAAAGACCTCGTCTTTGTTTGCAAGTGAGTTTCTACTGATTCTTGCTAAAATTTCCATTGTTGGTTGCATTTGAGGTTTTCCTCCCTAATCAATTTTTAATTTTAGTACACAATAACTGCGCCCCTTCGCCGTGTAAGGGTCATTACCCCTCGCAGACTACTATGGACGCTCCGTGCCCATGCAGGATTTTCAGGCTCTACAGCCATAGCCGATTTTTCACCATCCTTTCGTGGCATTCCTGTTTAGGGCATCCCCAGTTAGCACTTTGTATAGGTGAGTGCGGATTGTCGGTTTCGCTTTCGTTTCATTACCACGGGTTCTCCCGCAGATTGTATGAGATTATTGATAACCGATTGATTGACACACAATAATCAACCGTTCTCATACCGGAGGTTGCAGGCACCTTCCTCCGCCTGACCCTAACAGGAATTAGAAACTTGCGTTCAGTAAATCCAACTTAAACCTCATATCCGCTTAACATTGCGGTTCAGTCGCACCAAATTGCCTTTAGGTGACTTACCGCTTTCCTGCCGTGCTCTGTTCCCGTATCAGCTTTCGCCTTTCGGTTAGGCAGGCTGTTTCCCGCGTTATCGTGCGGGGTGGTTCCTAAACCACTTCACAAAATGCCCTATCTGGGCGCACGGTGTCCAATGTTTCTTTGCCAAGCAATTCGCTTACATATTTGTGGGTGCTCTGCTCATTGCCCCCTAAATAGAGAAATTCATCGCAATTTCCCACAATGCTCTCCCATTGTTTCTCGAACAGGGCTTTGAGCTGCGCCATGTTTTGCAGGATAATGCTAACTGACACGCCCCTCGAGCGCATGACTGAGAGAATTTTATCGAAGTCATCCGGCAGGCTTACGTTTGCGAACTCATCCATAAGGAAGTGGACATGAACGGGCAAAGCACCACCATGCTTGTGGTCGGCTGCGTAGAAAAGCTGCTGAAACAACTGTGTGTAGAGAATAGACACAAGGAAGTTAAAGCTGCTGTCGTTGTCGGGGATGATGATAAACAGCGCGGTCTTTTTCTCGCCGATGCGCTCCAAGTCCAATTCGTCGGTAATCGTGAGCGCGGCGAGGCTTTCGAGGTTGAACTTCTCCAGCCGCGCCGCCAGCGTGATCTGGATGGATTTGAGGGTCTTTGCGCTGCCCGAGCGGTAATCGCGGTAATACTTGATTGCGATATGGTCGGGGTTTCGCATTTCCAGCCTTTCGTACAGCTCGTCCAACGGTGACAGATAGCTGTCATCGTCCTCATGCACATCCCCCGCTCGCAGCATTTCCATGACCATGGTGAAGTTCTGCTCATCAAGCGGAGCTTCATATTTCAGGTAGAACACCAACGCCAGTAGAAGCATGGACGCTGCGGTGTCCCAAAAGGGGTCCTGGGTCTGTGAACCTTTCGGGGTGGTGGACTTGAACAGGTTCGTCACCAGCCGCTGTATATCGTTGTCCTCTTTGAGATAGACGAAGGGGTTGTAGCAATGGGAGCGATACATATTGATGAGGTCAAGCACCTTAACATCCATGCCCTTGGCTTTGAGCAAATGCCCCGTGTCGCGGGCGATTTCTCCTTTTGGATCTAAAATCACCATGCTGGTATTACAGTTCATGGCGTTCGGTTTTGCGAAAAACCGGGTCTTACCTGCGCCTGAGCCGCCACAGATCAGTGTGTTGATATTGCGCCTGTGTTTGCGTCCGTCAAAACCGATGCGGACATTCTGTGTGAGCAGTTTGTTTTGGGTGAAATGCCTGTCCGCGTATTTTCGATTGACAACGGAGGCTTCGCCCCACTTCGCGCTGCCGTGTTCCTCCCGTGGCCGTTTGTTCTTTCGGGTGGAAAGGTATATCCCGATTCCCAACCCATAGGCGGCAATAAAAAAGAGGACAGTTTTTAGGCTGTCCTCACACCAGGATATTTGCAATGGATTGTTTAATGCCGCCGTCAGGTTTTGCAGGATGTCGGGCAGCCCGCCGGAAAGGTGCGGGGCGGCGAGTAACGCCGCCCACACCACAGGGATCAGCCCAAACATGGAAAGGAGAAAAGTCTGCTTGGGGCTATCTCGCTTCATCCCGCACCTTCTTCTTTCTTTGCGGGGTGCGGATGATTTTCAGCATAAGGTCGCTGACGAAATCGGCTGCGCCGTCCTGTGCAAGCTGCTCGGTACGGACTTTGTTCAGCCCTTCAATCACCACCCCTTCCTCGTTCGTGTCAAGAACGATGCGTTTCTGCTCCGTTCTCATAGTGCGTCACCTCGCGTCGTTGTTTCTCGCCGACTTCTCCTGCGCGCCCAACTGTTTAGCCATGCGCCCGGAGATGCTCTCAACCACATCACGGATTTGGGCAAGCTCGCCCTTGATCGCCTGCGCGTCCATACTGTCAAACACGCCGGGCGCTTCCTCAAAGCTGAAGTCCCGTGTGTCCACGCCATACTTCTTGCAGAGGAGATACGCGCCACAGTAGGCCGAAAAACCCGGATCGTTGGGTTCTGGTCTGTCGCCCCGGTCAAGCTCGGCATAGTAGAGTTCCTGCGCTACGCTGCGGAAGGTGTCGGCAAGCTCCATGCCCTTGCGAACGGAGATGTCACCCGTTTGTGGGTCGGTCATAGCGCCCAGGTCGCCGGGCAGCTCGTCCACGCCGCTGATCTTCACAGGCGCTTTGGAAATAAGCGCGGATAAAAGCTGACGCTCGGTGTACTTCGGCGCGGGCGCGGGTCTCAGTCTGTGGGTGTCCACCTGAGAGATGTCAAAGACCTTTTTGACATTGTAGCTGACAGCCATGCCGTTGCCGTCCCTGCGCTCGAACTCCTTGCCCGGCTCCAGAATGGAGATGGCGGTCTGCCCCGGCTTGACGGAGCAGCCCTTGCCTTTCCAGTAGTCGAAGGTGCCGAGGCGGGAAGCGTCCGGATTCTGCGCGTATACGAGCAGGGCGTTGACCGCCGAATAACGGTCAAGCCGGGCTTGCAGATCGAGGAACGGATGAAAGTTCGCTCCGTCAGCCGCTACCTTCATAGCGGTCTGGTCGGAAACCTCGAACACGATGTCGCGCTCGGCCTTCTTCTTTGCCGCGTATTCCTCCTTGGAGAGCTGCGGCGCGGGCTGCTTGTCGGGGGGTGGGTTCTCGGTGGGAGTGTTGTTTAACAAATCATCAAATTCTGCCATGGTTTAATTCCTCGCTTTCGTTTTTTTGAATTTGGATTTGCCGCCTGCCTGCGGCTGTTTGTGGTTGGTGAAGGAATTGGCTTTGGGCTTGCCCTGGGTCTTTTCCTTCCGCTTGGGCGTTTCCGCTTCTTGCTTTGCCCGCGCCGCCTTGATTTCTCGGATTGCCTCCTTCACAGAGGGCTTTTTACTCAAAGTACCCCCTGCGAATCTGCTTTTGTTCTCTGAGGTAGGCGCGGACGGATGGGATTGCGGCGGATTGCCGCCTTCGGCTAAAGGGTCGGGCGCCTCCTTGCCTGCTTTGCCCTCCTTGGTGCCGAGCAAATCGTCCAACAATTTCTCGGTGTCGTTCCTGTCCGGCGCGGGTTGCCCTGTGTCGTCCTGGGTTCTCTCGGCCTGGCTCCTGATGATCTCGCTCTCGATTTTCGCCTTGTCCACCCTGCCGAACTTGAAGCGTTCGACCACGCGGCTGATTTTCGGCGCGTCGTCCGCTTTCACCATGATGTCGCATAGCCCGTCAGGACTGTTTCTGCGGTTACGCAGGACGCAGTAGACGATGCCATACTGTTTCGCGCCCTGGGCGAACTTCTTGAGGTCGCGTTCTTTGACCGAAAAAATCTCCAGCGCCTTGCCGGATTTCAGCATGGAAATCAGCCGGGCCTTGCCCTTGGGTTTTAATTTGCTGTTCTTGTTCTTGAGCGCCGTCACCAAAAACGTAGCAATTTCCTTTGCCGCCGTGCCCGTTATTTTCACGGCGACCTCTACGCCCTCCAAACTCATGCGTACAATTTGTTCAGCGGCGTCCCCTGAATGGTTCATGTTTGTTCACCTCCTTCCATATTGATTTTTTACATAAGAAAAGAGAGCCGGTTAGCTCTCTCTGGTTGCTTGTTGAGTTGAATTGTTGTTCTAAGCGTTACTAACCTTTTGAACACCTGCCTGTCTTTCTTGTTCTTCTTGGCCAATCATCGTTCCTTTTTTGATGTGATACCCAATCCCGTTTGCGTTACAGAAATCTATCACATTTCGGGCTTGCTCATCGAAAAAAGCCTTGTGTCGCAAATATGAACTTACTTCCTTGTTGTAATTGGTACGCCCAAAGATGATTTTATCAACAAACGCGATTTCTTCCAGTATATCTTCGAGGTTTTGGTCAATCAGGTTCGGGGTTGGATAAGGCTCTACACTTACCCATGTTTTTAGTCCGCGTTCATGCAAATGTCTTAATGCAGCCAACCTTTCTTGATATGGCGCGGCACCCGGCTCAACTCGCGCACGGAATGTTTCATCAAGCGAAATCAGGGTTATGCCATACTCATTCTCAGGTGACAGGGTGCAAAGAACTTCCGGTAATATCCCTTTTGTCAGCACGGTGCACTTTATTTCCGCTGCATTTAACTTGCGTATAGCGGAAAGGCTTGTCTGGGCAATCTCCTCATACCCAGACATGAATGGGTCTGTTGAAAAACAAAGCTGTACTGATTGGATTTTTGACTTCAACCGAGGAATCTCTTTATCCAGAAGTTCTAAAGTGTTGCTAACGAGATATGGTTTGCACCATGTTTCATAGGAATCAACCTTGCCAAACCTACGCGCCATCAAGAAAGCATAACAAGGGTAGTTGCACCCGTGTGAACAACCCAAAACATGATTCATGGTGTAATCTCCATACTCAACTCCGGTTTTGCTAAGCATGGTCTTACGCTCGATATAGCCAGATACTAACTTCATGCTCATTTCCTCCTTTCCGGGAACGTCATTGATTGCTTTGATATTTTGACATTATGAAATGATCTCAACTCTCTCTTAACCTTATCCTTGTACCCATCTGACGGGAAAACCGGATGATTGTCTAAAACATTCCAAATTTCTTCCAGAGTAACATCTTTCCTGCCATTGAACACATCGCACAAATGCGTCGCTATGTCCTTGACAAAATAGCAGTACTCATCCGTTTGTGATTTGAGCCCTCCCTCATCAAAATCAAGTGCAAGTAGGCTCTCCATGCCATGCGTGTCTTTAGCAGAAGACTTCCCCCCAAAGGTATCCCACGCAGTTTTCTTGTATAGTTTAAACCCTTCAGGATTACTGCTGCAATGAATTAGGCTATACACGCGGGTATTTTTTCGATTGAAAAACGGGAAAGAAGCTATGAAATATTTCCTGTTAACCGGCCCCTTTAACGATTTTATAATCTCCCAAATGCGCTGCTCATATGCTACTCTATTACTCCCTAACAATCGCAAGTTCGCTATGCTTGTCAAATATGTCTTTTCATATTTATCAATAGCAGTTTTATTCTTTGCTTGTGACACACCTCGTATAGAATCTGCGTCCACCATATGATTTAGAATTACTTCTCCCCAGATGTCGCGAAAGAATGGCGTTAACGCCTCCCAGTCCAATGAGGCAGTGTATGGATCATAGACAACCAAGTAATTTGCGTCAGGATGCTTGCTGCGATTCGCTGCGATTGTTTTTAATAAGTCATTTCCATCTCCACAGCTAGTGGTAATAGTAAAATTGCTTGTATTCTGCGGGAGCCGTGCTTTTAAGACTTCTATTTTTCCATCGGACCAATCGTTAAAATATAGCCATGCCTTTTTCGATGGATACTCCTGCATGATCGTGGACAAATACCGAGCAATCCGAATGGGAGTGCCGAGCACTTCGTTGTCTTCAATATCTTGATAGACACCACTATTGCTCATGCAATCAATAAAAACAATTCCATCACAGTTTCGATAATTCAAAAGCTTTTGCGCCCAAGTTTTTACATATGCTTCGATCAGCTCAAACTTTTTAATGGTATGCGGTTTGGCTTCCGGTGTTTCGATTGTGCGTTTCTTCAAATCCATTGCAGCCCCTAATTCATAGAAGATAATTCGCTTTCTTTTTCTAATAGTACCACATTGGTGCAAATTTGCAACATCAAATGCTGTGTAACGACCTTCATAGCCGCACCTTGAGTTTATCGATTTCTATCCATGCTTATCGGCTTTGGCCTTTTTTGTGGATTTCTTTGTGCGCTCTTGTCCTCTGCGGCTTTGTGGATTTTGTCCTTCATGTCCACAGAGCGTTTTTCAATGGCCTCGCACATCTTCGTCTCCTTTCGCAGTTCACCGATTTGGGTGGAGAGCTCCGATATTTCAGCTTTCACCGCTGCCAGCTTGTCCTCGTCTTTTGTGCTCCGCGCCTGATAGCGCAGGTGCTTTCGGGTATCGGTCAATGCAGCCATTTCAGTTGTCACCCCCTCCTTGAACGCGGTGAGCTGCTCGATGGTATCAATCTTGTGCTTGACCAGCAGCCGCGTTTCCCGCGAGATATTTTGGATAAAGCGGATGTCCTCACGAAACAGGAAGTAGACCCTGTTGGGATTCGGCTCCCGTTTCTTCGGCAGAACGCCCATCTTATACAGATAAGAAAAATACAGGGCGCGTAACCCTGTAATTCGCTTTCTGTTATTCAGATTTCCTGTCAGCCGCGCCCGTTTGGGCGGCGGGTCGGCGGGAATGATTATTCGCTGTGGTCGGGGGTTTGCCAGGATGCGGTTTCGGATTCCTTCAATGGAGTATTCCTCGCCAAAGTTGCGGCAGAGTTTCAAGCCCCGGTCTTTGCCCGGCGGTTTTAGGGTGATGTCCTGACCGAATTTGATTTGATAGCCCTTCTTATAGAGATTATCCCAAAGCTGCCGCTCGGTCATGGATTCTAATATCGCCTGGTCAATTTCGGCCTTTACCAAACTGCGGTAGGTGGGCTTTCCCTCTTTCTCCGCTTTCCATTCCCCGTAGTGTTTACTCTTTCCACGCTTGGGGTTCTCGATAACCGAAAGCCCGTATTCCCGGCAGAGCTTGTCCGATTCAACTCGCATATTGTAGTAGTCCTGCTCACTACGGTGGTAGCGGAGGCCGTCCACCCAGGAGACGGTGTTGAGGACAAAATGAGAGTGCAGGTGGTGTTCCTTGTCCAAATGCGTGGCAACAATAACTTGATGTTTTTCGCCCCAAAGTTTTCGTGCCAGTTTTACACCAATTTCATGCGCCATGTCGGGGGTCAGTCCGGCTTGCAAATCCTCGGGTGTGAAGGATTGTATGCCATGGTAGGCGACGATGCCATCCTCCTTGCCGAATTTCTTTTTTGCAGCCAGCATTTCGTCCCGTGCTGTTTCGGGGGTGCAGTTTACGCCCGATACATAGTGCCGGAGGATAATAGCGCTCTCGTCCGTGATCTGCGTCTTTTGGGTTTGAGAGGCGTAGTCAATCACATCCGAAAGCCCCTGCCGCTGCTCCGCCGTCATATTCTGTTTTTCATAGTAGGAGGGGTTCTCGGTCTTGTCGGGATTTTCGACATACACCGCCAGCTTGCCCAGCCAGCCCTTGACACGCCAGATTGAGGTATAGGCCATTACCCGCTTGTCTGCTCCAGCTTGCGGGGCAGCATGACGGCGTTGGTGATTTCCACCACAGCCCTGTGCAGCGCGATGATGTTATCGTCGTAGCGCTTTACATCCAGCACTTTCAGCACATGGGCTTTCTGCGCGATTTGGTTGAGGTTCGTGCCGATGGCGTGGAGTTCGCGCATCATGGAATAGTAATCGGGCGGCGGCGTATCCGTGGGGACAAGGCCGCCCAAGATATGGCGTAGATAGCTCTCGCGGGATAAACCACTTTTCTTAACACGCTTGTTAAGTGTTTCGGATTCTTTTCTATCCAGCCGCAATTTGATTTCGATGTTTCTTTTTTGCATATTCGCCTTCCTTTCATTTGAGGTTGTGAGAGGGTTTTAGGGATTCTCCCTAACAAGCTGCCTTTTGTCCCCAAAAGGCGATGCTTGCCAGTATAGTGCATTCCAAAGCTCGTCCTTGCGTAGTTCACCAGCCGGAAGAAAAGGTGTACCGCACCCAGCGGTCTCTGCCCGGAATGGTAAATGTCGCTTCCTGAAAGTGGTCGGCGGTCAAAGGATACTCACCGTCTTTCCATCTGCGCTCGACAATCTTGCGCGCTTGCACCGCGCTCTCGGCATCCACTTCAACATACATTTGCCGTGTCTCGGTAATGGTTACATGGTAGGTTTGCATTGGTTTATCTCCCTTCGTATTTTTTTGGACATAATAAAAAAGCGCTCTCGATGAGAACGCTTTTTAGAAAATGCAGATCGCTATTTGAGCTCCCTGAAGTCCGTAAACATAAACCGCATTCGGTCTATGCTTTTACTGATGTGATAATGCCCGCAATACCATTGCCCGTAGTCCAGCTTATCCTCGATGTTGTCCAGCCATTGCTCGGTGCTTTTGTCTACACCGCTTTGACTGATGCCTTTCATAAAAGCCTCGGTCGGCTCATACTTCAACGGGCAGGTATGGGACAAAACGGCGTCCACCGTCCAACTTTCCGCTTCCAGCCGCCGTTCAACACGCTCCTTAATCTCTGCTGACGGTTGCTCGTCCGGCCACCAACCCCACTTCCGCGCGACGCGAATCTTTTTATCCACGCTGTACGCGCCGCCTATGGCAATGCACCGCTTTCCGGCAAGCTCGTAAATCTCGCCGTCCTTTGCAAATAGAAGCGAGGGGAACTCCGGCTCCATATAAACCGTTCCGCCGTATCGTTCCGTTTCTTCGTAACCCAGGGTCTCCGGCCTTTGCTCATGGTTGCCGTGAATACACAGCAGCGTAAGCGGCAGCCTGCTGAGCTGCGCTTTTAGGAAGCGGTCATCCGAGCCGGGGAAATAGTTGATTCCCGCGTCGCCCAGGATAATCAGCGTATCTTCTTTTGTGGTGTCCGCCTGTGCGCAAAGAAATTCTACCCGCTTAAAGTCGCGGTGTGTGTCGCCTGTGATATAAATCATTCGTTCCTCCTACCCCGATGGGCACTCCATTATACCGTATCTTCGATATAGAATCAAAATGTGCAATCTGCTTTGTTCTTTATAGTTTCAATAGCATCTCGAATATCCCTCCCATCGATTTCATCGCCAAGGCAAGTCCATCCCTCGTATTGGCTTCTGGCAAAAAGTTCAATGCGCGGTATGTCGCCCATGAGGGTGACAATGCGCTCCCGCACAATGTCCGGTTTTTTGCTATGCGTTTCAACGGGTGTATCTACAATGCAATGAACCGCTTTTGAAATGCGTTTGGGCGAGCCTTTTGTGGCGATAATGCAGAGTTCTGGATTGGCCCGCGTCCAAAAGCCCAAGCCCCAAAACCATGAGGGGCTTTTTCGATTGCGCTTGACCCAACAAAAGCCAAGCGTTTTATACTTGAACCCCCATTGCTTGATCGTCTGGAGCCCTTCGAGCAGGCAGGGGAAC
>Ga0123353_10019402_pt1 | contig 10101 bp, 6 predicted proteins | sample TergutLab28metaG_3_FD_92763 | JGI IMG/M metagenome (GOLD analysis project Ga0123353, IMG submission 92763) | Labiotermes labralis P3 segment gut microbial communities from Petit-Saut dam, French Guiana - Lab288 P3 | ecosystem: Host-associated > Arthropoda: Insects > Digestive system > Gut ...
AGTCCTAAAATCGCAAACAGATTCTTTTTATATGCTTCAACACCCGGTTGTCCGAACGGGTTTACTCCCGATATCAGAGCGGAGATTGCGCATGATCGCATAAAGAAGTATGCCAGTGCTCCGAATGATGAGGCTGACAGGCTCGGGAGGCAGAGTTCGAGAACAGGGACGCCCCCGTCTATGTGTGCTTTTTTTACTGCGTCTGATGCCGAGGAGTTGATTCTAAACATGTCAAATCCTGTAATTGCGCTGATTTTATCTTTATGCAACGGGCCGCCCGGAACTTTCGGGTTTAGTCTGGGGGTGTTGAAAGTGACAAATGTTTCATATAAGGTGCGTTCGCCTTCTTGTATCAGTTGTCCCAACGAATGTAAGTCGGCTGAATAATCAGCGTATGCGGGGAATATTCCTATACCCTCTTTACCCTCGCTCTCACCAAAGAGTTGCTTCCACCATTCGCCTGTATACTTAAACGCCGGTTCAAAGCAAGCCAGCATTTCAATCTTCTTCCCTTTGCGGTAGAGAACTTGACGTGCTGTCGCATAGAGACATGCTTCTTCTACACCTGCTTCAAATTCATCTTTTGCACCTGCCATAAGTTCGTCAATGTCTATGCCTGCTACAGCGCATGGTAAAAGACCGACAACTGTGAGAACACTGTACCTCCCCCCTACTTCCGGCGGCATTTCAAGATATGCATATCCTTCAGCTTCTGCAAGCTTTATAAGCGGGGACCCGATATCGGAGGTTACATATAAGCGGTCTCTTAAACCTTCCGGACCGTATTTTTTTTCCAGCATCTCCTTAAAAAAGCGAAGAGAAATCGCAGTTTCAATTGTAGAACCTGATTTTGAAACGACATTAACTGAGAAGTCTCTATCACCGATCAGCCGGGTAACCTGCTCCAGATACTCACCCGATACGTTATTTCCCGCAAATAGAATATCAGGTGTTCCTTTCGGCAGCATATTGTAATTCGGTGAAATAATGTACTCGATAGCTGCCCGAGCGCCCAGATATGAGCCGCCTATTCCAAGAATTACAAGTACTTCCGACTCGTTTTGTATTTTCTTTGCGATAGTCTTTATCTTACCCGATAACTCTTCATTATAGTTTGTCGGTACTACCGTCCATCCATTCTCATATAGTGTGTTTAAATCGTCAAGAGGTTTGCTAGTATCGATTGCTTTTATTTCATCTTCTGTAAGGAATCCCAACGCCCCTGAAATGTTTACTTTTACCACTGTTTCGCCCTCCTGTTGTTATATGGTTCAATAATATCATTAATGTGCAAGCAATACAATGGTGAGGAAATAAAATTATATTAAACCTTAACTTTCAAAGTATATAGGTTTTTCATGGGACTTATGCACACAAGTCCTTACTAGTTTTTTGTGTGACCGGGATTAATTAATCCTGTTGCCTTATTAACCATTGCTTCAAATTCCAAAAGGCGTACAATGGCAACACGTCGGGTTTGTCATTATCCATTGAGGTCAAAACTGATTTTTTTGGGAAAAACCTTACTGAGTACTGGGTAAGCGACCTTGTTCGACTTGCACTGCCGGCTTTTGCGACAACGGGGATAATATCGCCGCCATCCTGGAAAACAAACTCTACCTCGGCTCTGCCGGGATTTTCCGCCGACCAGTAATAAAGCTCGTCTTCATATAATCTTTTCAGCTCAGAGCACACAATATTTTCAATAAGCGCGCCTTTTATTTCTTTGAAGTTAGTTGTTTTGTCAAAAACTACAGATGCAGGGATACGTGCCGTACGGCGAAGCAAGCCGACATCGCACATATAAAGCTTAAAGTGTGTATGATGAGCATGTGTGGACAAGGGTATTTCGGGCTTTTCTACGTGGTCAACCTTATACACCTGCCCTGCTCGGATCAGATGATAGAGAGCATCTTCCAAATCCTTGGCGCGCCAGCTTTTCTTAACTTTACTAAATATAAATTTCCTGTTTTCCTTTGCCAGTTGAGCCGGAATAGCGTTCCATATCGCACATAGCTTTTGAAACATTGTGATTGGAGCGTATTTTGTAAACTCGTTTTCATAACTGCTTATTATACGGCTTTGAAGCTTGTCGACTGTTTCTATGCTTTTTATTTCAATCCAACTTTGCACAACCTCCGGCATACCGCCGACAATTTGATAATCTCTGAACAATTCCTCCAGTTGCGTACTGAATGTCTTCAACTCATCTCCATGAAAAGCACTTTCATTAAGATGCAGGGCAAGCATTGAGTTTTGGGCATGCAAAAACTCGTAGAAGTTCATCGGGTACAGAGTTAAGGTATCGACTTTTGCCAACGGTTTTTCGAGATATGCGCATGCAGCTATAAGATGATACGGTGTTGATAGACTACTAAAGTGCTCTAACGACTCCAGAGCTTGACCGCAGGAGTCAACAGAATCAAAAATAATTAATGTCGACTCAGGCTTTATGTCAGCTCCGCGATATAGTGATAGATCTTTTATTATCCTGTCGGGATTCAAATTATGCTTGAATAAATCCATAAGCTGCGAATCTTCACTAAAATCAAGGTATAGTACGTCTTTATAGAACTTCTTACCGAACTCCTTCAGCAAATATGTTTTCCCGCATTGAGGCACACCCTTAACAATCAGCGGCCTTTTATGCAGGTCTTCCTTCCATTCAATCAACTTTTCGATTAGTACTCTATGCATGCGGCACCCTCCGTTTGCTGTATGGTAACATAATGCACAGCGGATGTCAACGCATATTGTGGTATATAATTGCATTTATTACTTGCAATTATATACCACAATATATCATTTTGCTCTTGTTGACCGTTCTGGTCAGGAAGATGCGATTACTGGTCACATAGAACGTTGGAAAAGACTTGTGTGCATTGCCTCTCAAAAACTTTTGACGGCACACAAGCGAATCTCGCCAAGTTTCGACAACCTTGCATGCTTCTCAGCAAGCGAGATGGGTGCGTTAGTGTTGGCGGCAAAAGTTTTTGAGAGGTAATGTGCATAAGTCCCACGAGCAATACCCCTGATTATACCAAGCTACCCAAACTCGTAGTGCTTTTGCACCGGTTTTGTAACTTTCCAGACACATGACAGACCTTTTGGGAATACTACATAGTCGCCTGCTCCAAAGCTTACGTTTGTGCCGTTGTACTCAACTGTTACTTCTCCTTCTGTTAAGATGCACTGCTCACGGTCGTCGTAGTGCCAGTTGAACTCTGATACTCCACAGCCCCATGTGGGTTTTTTGCGAAATGCTGTGATTTCTGCTTCTGTTGGTTTTCTTACTGTTATTTGCATTGTAATGACCATTCCTTTCGAAAATCTTCAGGCACAAAACAACTATGAAAAGGAATTGTCATTTTGTGCATCAATTGCGGTTCCCGTCAGGGGAGCGATTGGCACATTCTTTGGTTTAGTTTGAATTCTTTCAAACTATTATTCCTCAATTCTGCTCCTAAGGGAGTATTAGCATTATATCATGTAAACAATGCAAAACACAAGACAGACTCCCCGTCGCACAGATTGGAACCGTACCCTTTGAAAATGAACAAACAGATTCATAAGTGTTGCTTGTAATCTCGCTTAGGCGCTCTTTAAATTCTATTGTGAGCTTTCGCCTTATGCCGTGAACCTTAAAATATATTAAGGTTCGCTGTTTTTTGTAGAAAATCCTCTTGAAAAATGCTATATTTAGCTAATCGTTTAAAGACCCGCCGCATGCGGGTCTTTCGTTCGTTTTAACAAGTACAGACGCCGCCGCACGGGGTAAAAAAGTTTATATTTTCATGAGCTTCAGGCGATTTTCGGGTTGTATGGGCGAATAGGAAGTATGGAGGATTATTCACATGACCATGTATGACGGAGCAAGGTATTACCACGGGATTCCGGGATTGCTCATACCCAAGAAAACAGACAAAGCATTTCAGCAGATACATGCGGATATTAACAACTTTATTGACGCTGTCCCGGGTATGATCGAAGCAATCGAGGGTAATTTTGCCAATTTAGGCATAGAGAAACGCCGGGCTTTTTTCAAAAAAAACATGGAGCTGCTTCTTTCCCTTTTAAGAAATGTGTATGCCCGCGGACTGGAGGCAGACGCAATGCGGCTCTTGAGATATATAGAAAATGATTACACTATGGATCAGGCAGTCAAACTTATTCCGTCTTTTGTGATGGATGCTCTTTCGTTGTCTGTTGCTATGCAAAAAGCTCAAAACGTTGAAGAAGAGGATAAAGAGGAAGCTGTAAGCGAGATTGAGTTTCACGCTAATATCGCCAAGAGCCTGTCGGCTGTCAGAAATCTTATTGACGACGGCGAACATGAAAAGGCGCAAAGAATGACAACAGAACTGGTGGTCTATAATCCGACGTATGATGCTTTTGTCAAGTTGCTGCATTTGATTACACAAGAAAAATACAATGAAGCAATAATCGTTATAGAACCGCTCCTTGAAAAACACATGGAAGCCATTACGCAACTCGCAGGAACCGATTTATCGAAAAAAATTTTGGCTGTGGACGATATGCCGGAAATATTATCGTTTGTCAATAACGCGCTCAAGAGCCATTACAGGGTAATCGCCGTTCCAAGCGGAAAAGCAGCTCTTAAAGTGCTTGAAATGCAGACGCCCGACTTGTTTATCCTTGATATAGATATGCCGGAAATGGACGGTTTTGAGTTGGCCAGAATCATCCGCGGCAAAGCCGAGTACGCGTTGACCCCGCTTCTCTTTTTAACAGGTAACTCCACAAGAGAGCATATCACAAACGCAATGGCGGTCGGGTGCAATGATTTCATTGTAAAGCCCGCCAACCATGAATATCTTCTTACCAAAGTCGGTAAATATCTGCATAGTGATAATCAATAATTTCGAGGCGGTTAAGCGTGAAAGATCACGCTTAACCGAGGAATGTGCCAATTTCCTTTTCACCCTAGTGGTGGAGGAAGCAAGACGAACACAAGAGAACCGTCTCCTCGTGCTGGACGGTGCGTCAGAAACATCCGACACCAAAGACTCAGAACTTTCAACTTTCAACTTTCAACGCTTAAAAAGATAGACGGTCTCAATGTGGACGCCGCATTGGATGCCATGAGTGGCTTGCAGGATGTATATTCGGATACCGCCAAGTTAACAATCCGGCTGCTGCCCGAAAATATATTTTTTACAAATATCTTGTTATCTCATTGACATCAACATCTATATGTTGTAGTATACCACGCAAGAGCAATTTTGTAAGAGGGAATTGTAAAATATAATTAGGGGGAAGATGAATGGAAACGAAATTATCAAATGGTCGCAGGGCATTATTCGGGCTTCAACATTTGTTTGCAATGTTTGGAGCCACTATTTTAGTTCCGTTGCTTACGGGGCTGTCAGTCCAGGTAACACTGGTCGCGGTCGGCATAGGAACTATTGTGTTTCACCTCATTTCGGGAATCAACAAAGCGCCGCCTGTATTTCTAGGTTCAAGTTTTGCCTTTATGGTTGGTATCAGAACAATAACCGACCCCGCAAACGGAGTATTTGCCATTGCCGGTTGGGCTGATATGGATGCAGCTACACAGACCGCGCTGCGGTCAGAGCATATACAGTCGGTTTTACCGTACGCAACAGGAGGTATAATGATTGCCGGTGGCTTGTACTTACTGCTGGCTTTGCTAGTTAAGTTGGTCGGGGTTAAAACGGTTATGAAGTATCTGCCGACTGTCGTAACAGCACCAACGGTTATCCTTATTGGTGTCATGCTTGCGCCATTTGCAATCACGCAGTCCAATAGTAATCTTATCCTTGCGGGAGTAACACTGGTGCTTATCATTTTCTTTGCAATATGGGGCAAGAAAATGCTTAAAATTATCCCGATATTACTGGGAATCTGCGGAGCATATATTGTCGCTGTAATCATGCAGTATGTATTCGGCTTAACAAATCCCGACGGTTCAGTAATTCTCAATTTCGGAAGAGCAGGAACCGATATAGTCGGACTTCCGCCATTTCTTTGGCCGAAATTCAATCTTGTATCGATTCTTATTATGATTCCGTTTGCTCTTGCAACAATAGCTGAGCATATTGCGGACATGGTAATTCTTACCAGAGTTTCCGGAAAAGATTACATCCACGATCCCGGACTTGCCAGAACACTTACAGGTGACGGGCTTGCTACAGTTATCGGCGGAGCCATAGGCGGACCGGCAACAACAACATATTCGGAAAACGTCGGCGTTGTCACTCTCACAAAAATCTTCGACCCCAGAGTGTTGCAACTGGCAGCAATATACGCTGTAATCCTCGGATTCTCTCCCCTGTTCGCATCATTTATTTACTCAATACCGGACGCAATCATCGGCGGTGCATCGTTCATCCTGTACGGCATGATTGCCGCAGTCGGTATACGCAATCTTGTTGACGACCGTATAAATCTCGGTGAAATGAGAAACTGTATTATCGTAGCAGTAATGCTTGTTATCGGGCTCGGCTTAAGATTCGGTCCGGTGATAACCTTTAGTATCGGCAATACTAATATACCTGTTGACCGTCTGGGGGTAGTAATAGCTGTAGTTCTCGGGATACTGCTTAACATTATTCTGCCGAGGGCTGAATCTGACAAGATCAAGCAGGAAGAAGTTGAGACAGACAAATAGCAAAGGAGAAGTTTATGCCACTTACACTAATTACACACCCGCTGATTCAACATAAGCTGACTATTTTACGTGACATTGACACGGGAGTAAAAATCTTTCGCGAAGTCGTCGGAGAAATGTCAATGTTGATGTGTTATGAAGCAATGAGGGACTTACCTCTTGAGGAGGTTAAGGTCATGACCCCTGTCGCGGAAGCTACGGTTATGGCTCTTGCCGGTAAAAAGCTTGCTCTTGTCCCCATCCTGCGCGCAGGTCTCGGCATGGTCGACGGAATACTAAGCTTGATACCATCGGCGAAAGTAGCGCACATAGGACTGTACCGCGATCCTGACACACTACAGCCTGTTGAATACTATTGTAAAATGCCGCCCGACATTGCAGAGCGCGACTGCTTCATACTAGACCCGATGCTCGCAACCGGCGGTACCGCAGCCGCCGCCGCACAATTCCTGAAAGACGCGGGAGCACGTTCGATTAAGCTGCTCACGCTCCTGTCAGCACCGCCGGGAGTAGAGAAAATGGAAGTAATGCACCCCGACGTAGAGGTAATAACCTGTGCGGTAGACGGTCACCTAAACAACCACGGTTATATTGTACCGGGACTGGGCGATGCAGGAGACAGGATATTCGGAACAAAATAATAAGCATAATAAAAAAGTTGCTAACCCTCAAAATGATGGTTAGCAACTTTTATGCAGTCTTTTTCAGAGTGAAGTCCTTGTGTGCATTGCCTTTTTGAAATTTTCGATGACTCACAAGTGAATCTCGCAAATAAAGCGATAACCTTGTCTTTTCCACAAAAGCGAGATGGGTACGCTAGTGATGGCAGCGGAAATTTCAAAAAGGTAATGTACGCAAGGACTGAAAGTAATGCACCAACCCTTATCTCCCTACCAATGCCTGCAATACCCTTGTCGCAACCGGTCTTGCTACGCTTGCACCGCTGCCGCCGTGTTCCACCATCACTACAAAAGCATATGGGTAGTCAGGATTTGCGATATATCCTGCGTACCACGCATGAGGGTCTCTGCCATCAAACTGAGCTGTTCCTGTTTTTGCGCGAATATCAAAGCCGGAGATGGTCTGGTTTTCGGGTATATCAAGTAAATCGTTGAGACGGGTGGCTGTTTCCCGGTTTACTAATCTTCCGGACAACGGAGGAAATATTGAAAATATACCTGTTCTTTTTGAATAGTGCAGAGGAGCTGCACGTCCTTCATTTGCTATTGCTCCAACAAGGCGAAGCATCGTGACAGGACAAACCTCGGTGTTATATTGTCCGATACCTGACCAGGCAAGAAATATACTCCCGTCCGGCGCTTCATCAAAACGCCCGGATGCTGTTCTTATACCACTGACCGTTATACTGCCTGAAAGGTCATACTTTGCTGCGTATTCCGCCATATTATCCGCACCTAATAAAAGTGCCAGCTCACCAAAAACAATATTGCATGAAACACGCATGCCTCTTTCAATGTCCAGAGTGCCGTGCGGTCCGTGACGGCAAATCAGTGTATCGTTTCCTATTTCCAACGACCCCGTGCATTCAAAAGTATAATCATACACATCGCTTATTTGTTCAATAGCCGCCGCTGCAGTTACAAGCTTAAATGTCGAGCCCGGAGCAAATGACGATTGAACGGCATGGTTGACATATGGGTCAACCATGTCCAATATGGTAGCGGCATCGGGAGTATTGGCAGGGTCAAATGACGGGTTTGAAACCATACAGAGTATTTCGCCGGTTTTATAGTTGCTCACCAAAACGACACCGCGCCGTCCGTTAAGAGCTCTGTATGCAGCGGTATTCAACTCTGAATCTATTGTCAGCTCAACACTTCTTCCGGGACTAAACAATGAGTAAGAGCCGGTAATCAGATTATACCCGGCTAAATCCGATGCAAACGCGAAGAGAGCACCTGTTCCGACATTGCCTTCCAAATCTCCCACCACATGGAGCGTAGAGCGACGCACTTCCGCACTGCTTGCGAATGTTCTTCTGCCGTCTGTTACATCAGCGAGAATTACACCGTTTGTGTCTTTTACCACTCCTATGTTGAGTATTCCTCTTTGAAATACAGTTTGGTTAAAAGGTGCCGAAGCCCACCGGCTGCCATAAGCAATGTATCTTCCCACATAAAAACCCATTCCGAGTATAGCGACAACCACCAGTATATATATGGAAAGAGATCTTGTCTTTACTTTTCTCATTCGTAATCACCGCTTTCCAAACAATCATCTTCCGGTTCTCTGTAAATGATTGAGCCTCCGCCGCTGTATTTCGGACGCTTCGGCGTTTTTACGGCGAAGCTTGCATTTTGCCTGGTGTCAACAGCTTTGAAGAATGCAAGCATGCCCCAGCTTGCGACAAGACTTGTGCCGCCTTTTGAAACAAACGGGAAAGTCACTCCCGTAAATGGGAGTATATCCATTGAACCAAGCACATTAAGCAACATCTGAAAGACTAAGATCGCTGATGTCGCACATGCGGCAATTACATAAAAAGAACTGCGTGCCGCACCGGCAGACCGGACAGAGAACACAGCAAAGACAGCAATTGCCGCTACCGCTACAAGTGCGACAATCAACCCCAGTTCCTCGCTGACTACTGCAAAAACCAAATCCGAATCTCCAGCAATAACTCTATGAAACCAACCGTTTCCGGCACCGACACCGAAGAGTCCGCCGCTCGCTGCCGCTGTCATAGCTCGTGTTTGCTGAAACCCTCGTCCATCGACAAACTCCCATGCCCTGCCCCATGTGGAAAACCGCCCTGCGATATGCGGTCTTGATGCCAAAGCAACAAGACCCGCAAAGCCTGCACCGGCAACGCTTAAAATAATTGTTGTAAAGTCACCTGAGCGCATATATGCAATAACAAGATATGCAGCAAAGAAAATCATTGCAGAGCCGAAGTCATTCATCCATGCAAGAAATCCCATACAGATACCCATTAAGCCAAGAAAGATAAATATGTTTCTTTTTGCGAACAAGCGCTCAAGTGTTGCCGCTCCGGCAAAGACAATGGCAATCTTAACAAACTCCGAGGGTTGAAACTGCATTCCTGCTATATTTATCCATCGAATAGCGCCGTTTATTCTTACACCGAAAAGTAGAGTAATCGCAAGGAATACAGGTCCCATCAACGCAATCGGCCGCCTTATCAGCTTCACTCTGTCTAAATCCCGCAGGAACCAACCCATGATGAAAAAGAATAGCAAACCAAGCACAATAAACAATATTTGCCTGCCGATCTCATCGGGCGACCCCGTCGCTATAACGGAAAGACCGATCGTAGAGAGGAAAAATCCGATGGTTTCTATCTCAAACGCAATTCTCCTTATAATACATGTAAAAAAATAACATGCCCATGTAAGTGCAACCAATGTAATAAAGCATACCGGCAGAACCATTGTCAATGAAGCCCCTGCAGCAATGCATAATTGCAA
>Ga0123353_10019406_pt1 | contig 10100 bp, 9 predicted proteins | sample TergutLab28metaG_3_FD_92763 | JGI IMG/M metagenome (GOLD analysis project Ga0123353, IMG submission 92763) | Labiotermes labralis P3 segment gut microbial communities from Petit-Saut dam, French Guiana - Lab288 P3 | ecosystem: Host-associated > Arthropoda: Insects > Digestive system > Gut ...
ACCGTAACCGGAACGACATTCCCCTTCTCATCAAAAACTTGGGTCATGCCCAGCTTTTTGCCGATGAGAGCCTTTTCCATAGGTTACCTCCTTGTTTCAATTCACAATTTACAATGCACAATTATCTTGGCCTCGATCGCTTCGTTGTGCACTGTGCACTGTGCGTTTCAGGCTTACAGCCTGATTTCAATATCCACGCCCGCCGGCAGCTCCAGGCCCGAGAGAGCCTCCACGGTCTTGCTCGTGGGGCGCAGGATGTCGATCAGGCGCTTGTGGGTGCGCTGCTCGAACTGCTCGCGGGCGTCCTTGTACTTGTGCACCGCGCGCAGGACGGTGATGATCTCCTTCTCGGTGGGCAGGGGCACGGGGCCCGAAACCTGCGCGCCGGAGGCCTTCGCGGTCTCCACGATGCGCTCGGCGGCTTTATCCACCAGGGAGTGGTCATACCCTTTTAAACGGATGCGGATCGTGCCTTTGCTTGCCATTCGTTCATCGCCTTTCTTTCTGGCGGGCTAAACTTCTTCCTACGCGCCCGGGTGTCTCACGGTTTTCTCCTTAAGAAAACCGGGAACAGTTAACGCCGCTTCCCTTCGCGGGGAAGGGGCATTGTCCCGGGAACTGGTGTGATCGCCCGGTTTATCAATCGGACATACTCCGCGGAAATTCCCAAGCCAATTCGCGTAAGCGAATTGCATTGCTACCTCCCGCATCAACGCATACCATGCCGCCCGGCACGTGGCCGGACGCGCAACGGGTATTATAGCACAGAGCGCTTGGCGATGTCAAGGGTTTTTTGAAATTATTTTCGGTTTTTTGAAATTATTTTGAAAAATAGCAAACGCGAAATTTTTTTGCCGTCTATGCTTTGCTTTTTGGTGATTCTGTGCTATAATAGCCGAAGCCCCTAGCCAATCTAACAAGAAAGTGTGATTCCATGCGGCAGCTGCAGACCTACACCCCGCGGGAGCGCAACATGTACCTGATCGCCATGTTCGGGCAGAACATGATTTTCAGCACCATCCCGATGTTCACCAATTATATGCTCCGGGACATCCTGTTCGTCCCCGCCATCACGGTAGGCGTCATCATGACCATCGCCCAGGTGTGGGACGCCGTCAACGACCCCATCATGGGCACCATCGTGGACCGGACCCGCAGCAAATACGGCAAATGCCGCCCCTGGCTGCTATGGGCGCCGGGGCTCGTGTTCGTCTTCACCATGCTGTGCTTCCTGTGCCCCCCGTACCAGTACGGCGAGGGCGCTTCGGCCTGGGGCAACATGGGCGTGATCGCCTGGGCCCTGGGGGGCTACATCCTGTTCGACCTGGCCTACACCATGGGGGATATCCCCCTGTGGGGCATCACCGCGCTGATGACCGAGGACGAAAAGCACCGGCAGAAGCTCCAGGCCGCCGCGCGCATCGTGGGCGGGATCGGCGGGGGCATGGCCATGGCGCTGTTCCAGCCCATGGCCCTGGCCCTGGGGAAATCCCTGGGCTCCGACCGGCGGGGCGTCATCCTCACGGCGCTGGGCTTCACGGCGCTGGGCTATGTCACCTTCCAGATGTCGGGCATCTTCGTGCGGGAGAAAATCGTGCCCCGCAGCGAGAAGAAAAACGGCATCGCCGACAACTTTAAAATGCTGTGGCGCAACCGGCCCTTCCGCCAGCTCCTGGTCTCGGGCGTCCTGGGCACGCCCCGGAACATCGCCACATTGGTCGCCGTGCCGCTGATCACCTACTACTTTTCCGCCAAGGATCCCGGCAAGGCGCTGCTCTATACCGCGCTGATCGGCGGCGCCACCGGCATCGGGATGTTCCCGGCCCAAATCCTCGCGCCCAAGCTTCTGGACCGCTTCTCCAAGCGCGGCATGTACATCTTCTCCAACATGGGCGAGCTCCCGGTCAATATCCTGACCTTCCTGCTCTACCTGGCTTCGCTGAAGGTGCCCGGCGGGCTGACCAACGGGGTTTTCCTCGCCTTGTTCGCCCTGCTGTTCCTCCTCAAGGGCGCGGTTTCGGGCCTGAACATCGTGGTGCAGACCGCCATGATCACCGACGCCATCGATTACGAGGACTATATCCACCATGTGCGGCCCGACGGCGTGTTCTTCTCCGGCCTGACCTTCATGGCCAAGATCGGCAACGGCATCTCCACGTTGGTCTACCAGATGCTCAGCGCCCTGGTGGGCCTCTCGGGCGTGAATATCATGATCCTGCAAAACATGATCGACAGCGGCAAGGCCCCCCTGGACGTGATGCTGCGCGGCTCCCAAGCGGCGGTCCACAGCTTTGCGGGCGGCGCGCTGACCGGCAACCAGGTATTCAACTTCTTCACCATGATGTTCTTCGCCATGTCCATCGTCCCCGCCATCGCCAACGTGCTGGCGGTAATCCCCATGCGCAAATACGACCTTTCGGACGCGAAATACGCCGAGGTGCTCGAAGCCCTGCAGGCGCGGCGGCGCGAGGAGGGGGAACTGGCGGAGGTGTAATAAAAAAACCCATGCTCTCTTTCCTCGATCCCCTGCTCCCTTTGTGGGGCGTCTGCGAATACCCGCGCGACCTCCCCCCTTCGGCGCGCCTGCCGGAGGGGGCAAGGCGCGTGATCGCCGCCGCGTTCCCCTACCGCCTGCCGGAGGAATATTACGCCGGGCGCAATGTCTCGCGCTATGCCGTGCCCCGGGACTATCACGCGGTGTGCGGCGAACGCCTGGAGCGGGCCTGCGCGCTGCTGCGGGAAGTCTGGCCGGGAGAGGAATTCGTTTGGTTTTGCGATAATTCGCCCCTGCGTGAAGTGGAACTTGCCCGGCGCGCGGGCCTTGGCGCGCGGGGCAGGCACGGCCTGCTCATCACGAAGGAGTACGGCACCTGGGTCTTTCTGGGCGAAATCGTCACCACGGCGGCGCTGCCGGTCAGCGAATCAGCTCCGCTCCTAAACCCCTGCGAAGGCTGCGCCGCCCCCTGCGCGGCCGCCTGCCCCACAGGCGCGCTGGGCACATCGGGATTCGACGCGCAAAAATGCCTCTCGGCTGCCACCCAGCGCAAAGGGGGACTCAGCCCGGAAGAGGAAGAACTGCTGCGGCGCGCGCAAAGCGCCTGGGGCTGCGACCTGTGCCAGGAGGCCTGCCTTGCCAATCAAAACGCGTGCATTGCCCCGCTATCGGAGTTCCTGGTTGACATCATGGCGCATGTGACGCCTGAAACCCCCATCGCGGGCCGCGCCTACGCCTGGCGGGGGGACGGGGTCATACGCAGGAATTTGGGGGCAACGAACAATGAACAATGAACAATTAACAATTGACAATGAACAATTGGCCGTGCGTCTCCTTTGACGCGCGGCTTTTGTCATATGCATATGCCTTTGCGCATAAGCATGGACAGATTGGGATGTCTGGAGGTGGGCGCTATGCGGCGGCTGATTGCGGCGGTATTCGCGCTCGCCCTTGTATGCCTCGGCGCCTGCGATGCGGGCGAATACCAGAACCTGCGCCTGTTCTGCGAGGCGTTTAATCGCTTCGCGGCGAACGAGGAAAGCCTCGCCAGAATTTCGCCGGAGCAATTCTTCGTTGACGAGGGGCAGAAATACAGCGCCTACCTGGGGCAAACCCTATACCTCACCTGCGATACCCTTGCGAACGGTCGCGTGCACACCGTAACTCTCACGGGCCTGCCCGAAGGGCCGTGCCGGGAATTCTATGCCGCTTCGCTGTGCGTCTTATTGGCTTTTGCAAAAGCGGAAGCGGATCAGGCGGAGCGCTGGCTGGGAGAACTGCAAGCAGGCGAATCGGAGATTCTTGGGATGCAAAGCTTTGAGGTGCAGGGGTACCGCTTTTCCTATGCCGCCAACGCGGCGGGGCGGTATTTCAGGGTGAGCCGGCTGCACCTGCTGCCGCCGGAGCCGGAATTGGCGACGCTGCGGGATAGGATTGAGGAGTGAACTGCCACCCCGGCCTAAAGCGACTTCGCAAAATCGCTTTAGGCCGGGGTGGCAAAGGAGATAAAGAGGGGGTAACACCATGCAATGGCACAGCCTGTCCGCCGCCGAAGCCCTCGCTCGCCTGGAGACGGACGAAAAAACCGGGCTTTCCTCGGAAGAAGCCCGGCGGCGCCTGCTGCGGGACGGCCCCAATGCCCTGGCCCGGCGGCGCGGGGGGCGGTGGCTGGTTTGGATACCGCGCTTTTTCGCGCAGTTCAAGGATTTCATGGTGCTCACCCTGCTGGCGGCGGCGGCCATTTCGGCGGGATCGTCGGTCCTCCACGGGGGCGGCGATTACCTGGATTCCATCATCATCGCGGGGATCGTGGTGGTCAACGCCATCGTGGGGGTCATCCAGGAGGGCAAGGCTGAGAAAGCCCTGGAGGCACTGCATAAGCTCGCCGCCCCCACCGCCTTCGTCCTGAGAAACGCAAAGCGCCAAAAAGTGCGGGTGGAGGACCTCGTCAAGGGCGATATCCTGCTGCTGGAGGCGGGGGACCTCGTGCCCGCCGACGCGCGTTTATTGGAAGTCGCGCGGTTGAGCACCCAGGAAAGCGCCCTCACCGGCGAGAGCATGCCCTGCCCCAAAGAGGCGGACACACGCCTGCGGGCCGATACGCCTCTGGGCGACCGCCGCAACTGCCTGCTGTCCTCCACCGTGGTGCTCACGGGGCACGGCAGGGCGGTGGTGACGCAGACCGGGATGCACACCGAGGTGGGCAAGATCGCGGGCATGCTCAGCGGTGAAAAGGCCCCGCAGACCCCTTTGCAGCAGCGCCTGGAAAAGGTGGGGCGGCAGCTGGGGCTGGGGGCCATGGGCATCAGCGGAATCATATTCTTGATGGGGTTTTTGCAGCGCGTGCCTGTGCTGGATAGCTTTATGCTGGCCATCAGCCTGGCCGTGGCGGCTATCCCCGAGGGCCTGCCCGCCATGGTCACCGTGGTGCTGAGCATCGGCGTGCAGCGCATGGCAAGGAAGAACGCCATCGTGCGCCGCCTGCCCGCCGTGGAGACCCTGGGCTGCGCCAGCGTCATCTGCTCCGACAAAACCGGCACCCTCACGCAGAACAAGATGTCCGTAACGGACATCCGGTGCCAGGGGCCGGGGGGCAGGGACCAGGAGAAACGCCTGCTGCAATTGGCGGCGCTGTGCTGCAATGCGGAAATCCAGCAGAAGGGGCGCGGGCGCAGCCTGGCGGGGGATCCCACCGAAACCGCCATTATCGACGCCGCCGCCGCGCGGCGCGTCCCCGTCATGGAAGACCGCCGAAGTTTTACGCGCCTTGCGGAGAATCCCTTCGATTCCCGGCGCAAGCGCATGAGCGTTATATGCCGTTTCCCCGAAACGGGGGCCCCCGCCCGGGGCCTGGCCATGATCGTCAAGGGCGCGCCGGACGTCCTGCTCTCCCGTTGCGACATAACGGACGCCCAGCGGAGCAAGATCCTGGCGCAAAACGAGGAGATGGCGGGCCGCGCCCTGCGGGTGATCGCCGTGGCCACTAAGCCAGTAGATAAAACCCAGGGAGCCTCCGAAGACCATCTCACCTTCCTGGGCCTGATCGGCATGAACGACCCGCCGCGAAAGGAAGCGCGAAGCGCGGTAAAAATCTGCCGCCACGCGGGGATCATCCCCATCATGATCACCGGCGACCACGTGGTGACCGCCAATGCCGTCGCGCGGGAATTGGGCATCATCGCGGGTTCAGGGCTCAGGGGACAGGAATCAGGGGTTTCGCTGACCGGGACCGAGCTTGACAGGCTTGACGACGCCGAGCTCGCGCGCCGCCTGGAAACCTGCCGGGTTTTTGCGCGCGTCACGCCCGAGCACAAGCTGCGCATCGTGAAGGTGCTGCGCGCCCAGGGCCATGTGGTGGCCATGACCGGCGACGGGGTCAACGACGCCCCCGCCCTCAAGGCCGCCGACATCGGCTGCGCCATGGGCAAAAGCGGCACCGAGGTGGCCAAGGGCGCGGCGGATATGATCCTCACCGACGACAATTTCGCCACCATCGTCCACGCGGTGGAGGCGGGCCGCGGCATCTACGACAATATCAAAAAGGCCGTGCACTTCCTCATCAGCAGCAATATCGGCGAAATCGTGGCGGTGTTCTTCGCCTCCGTCATGCGCATGCCCACGCCCCTGCTGCCCATTCAGCTGCTGTGGGTGAACGTCGTCACCGATTCCGCACCCGTCATCGCCCTGGGCACCGAGCCCACCGACCCCAATATCATGCGCCAGCCGCCCAAGCCCGTGAACCAGAATTTTTTCAACAAATCCCTGGCGCTGCACATGACCCTGGAGGGCATGCTTATGGGGGCCGTGACGCTCCTGGCCTTCGTCCTGGGCCGCCGGGTGCTGGGCCTGGGAGGCGACGACCTGACGCTGGGGCGCACCATGGCCTTTTCCGTCCTCAGCTTTGTGGAAATATTGCACGCCAACAGCATGCGCTCCGAGCGCTCCCTGCTACGCATCGGCCCGTTTTCCAACCGCCGCATGAACTTCGCCAACCTGCTGTGCTGCGGCCTGCAGGCGGCGGTGGTCACCTTCCCGCCCCTGTGCGAAATGTTCGGCACCGTCCCTCTGGGCGGAACGCAGTGGCTGGCGGTGACGGCCCTCTCGCTGACGCCCACGGCGATGATGGAAATCGAGAAGCTCAGCGGGGCTTTGGCCAGGAGGAAGAGGAGGAGGCTGGCGTCAGCTCGTTCAGCCCCGTGACACAGGGATTACTGCCGGGGATCGGCGGCAGGCACGGCAAAACAGCCTGTCTTCAGCGCGGCATAATAGGTGAACGCCTGGTGGGTGTCGTTAATGGAATGCCTCGAATGCGGCGGGAGCCAGCCTTCGATGAAATAATCCGCGACGGCTTTGACGTCATTGCCGGCGGGGAGGCGTTTCAGCGCCGATCCCAGCGAAGCGCCCAGATCCGCAAGCCCCTTCGCCGCCGCGTTTCCGATATAATTGCGCATGAATTCATGCATGGTCTGGTCCGCCTCCTGGCTGATCAGGCCGTGGTCCGGCGACATTGTATACTTTTTGGTATAATAGATATCCACGCTTGGGGCAAGCGAATAAAAGTCATCCAGCACTTTTTCGGTCGCGGCCTGATCAAAAGAGGGCGCCCGGCGGTTCGATAGCTTTACATAGGTATCCACCAATTCCCTGAAGCCGCTGTTGGTTCCGTAGAGCGCCTGCGCCGACGCCGTGAAGGTTGTTCCGTATTTTCCGTAGCCCCAGCGCGCCAGAGGTACCTGCGGCACAAAATCATCGTCGAAGCAGAAATTGAAAATGTTCTTATCCCCGGCCGGTGCGGTTGTGTGGTTGGGCGTGGCGAAGGCGTAGCAGAACACGCTACCCGCCTCGCTCTCAAACGCTGCCGAATTGCGGTTCAGATCCGCCGCAAAGAGGTTCGCCACTGCGGCGCCCCGGCTGTGCCCCGTCACGAAAAAGATGATGCTCTCCAGCCGATGCTCTTCTATGTATGCGCTCACGCCCGCCTGCAGCGCCCGGTTGGCCTTTTCAAAGCTCTCGTGGCGTGTGTCAAAACCCACATCCATGTTGCCCAGCCACTCCACGCCGTCCGTGCCGCGCAGCACCACAGCCAGCAGCGCTTCGCCTGTATTGGTATGCTGATGGGCCAGGGTGTAGCTGATGTCGTGCTCCTCCTCGTTCCCGTAATTCTCGGATTGCACCGATTGATAGCCATCCCGGGATAGCTGCGCATGCAGCCTTTCGGGAACGGGGGGGTCGTCCCTCACATCCGTGTTGTAATAGCTGTCGTTGGCCCGGTCGTAGGCGCAGTCGTCATAGGCGAGCACGGCATAGCGCGCGGCCCGCTGCGCCAGCCTCTGATCATACCTGTCCGCGCTGTAGCCCCAGACGGAAAAATCCATTTCGTTCACGGGGAGCGTATGCTCCTGCGCCGCGCCGGCGCCGGTCTGCACGGGCGGTTTGGCGCCGCATGCGCCCAAGAGGAGCGCCGCTGCCAATACCAGCGCCGCGGCGGCGATGATGGCTGTCTTTTTCATGATGATTGCCTTCCTCTCTCGATTGATAAATTCCCCGCATCCCCAAACCGGCCTAAAAAACAACGTCCATGTCTGTTCCTTCTCCCGATTCATTTCATTACGGCCATTTCCGCCTGCGCGCCTGCGTATCTGGCTGTCAGCTCCGTGCGGCTCTGCACGCCCAGCTTGCGGTAGATATTCTTCACGTGGAACTTCACCGTATCGGCGCTGAGATCCAACTGCCCGGCGATATGCTTCTGCGCGCCGCCCGTGGTCAGCAGCAGGGCGCAGATCTCCCTTTCCCGGCAGGTCAGGCCGTGGGCGTCGAACAGGGCGGTGTAGTCGGCGGGCCTGGGCTCGGCCAGCAGGGCCCCCACGCGCATCAGCAGCTGCGCGCTGTTGGCAAAGCCCAGCGCGGCGACGGTCTCCCGGGCAAGCTGCCGCGCCCGCCGCGGGGACAGCCCCAAACGGCGGGCCGTGGCGTCCTCGTCCGCCCCGTCGATGATGCAGGCCAGGGCATCGCGCTGCTGTTCGCTCAGGGCGGCCTGGGGCATATGCCGCAAAAACCGCTCCCGCAGCGCTTCCCCGTCGCCCGGTTCCACGGCGGCGGCGCGTCCTGCCCGCAAGGCGTCTATCACGCGCATTCGCGCTGTTCCCCCTTTCTCTTCAACCTATTGTAGTATAGCAAAGAAACGCGGGGGTGTCAAATGGTTGAGGCGTCAAAAAATCCAAAAATGCAAAAATTTTTCTTGACAAACATCCAAAACCCTGTTATACTGCTACGGTAACAAAGCGAGGCTCAATGGCTGCCACAGGCAGACTATTGCCTCCACCTACGGGGAGATTCCGCCGCGGGTCAATAACGGGCGGGGCGCCGGGTGCTCCGCCGGGGATTGACGCGCGGGAATACCGCGCTTTTTGTTTGCCCCCCAGCAAGATCGGGGAGAATTTTAGGAGGTGTTTGCACATCAGCACAGCGAAAGAGCAAAGCGGGCCGCGTCCGCAGCAGATCAACGACGCCATACGCGACCGGGAGGTGCGCGTGGTGTCCGAGAAGGGCGAGCAGCTGGGCATCATGCCAGCCGCCCAGGCGCTGCGCATGGCCGAAAGCCGCAATCTCGACCTGGTCAAGATCGCGCCCCAGGCAAAACCGCCGGTGGTCAAGATCATGGACTACGGCAAATACCGCTTTGAGCAGTCGCAGCGGGAAAAAGAGGCCCGCAAAAACCAGCGCATGGCGGAGCTGAAGGCCATCGAGATTTCCATCGGCATCGCCAAGCACGATCTGGACACCAAGGTAGGCCACGCCCTGCGCTTTTTGGGGGACGGGCACAAGGTGAAGGTGTTCATCAAGCTGCGCGGGCGTGAGATGGCCCACTCCAACCTGGCCCACGACCGGATGAAGGAATTCGCCGGGCTGTGCGCGCATCTGAGCGCCGTGGAGCGGCCTTCCAAGCTGGAGGGCCGGCAGGTGATGATGTTTCTGACGCCGAAAGACAAAAAGGTAAACCAATAACAGGAGGATTTTTTAACCATGCCGAAAATCAAGACGCACTCGGGCGCGAAAAAGCGCTTCAAGCTTTCCAAAAACGGCAAGCCGATCCGCTCCCACGCCTTCTCCTCGCACGACATCAAGGGCCGCAAAAACGCCAAGAAGAAGCGGGAGCTGCGCGGCACCCAGGTGGCCGACAGGAGCAACGCGGCGCGGATCAAGCGCCTGATCCCCTACAAGTAGAACACAGGCATCGGGACGCGGGGTTCGTCGCTAATGCCTAAAAGTCTGCTATCTAAAAAATCTAACATCGGAGGAACAAGACCATGGCACGTGTCAAGGGCGCGATGATGACGCGCAAACGCAGGAATAAGGTGCTCAGGCTCGCCAAGGGCTATTACGGCTCCAAAAGCCGTTTATTCAAAACCGCCAAGCAGGCCGTGATGAAGTCCGGCCAGTACGCCTATATCGGCCGCAAGCAGCGCAAGCGCGATTTTCGCCGCCTGTGGATCACCCGCATCTCCGCCGCCGCCAAGATGAACGATATGAATTATTCCACCTTCATCAACGGGCTCAAGCGCGCGGGCGTCACCCTCAACCGCAAGATGCTCAGCGAGATCGCCAT
>Ga0123353_10019410_pt1 | contig 10100 bp, 2 predicted proteins | sample TergutLab28metaG_3_FD_92763 | JGI IMG/M metagenome (GOLD analysis project Ga0123353, IMG submission 92763) | Labiotermes labralis P3 segment gut microbial communities from Petit-Saut dam, French Guiana - Lab288 P3 | ecosystem: Host-associated > Arthropoda: Insects > Digestive system > Gut ...
TATCAGTATCCTGGTGAAACTCATGCTTGACTCTTCGACCGTAAGTCCCGCTGTGCGTATTCTGTTCAGGAAGCTTGCCGGTATAACCCCTGAGGTAAGAGTCCTGCTGAATCCCTGGTCTGTCATTATCATGAGCGACACTGTGCTTGAGCCCGGTTCACGAGCCATGACGAATGTCAGCTTCTCTGCTTCTCCGACGTCGAACCAGTCGGTATATATTTGATATGACCATGAGTTGTTGACCAGCGTCTGGAACTCGACCATCATCTGATCGTTGCTTGGCGAGTGGCGTATCGTGAACAATCCGAGAAGGTCATTATCTTCCGCGCCGATTGCGAAACGCGGGATTATCAGGTCGTGCATATGGTATGAGGAGCGCGGGATGACTTCTGCCTGGAAGAAGAATCCGTTGCTGAAGCTGCTATGCGTGTTCCACAACATCGGATTGCCCCCGGTACGGAAGTCAGCCAGCAGCGCGCCGTCACTGTAACTCCAGCCGTTCTCCGGCAGCGACCAATGATCCGCGGTGACTGAAGGCGCTACGCGCGGCTCGACCTCTGCCGGTTGTTCCGGAGGTTTCTCCGCAGCCGACCCTGCCGTGCTTATATGCGGAACCGCCCAGATATAGTCAAGCTCGTTTTCCGGCAGCCCGACATAGAAGTTTGAGAAGCGCACTGCCGTGAGGAAGTTCGTCAAGCCGACATACCTTATATTGTCGAGTTCCGCAGCCGGCAACGGATCGCTCTCCTGCTTGAAGTAGTAGCCAAGGCTTCCGATGACCTCGACAATGATTGTGCTCTTGCCGGCCTGCCGCGTCAGCCTCATCGTAAGGACTTCTCCGGGAGTGATCTCTTCATTATCCGCCGCCAGGTAGTCTTTCCATGCGTTGCTGTACAACGTCTGCAGCCTTATCTCGATCGAATCGGCTCCGGTTTGGTTAACCGTTAGCATGCCGGTCAAGTCATTCGAATTGCTGCTGAAAGCCAGACGGGCGCAGTACCTGTCGCCTTCGAGCTGGGTATCAAGGTACTCGAAGGTCGTCCGGATCACCCAGGAGTCAGCCGGCAGCCTTTCCTTGTACCACAGGCGCGTCGACGAGGGATTAAAGGTTGTGGTCAGCGTTGGTACGCCGATAGGACTGTTCTCGTAGGTCCATTCGCTCGCCATGGTCCATTCTCCTGAGCGGTCGGGGAATATGCGACCGTCGAAGCCGCTGAGAGTCGTACGTGACGCCGAAGCGAGTAACTGCGAGAACGAGGCGTAGGTCATGTGGGTCTTAGGCTGCAGCGAAAGGTTTCCGGGTATTATGCCGGCTGCAACCATGTTCGCGGCAGTTTGCTTTGCATATCCTGCAACGGACTTGCTGTCGGGGATGCTTTCTATCAGGGTAAGCGGCGCGCGCACGACGGCTCCGGTCACTTTTACCAAAGCATTTGCAAGCATGGCCATTGCCTGTTCAACGGACAGGTTACGTCCGATCCCGAACATGTTGTTGCCGACTCCGGATACGATGCCTAGCGATCTGGCGGCGCTAACATAAGGCGCGTAGTGCTCGTTTTCCTTGACGTCAAGGAACCTCGGGCTTTTGGCGTCCGTCTTCAGGCCCAGCGTCGCCATGACCATTATCAGCCCCTCTTCACGGGTTATCCGTCTGCTGCTGTCGGAAGCCCTTAATCCGGGGAGGCTGAGTATCCCGCGGGCAGCCAGATACGCCATGTCGCGCGGCAAATCGTTTTCGATGCTTACGTGCTCGGCGGCATATCTGCCGGGCGCACGCGCAAGCAGGAACACAAATCCGCTCATGTATCGCGAACTCGGTACTACGCTCTTGACTCCGGATTCGTTATAATGGAAGGCGACTACCTGTTCGCCCTTTTCACCCGGCTTAAGGCTGTACGGGATCCCAAGCACTGCAGGCGGCAGGTTTTCGGGCCAGAAAGCCGGCTCGTCGTCGACCAGCACCTTCAGATCAAGGCTTCCGGGATGTATGAGTATCTCTACTTTTGACGCCCCTCCGCTGTAAAGCGCTTTCAAGTGGTCGGCGTTCAGTATGACAACTCCGGACGGCGTATTTACATACAACTCCATCTTCGGCAGGTTCTGGAGCTCCTGTGCGTCAAAGCGAAGCATAACGGGCTGTACCCGCGAGTAGATATAGTGCCTCTTTAGCCCGCGGTTCTGTGAGTATATGCCGGACACATCGGCTTCGGGTTCTCCGGGCTCTTCGGTTTCACTCTCTTTTTCTTCGAAAGCAGAGGCTTTTATCGCGACTACATACACGCCGTCTTCCTGGACTGCAGTGATGCCCGCGTTGTCAAAAGACACATTCGGCGGAGGCGGCGGGGGCGGAGCAGGCGGGGGCGGCGGGGGAGCGGGCGGGGTGTAAGTGACAGACAGAACATAAGTCGTGGTCGTCAAGCCGTCGCTGACCTGTACGAGGATTCTGTTCAATCCTGTAATCAGGGCAATATCACCGGACGCCAAGCCGTTGTATCTGACTGTCAAGCCGGGACCAGCCGTGCCTGCCAGTAAGACAGAAGAGTTTTCGCCGCTTAGAGCGGGCAGCGTGTATGTGGTGACGTCAGGGTCAAACCCGGCAATTGCCTCACCGTTCGCGGTAAGGTCGTCAAGTTTCGGACGGGAGGCGTCGCCGTTGGCAAGGGCTGCTCCGACTACAAAACTCACTGTGGTCGCTCCGGTCATTATCTGATCGGGCTGCGTCGGCGCGGTCGAACTTGCGCTCCACGCTCTGCCGCCGTACCAGTCGGCATTGATGAATCCGGTCATATATGTAGCCGGATTTCCGCTCGGGCGCTGGGGGAAGCCCGGCGTGTTCGGTACCCAGTTATATCTGCTGCTGTCTATGCTGTTACGCATGATAGCCTGGGCTGTGTTGTAGAACATAACCCTGTGAATGTCTTTCAATGCTTCGCTCACGCCATTGCCGCTGTCATTGAGTACCTCGCGTACGAACGGCCCGATGAATGTGCCGTTAGCCCAAGCGTCACGGTCGTTGGTATAGCCCCCCATCGTGTTCTGGTAACGCGCCATTCCGCGCAATGTGTTTTGCGCGGAAGCAACGTTGTTGAAGCGCAGATCCAGGACGGTCATAGCCATGTTCGCGGCTATGAACGACGCGCTTCCCGCTGTACCTATTCCGTACGGGTTCTCTTTGCCGCTGACGCCTGCATAACCGACGTCGGTCCAGTAAAGGCCGTCTGCTCTGCCCATAACGCTTTTAACGCCTCTGTAAATGACTTCAGACTTCGCACGGTAGTCCGCCGCGTTCGCAGAGTCGAGGTTCGCAAGATCCAGGCCTGCAAGCGCGATCGCCGCCGCGTAACTGGACATCCATTGGTCGCGGTACCTTGCGATGGTGGAACCGCTCAGCGAGGAGCTTCTGTACCACATCCCGTCGAGGAAGTCGGCGTTGACCCATCTGTACACATCGACAAACAGCAGCCTTGCGCGCGCCAGCAGTAAGTCGCGCTGCGACGTCATGCCGTTTTGACCGGCGTGTTCGGCAAGCATCGCAAGCCACATCAAGTTCCAGCCTACGTCGTCATGGGCGGTATTATGCCCGGTCCCGGCGACGACGATGTTGCGCTGGCCTCCGGCGTTGTTGGTCATATACTCTGCGATACTGCATACGTACAGGACCTCGTTGTCCAGGTAGAGCTTATACTTATTTATCTCGGCGGTATTTCCGGGATCGTATTTGTAAAGATAGTCGAGATATGTCTTTATTGCGCTGAGATATGAGAAGCGTTCCCACGGGCTGCCGTCGGGATTCGTGTAATTATGCCTTATGCCATGGGTGGTACGCGCGATTATGCTTCTGCCGCCGTATACCTCGGTATAGTTTCCGTCCATCATCGACATGACGGTCTCGGTCGCCGAACCCAGCGTTACATCACTTGGCGAGGCGGAGGCGTAGACGTTTCTGAACTGGACTGTCGTCCAGTTTTCCGCTAACAGCATCATGGCGTAGATAGCGTCTATCTCATTTCCAAAAGCCGTATTTGAGAGCGTTTGGCTGGCGATCAGGGTGGTTTCGTTGCCGTAGATCCGTACTATTAAGTTTCCAGCCGCCGTCCGCTCGTGATTGACTGTTATGTTGGTGTAAGCTCCGACAGGAAACCAGTTGTGTATGTAGTTTTGCGACCATCCACCGCTAAACTGGTTGACCTGCACGCCTACATACATTTGTGAGCCTGAGAACTCAAGGCGCGTAAATATCCTCTCGACTTCCGTCCCGTCTACCATTGCGACAGAAGACACCCGGCGCGTCGTCAGCGACTGGGTCGGGACGTCCAGAGTCGCGGACGCGATCCATTCGTCGCTGCCGGCTACGGTCTGGGCGCTGAAGACAGCTTTTAGCTGATCCCTTGGCAGATCAGAGGTCGGCGTCGCTCTGATCGAGTACTTACCGTCAGCCTGCAAGGTCGAAACTCCCCACCAGGGCTGGTTGTTGAAACGTCCTATATGCGTCATAAAAGCGGCGCTCGCCTGATCCGTGATCCCGGTGTTTGATACGACTGCCGGATGGTGCGAGAAGGATATCGAGGACATTCCGACTCCGAGAGAGGAACCTGTTCCGGTTGTGGATAACACAAGCTGCGCTTTTACTATAGCGTTCAGTTCCTGCGCTGAAAGGGTTGCCTTGCCCTGCGAATGGATGAAGTCCAGGATTCCATAGTCGCCGCTGTCGCTCTCGACAAACCGCCGCTTGAGAGCAAACGAGACAAAACCCTGGCCTTCAAGCCTGTTCGCTTCGACGTACCATCCGTTCGCGTCGTCCCAAGTGCCTGTCGGGAGTCCGTTCAAAGGCCTGTCGGTACCACCGTTGATTGAAAAGTTCACCGAGTTCGAACCCGTGGTTCCGGTTCTATTAAACGTCGCATATGCTACCACATCTCCGTTTGCATTCAGCAGATTCAGCGTCATTACGTGAGTCCTGCTTGTTGTAGCAAGAGCTGAAGTGATAACCGGAAAGCGCATTGTCCAGACGGGGCTGTTAGCGAAGGACTCAGGACCGTTATAAGTCAGGCTGCCTGACGCGTTCGCTCCGATCGAGGCGACGCCAGCAGAGTAGTCGACGGCTCCGTCGTAGCTCCAGTTCGGGATCGGTATACCGCCGCCTCCTGAGGTGAGCTCGGTGAGCTCGACGTCGCTGTACATGATCCGCGCCCCCCTCGCGCCGAACTCAAGCGTAGTCGCGGCGGAAACGTTTGAAATTGTGAAGCTTGTCGTCACTGTGGCGGCTGAAACATCCACGACGGCGTCGTTACTGCCAAGCGCCTTTGTTATTGTGACCGCAAAGGGCGTCATAGGGAGGTTGATCCAGTTGTTGTTCTCTATCGCCCTGTCATGAGAGCGAAGGGTAAGGTTCGGCTCGATTTTCGCGACCTCGGTGCTGCCGTTCATAAAGCGCAGAACCATGTTGCCTGTGGGAGTATCGTTTGCGCTGCCTCTGTAGCCGATAGTCGGCTGCATCATATATGATATATGGTAGGCTGCGGGCAGCGTTTCCTTCAGCGCGGCGTAGACGTACTCATGGCGCAAGTCGAAGCTGGACCACAGGTCTATACTTCCGTTTGTGCTGTCGCCGCCGATATAACGCGCAAGATTCGATGGCACGTTCCATATATCGGTGTCGATATCCGTATTCTTCGCCACGAAGTTCCTGAACTTCAGTGTATATGCGTTGCGTACCTGAATGTTGAAGGTCTTCATATTCAAAATAGCGCCGGTACTGGCAGCTGCGGCGCTTACCGCTTCATCAGACCATAGTACCGTTCCATCAGGGTTTGAGACCTTGAGGATGAGAGGCCCGCCGACTGATTCACGAATCAGCGACACCGTGATATGCTCTCCGAAATGAGTGTTAAGCTCATTCCAGTTATTTTTATATAGAATCAAGCTGCGTCCGTCCTGAGGAGACGGACCTTGGAAACCCAGGTGTTCCGCAAAGGCTGAGCCCCAATCAGGCAATCCGTCCGTTGTGTAATCTAAGTAAATGTTATGAAAATCGCCCGGGGTCGGCATCTCAAAGGATATGACGAACGGGCGCATCTGGTCGATAAAGAACCTCGGAGACCCGACTCGTTTTTCTGCAGTCGATGTGGCAAGATATCCGTCTTCTGTTACAAACCAATCTGCTGATTCGTATGCAGAATACCCGTTTTCAAACCAGTTGCCGTATGCGCGTTCGCCGTCGAATGCCAGCGCAGGTTGCCAGGGGAACACCGAGATAAGCATGACCAAGACCAGTGCGAGAGCTACAGTTTGTTTCGCCTTCATTAGAAAAAACCATCCTTTCAACTTGTGCCTTTTCACTTTACTATAATCTGTTTGCGCCATTAAAACCCGTACGCATTGGATAAGCGCTCCGGGTATTGATGCATACACGGAAATAACAGCAATAACTGAGTTTTTCACGCCAGATTATTGCAAACGCTTAACTTGCGCTTATAATAACACATTCTGTTGTATTTGTCAATTGGTTTTAATAAAAACTATCGCGTTTTCGGGAGGAATGCGACCGGTAGTAACCGGCGGTTGCGGCTCATGGCAGCCGGGGCGTTGCTGTCAGTGTATTCCGTCAGCGTAACCACGGACGGTGGAGCGCGGTCATTAGGCGCATGGACGCGTCTATGACCGTAGGAATGCAATGACAGGAATGCCCCGGCTGCCATGAGCCGTAACATCGACGATCGCCGGTCACAGCGGGCCGGCAATAGGCAAGCCTCGAAAGCACGGTTAAAGAAAGGCAATTGACAAATAAATGCTCATGTGGTAGGATTACAACGCAAGATTATTAAGGAGGAGTTATCATGAAAAAACTGTTCACCATCATCTTGGCTCTGGCGCTGTGCCTGTCGCTGGCTGCGCCTGTTTTTGCGGCGCAAGGAGACTATATCATTGACGACGGCAACTCTTATGTACGTTCTGCAGACGGTTCGGACGGCGTAATAGTCCGCAGCACGACAGAGAGCAGGGTAATCTACACGGTCCCCTTCGGAAACGCATGGTCCGTGAGTTTTCGCGTCGATCTGCAAAAAGGCAACGGCGGAAGTGACCCGGAGGCAAACGCAAGGTTCGGGTTACTCGCCGAGGACCATGAAATGCTTGCCCTGATTACAGCAAAAACCATGATCGGGCGCGAATCACCCGATACGAGAGTGGACGTTCAGCAACTGCTCAACAATAACTGGACGCACAAAGGCGTCGTGGAATGGACGCCGCATTCGCAAACGTCGTATAACGTCGTCGTATCGAAGCGCGCCGGCGACAACAGGCTTCACGTCGTGTTCACAGGCCTGGACGGCAAGGAGTTCATCAGGCACAGCAGCCAGGAGTTTAACGCGGGATTGATGGCGTCTGCAAAGTACTTCACATTCTATGTTTGGAACAGCGAAGTCAGGTACTCTAATATAAAGTACACCGGCTTCACGCCCGCGCCGGTACCTCAGGCGCCGATCAAAGTGCTCCTCGACGGCGACGAGCTTGAGTTCGACGTACCTCCGCAACTAATAAGCGGCAGGACTATGGTGCCGATGCGCGTTATTTTTGAAGCGCTGGGCGCGGACGTCGACTGGGATCCGGCGACGCGGAAGATCACGGCGATAAAAGAAGATCTGGTGATTACGCTGACAATAGGCAGCAACGTGTTAACGAGGAACGGGGAAGATATTCAGCTTGACGTCCCCGCCCGGCTGACAGGCGGAAGGACGCTGGTTCCTATCCGGGCGGTCTCAGAAAGCTTTGGCGCTGAGGTCGATTGGGTTCCGGCGACGCGCACTGTCGTCATCACGACTGATGGCGAGTCCGGAGAGTAAGCGGAGCTGAGCTTCGCCCCGGCGGCGGATCGGTACACGTATGAATAAACGAAAGCAACCGGCGACAGGTGGCGGGATACCGCCGCCCGTTGCCGCGTAAGAAGTGTTGCCTGAAGCAGAAAACAACTCTAAGCGATCACGGAAAAGGGGTGGTGCAATTGAAGCATTACGCGGGTAACGGCGCGGATATGAAAGCAAACAACCAGAATGCAATACTGAACATTCTCTGTCAGCATGATATTTCATGTACTGAGATTGCGCGCCGGCTTGGGCTTACGAGGGCGTCCGTAAGCAACCATACAAACGAGCTGATATCGAACGGTCTGGTGCTTGAGATCGGCGCCGGGGAGTCGGGAAAGAAGGGGAGAGGCCGTAAACCTACTCTTCTTGGCATCAATCAGGATTACGGATACGTAGGCGGATTGTATATATCGCGAGGCGCCTGTTTCGTCGGCCTTACCGATATGAAAGGGGATGTGCTGATCAGCGCCCCTGTTCAGCGGCCCGCGGACGCGGCGCCGACCGAGCTTCTTAAGTCGGCGGTAGGCATATTATCGGAACTTATCATAAGAGCGAATGTCTCCGGAGAAAGAGTGATCGGTCTTGGCGTCAGCGTACCGGGCCCGGTCGATACAGTGAACGGGATCATGCTTTCTCCGCCCGATTTCAAAAAATGGCATAATTTCCCGTTAACGCCGCTGCTTTCTTCAATGACCGGTATGAATGTCCTTATGGAAAACAACGCTACTTCGCTGACGCTGGCAGAGATGCGTTTCGGACATGGCCGCGACCTTCATGACTTCGTATATCTTGTAGTGGACAGCGGTATTGGCGGCGGCCTGGTGATTGGCGGAAAGCTGTTCAAAGGCAAGAACGGTTTCGGATCCGAGATCGGACATACCTCAATAATGATGAACGGCCGTCTGTGCTCCTGCGGAAACTCCGGCTGCCTTGAAAGGTACGCGTCGATACCGGTTCTGTTGTCCGAGGCGTTCTCGAATGACGAGGGGATGGACTCCTGGAGAAAAATCGTAGATGCAGCCGAAAACAACGACGAGCACTGCCTGACAGTGATGGACAGAGAGGCGGAGTATCTGTCGACCGCTTTGGTTGATATAATAAATGTACTGGAGCCCGAAGCGGTCGTGTTCGGCGGCGATCTTCTATATAAACCCTCGCTGATAACCCGGCTCCTGCACGATAGGATAAAAAACCGCATGATCACGCGCGGGTACCGCGATTTTCGCATTTTACCCTCGGCGCTTAGCGACGAAACGGGCGTACAAGCGGCGGCTACCGTCGTGCTCAACGACTTTTTCTCACGTGGGGAGACCACCCGCCCGATCCCGGACCCTGAGCCTTCGAGCTTTCTTAAAAAAATCACTCAAGGAGCGGCAGTGCTATGATGAACGACAACTCGTTTCCGGATTTTCCCAATCTGCTGCGCAGCATCCTGCGCGGACAATCAGGAGGAAAAACGATCTGGCAGCCGCGGGTCGCCTGCTACCTGACCGATCGCCAGTTCCGCGGAGAGCCGCTTCAGCCGCCCTACACAGGTATGACGGAGATAGAGATATTCCGTGCTATGCGCACATCGAACCGTTTATACGATTTCAACGCCTGCGTGCAGTACAGCTACGACCATCCCGGAGTGCACACATACTGGAAGGACCTGGACGAACTGCATCTTGAGTACAGGATCGAAACCCCGAAGGGCGAACTCAAACAGATTTATATGCGCAACTCCTCTAATTACGGCTCCTACAGCATGAAATGGCTCGTTGAAACCGAGGAGGATATGAAGCTGCTCATATGGCTGGAAGAGCAGTCAAGGTTCACGTTTTCTCAGGAGAAGTTTGATGAACTTATGGCGGTACAGGGCGATCTCGGGTTACCATGCATGTACTTACAACGTACTAACGTTTTGCGCTTATACTATGAGTTCTGCGGGGTCGAGAACACTATCTACGCCCTTGCAGATTATCCCGATACAGTCGAGGCATACTTCGAAGTGCTTAATAAAAAGCAGGAAGCGCTGTATCATTTGATGGGGCAGAGCCCGTTCGAATGGGTAAACTTCGGCGATAATGTCCATTGCGCGACATTGTCGCCTAATCTTTTCAAGAAGTATGTGCTGCCGGAGTATAACCGCCGCAATGAGATACTGCACGGGTACGGGAAGTTCACGCATACTCACTGGGACGGTGACGTCAAGGCACTCCTGCCATACGCAAGGGAGACGATGATGGACGGCATAGA
>Ga0123353_10019411_pt1 | contig 10100 bp, 2 predicted proteins | sample TergutLab28metaG_3_FD_92763 | JGI IMG/M metagenome (GOLD analysis project Ga0123353, IMG submission 92763) | Labiotermes labralis P3 segment gut microbial communities from Petit-Saut dam, French Guiana - Lab288 P3 | ecosystem: Host-associated > Arthropoda: Insects > Digestive system > Gut ...
AAAGAAATATAGCTCCCTGATGATGGTCTTAGGACCGAAACATGTCGGAGCAGTTTTAGTGTTTTAATTTGTAAATTTTATATAAGTGCATTAATTTGTATAATAATTGAGTCCATTCTTAATATTAAGGGAGAAATAATTGAAGCGAATGGAAACTAGATGTATCAATGCCTGTACGGCAGAAGGGTTATGCGTCTTTTTACGTAAAGGGAAGCAGATCCAGCCTCCGAAAAGTCTTGTTCTTTAAAAAATTTTAGACAAACGACAAAGTCAAAAAAGGAGATATTTTTAGCCAGTCATACCATTTCTTCAAAGTCCTATAGGGTTGAATATTTACGATTCTTTAAACACTCACAGTAAGTGAAGTTATGCCAAATTTACACAACTATTTTAAACACAGCAACAACATACAAACTTTACAGTCGAAACCAAACTATTTCTTAGGTCTTCCGTGAACTTATAAACCTCTACCTAGCTACTGCAGGCCATACAAGAGAGTGCAAATTTAATAACCACAGAAGCGACTGGAACAGGTAAATAGCACGTTTTCTAGACGCACGAACACACAGTAGACAGCTACGTGAATAGACTAAGTGCTTTTGTAGAGGATGATAATCGAATGTAGGAAAAATGTAACTTTCTATGCCACTACACGCAGTAAATTTTTAGGCAGTCACGTGGCGTTTAAGAAAGTGTCTGTATGTAACTGCCTTAGGGTTCGTATCTGGGAGATGACTGATGAAAAATAACAATGAAAGGTAACAAATTAATTAGTGTGCCAAAGGGGATTATTAACCAAATATTTAAGGAGGACTAACACAATACGTGTGAACTGTTAACCTAAAATATGTAAAATTTTGATCTAAATTAAATGGATTTTTAATCCAGCCCATGAAGGATTGGTGAAACAAGTCAGGGTACTCTTCACCAAAGACGAGGGGAATGTTAACCCAATATTTTTCGACAATTAACCTAATATTTTTGGGGTTGTTAAACCAACAGAATGCGGACTGTCAATCAAAAACGTTCTTCCAATCTTTAGGAAAGGCTCTTTCTATCTATCAGTGAAAATTCTTGTTGAATATTCCCACAGATACACTCGAAATATATAGGACGTCTCACTCATCTCCAAAGCGTAGTGATATGGTAGATATGAGGTATTAGCATATATGAAACTTAGACAAAATGACATTCGTCATTTAAGTTTATGAACGGATGCTAGTGAAAAACAAAGCTTAGAATCGCAGGATGAATAATCACTATTTTTATTCACCATATCTCTCTTTTGCTGATGTTAGACTGGGGAAAAAAGTCGCGACAATTTGACGTTGATTCGATTTCAAATTCCACGCTGTGACGCTGTAAATTCTGGTACAAATATATCGACATATCGGGAAAAACTTCATGCCTCAGTCACCAGGGTAAATGGATACTATGATTGTGCGTTATTCACGTCCAAGTCACTTAAATAATGATTTGTTCGATCCGTAAGTCCCTGCCTCAGCAATGACGCCATACAAAATTGTGTCTCTCTCTTACTTATTTACCTTCAGGATGGAAGTATTAAGACCCTCTGAAATTTCGGTACGTTTTTATCCGATTACGACATTCAAAATACCAGAAAATTGTAATATTTTGCGGTTTTCCTGCCCCTTTCATCACACAAAAATAACTTCAACACAACAAAAGATTGACCCACACTTTTATTACAGGATCGAAGTTTGTGTATAGCACAGGCAACAAATATGAGTTCAGGACAGTTTCTGGCATAAATTACGTTATTTCCATAGAGCGATCGATTTCTAAATCAAATCTGCACGGGTGGCCCGTAGGCAGATTTGATTAAAAGAGCCAGATTTCATCAGAAACCCAACAAGTCATTGCTGCCTTGCTTGGTAACTGGGACGCAATTTTTATCCGGGATATAATTCTTGTAGGCTTTCAACTAACGAACATAAACTTTTATTTCAAACGCTACTTTTTAAACGGCTATGGCTAACGAAATGTATTTACCAAAAACTTCAATACAAAACATTCCACTTTCTGCTACAAAATTATAGACTACTTATGGATTTCGTATAATTCTCAAAATAAATATTGATAGTTCTAATAGACAGCATGAATTCATTGTTCATTTTAATGGAGTGTGTTTACACTGACGGTCGAATGAAGCTTTCAAACAATTTTTACGTAATATTCGTACTTGCTGTGGTTAATGTCTTATTAAGTTTGTGCTGTATTTCAAATTAGATATATTTCAAATGAGTGACAGTAAGTTATGTACGCAGCAAGAAAGATTAATTACGGCTAAGAAGAGACAAGTTGCTGATTAGAACAGATAGCTTAATAATTAAGCACGGGACTGTGCATTAATCACGTCCGTGCGATATAAATGACGATTTGACTCATCCATCTCTCCTCGTCGCAGCCGTTATTATATATAGCATTTTGTCTATCTTATGTAGCACTCTGTTTTTCACTAATTGAAACTCCCAGCCTTTGTTTAAAGAAATTTTCTTTTTTTTTTTTAAGTAATGGATTCATTTTTTCCTTGTTTGCAAACGAAACACTGAAAGGAATTTTTCAGTGTTAGAATATTGTTGACCAACTAGAAGGCTTACACATTCGTCTCACAAAAGTGAACGGGTGTCTGTATGAGTACATGCATGCCTAAATTGGAAAACAGAATGATAAGCAATTACAGTTTTATGACAGAACATGGTGTGAAATACAGGTCAATGACTGCGCAAAGTTGACTGCACCAGTTCCCGTTACTTCACCGCAGTTAAGCCAACTTGGGCGTGGTTAGTACTTAGATAGGTGACCGCCAGGTAACACCACGTGCTGTTGGCATGCAAAGCAGAGCGTTGGACAAAAGATAGGAAACGATCGAGGTGAAGGTTCGCCGCGCTGTCCGCCATACATACATACATACATACACATATACTTTACATACATGCATGCATACACATTTCTAGTGAAGAGTGACAATGAATTTTCCATAAAAACTTTAATTCGCCATAAAAAAGACAAACAGACGCACAGTCTAAGAAGTGGGTCTGCGGTTGTAAGCTTGCTGTGATTGCGGATTCGAATCCCGCCGCGGGCATGGTTTTCTGTTTTTTGTGAGTGTTGTGTGTTGTCGGGAAGAGGACTTTGCGATAGGCCGATCCCTCGTCCAGAGGAGTCCTACTGAGTTTGTGCATCACTGAATGGCATCAGGTGCAAAAACCCCTTTTACACCTACAATGCATAGGCACAAGAGTTCGGACGAAGAAAGAAATGAAGAAAGAAACGAAGACAAATATTCTTGTTCAAATTAAGAACACATTGTGTTTTGGCTTCTGATCAAATCGTTTCGCAACAATCATACAAGTTCAACAGAGTTTTACAGGTAATGTCTTTGTATGAAAATCGTTGGATTTCAGCTCCACAAAGGGAAATAATGAAGTCGCCACAATGGCGAACATAAGAGATCAAAGAAGAAAACTGTTATACTGGAATATTACGAATATATCTGTCTGTGCATAACTGCCGTCCCTTTGGACCGAAAGTGAACTGAATGAAAGTGTTTAGTCAGCCTACTTAATTTTAAAGAAATTTCTTGTATTAATAATCGACTTACAACACACCAGGAAAGTAATTTATACATAGTTTTAAATTCTGTTTCAAAATTTACAACAATATCTGAAACGTCGTTAGGTGTAAACAGTTCATCACACGTGATTAGAGCATTACACTGATTCAGGACTCGGGAATGTTAGTTAAATGTGGCGTGCAGTAATATGATAACTGCCACATGTGTCCTGCAGGGTGATTGAATATTCATGTTTACTGTTGTGTGCAACAAACAACGGAGTGTGAAAGTTGGTGTAGGTGGAAGTGCAGAATGCCGTAAACGTGTCGCGTGCTGACTGGAGGGTGCAGAACAACACATTTCCTGTCGCAGCGCGTGTAAAATGGGTAGTTTATAGCACACCTCTACATAGACAGTGAAGGAAGACTTTATTCTGTGCCAGTTACTTGGGACTTAAAGTAGAATAAATTTAAACACTTTCGAACATTCTGTTTCTCTCTATATACAAAGTCATTCTTATATTCGGCGACGCGTAAACTTGACGAAAAATCTATCTTTACGTAGCAGTCGTGTGGTATCTACGCTTCTGTCGGTATTGCACCCACAGACTTTGCCGATGTTGCTTATAGGAATTAGCACGAGATGTCTTACGAGACATTTTCAAGTTCATGAATTAAAAATTTAGTTAAACATTTTATTTCTGTGGAAATCACAGAGAAGTCTGAAAACCAACCGCTGTCTACAATAAACAGTTAGAAGAACACTGTACATTTCTGAATAGGAGTACATATATTTTAAAGTTTTAAATAGGTTATGTATAGCATGTATATATATATATATATGTATATATATATATATATTATGCACGTTAGTAAGCAAATTTATTAAATTTCTTTAAAACATGCTCATCACTTACGTAGACTATATTGATTAATTATAAGCTACAATTATTTTAGCTCAATTTGGTAAACATTCTTGTCTTCAGAGATTAAACAATTCTGTATCGTTGTACAATCCAACTAAAGACAAGGCGCCTTATCTGTGTTCTCCTACCAGAAATGGTGCCCTATGTCCAGCAAGTCAACATTCTTTAGGTCTCCTATGCTTGTTTATTTTCTTTTACAGAAATCGTAACATATAACGAAAAAGACGAAATTCTTTAGGGTTCTGATTCGTAATAACATACTCCAATATCCGAGAGTCCTGACACTTCCTTTACGACACTAACTCCGAAAGGCAGGACCGTCACTGAAAGTAGGGCACACACACGACTGGCGAAAGTATCCGTTATTTCATAAAATCAGACATTTTGTGCCGGTCTGAAATTTATCCTCACTCAGCTCCGTCCACTTTCACCCCTTACACGTTAATTCGTCATACTTACATGAATGTAAATCTATGACGGACATGGCAATTGAGCGTCAGCCTGAGACTGCCCAGTACAAATGTCTTTACAATATTCCAAAACTGAAACCGAAAAAAGAGGCCACGAAACAATTTGTAAACTAGTAGTACATAAAATTATTAACGTTCTTGTACTACGTGATGAAATATTTGTGATAAAAGAATTACAAAACGCGTAGGATAATCGAAGAATTGAAGCTGAAATCGAATCTTTTCACCGGGATTTCTGAATTTGTTAGTTGTCATCGGTGTCATTTTTTAAGAGTTACAGCGTCGGTGATAGATGAATAGAAGACTACGGAGCCGGTGTGCAATGATCCTGAGAGCAGAACACCAAAGTACTCGGAGGAACGCCTGTGATTTTTTCACCCACATTTCTCATGCGTCTTGGCCGGGAATTAAACCCGGGCCTCCGCGGTAAGAGACGGACGAATAAACGCCTAAGCCGTGTCTCGGTCCATCATACAAATTAAACCTCCGTCTGTTACCGTGTATCTCTCAGATACATGCGGAGTTTGATTGCTTCAATGTTAATAAAAATCGAACCAGATGCAACAGTATGCAGATATTTATTCACTGCAGAGTCACTCTACATGTTTCAGGTGTCACAGTACCCATAATCATGAATACTAAAAACTGTAACCGCAACCTCCGGTACAGGTCATAATACTGGTACAGCTACTTCCCTCCAACGTGGCCTGATCGGGACTTAAAATTTGATTGCTTGTTTCTTTGGATACGAGAAAAGTGCACTCATGTAACCCTAAGTAGCTGCCTACGTTGCTACTTAGAAGTCTGTGGAGTGTGCTTCGTGTTCCTAATCACATTCGTTTGGCTGTAGTTAGCAGTTGGTGTCTGAGTATTGACACAGCGCGACGGTCCGTGTTACTAGTGCGGTGTTGGATGGTGGCGGCCGTTGTGGATCGCATGTACAGAATTAATGCAGAGGATATCTAGCGTAGTCGTGCGATGATACTGTCTGATGATGTAAGTTGTGATGACAGCTTTGATGATGGGACAGAATGGAATGGAGATAATGTGGAACGGAGAGAAAGTGACTGGTAGTGTGCTGCAGGTGATGATCATTGCTGCAATAAAGTGGACGCTACTGACATTGGAAAGGACAAGACGCGGTGGGACGGAGTAAGGTAGAAAGTTCTATACACATTCGACGCAGATGGCAAAACATTCTGACAAAATTACCTGGGGTTATTGGCCAAGCAATGTAAGCAACTACGTCCTCGAAGCACAGATACATCTCATTACAGATAGACAAAATTATTCACCGTAACAATCAACGTTTTCTTATCATTTAACCTAAAATCAGCCGCGAAAGTGATGCAGAACTGACAGACAAAATTGAGTTAACAGCTTTCATCGGTCCTCTGTGTTTAGCTAGAGCGCTTCAGAATAACAAGCAGAGTCTGGAAGAACTGAGACTTACTGACGGAGATGGCACTTAAAAAATTCACATAGTGATGAATCAGAGAATCTTGAAGTTCCTAATAAGACGCATTCTTCAATAAACTAGAGCTGTATCCATACAAATATTTAACTTTTTTTTAGCAGTAACCTAGAATGTAACTCAGAGCTACATGCAAATAACTACGTGCGAATCAGGTGCGCGACCGGCGGAGGGTTAAATGTAGCATGCATTCTTAATGTTGTTCATGTTTCACTATGGCTCCCTACAGTACCACTGCAGGTACTGTATTCTGTACACGAAAACACCTGCGACATTTGTAAATGAAGTACCACAGCCGCAGTCTGACTGTAGTAACTCTCACACGCGAAGGCAAGTGCAGGTCCATCTATTTGTTCTGACCTTCATGTTCAACCATTTCAGCCCAAGTCATAGACAAGCACTGAAAACCTGCATCATAACGAACTTAATTTCTGAGCATCCACGTTCATTTTACAGGGACGGCGAAAGCTCGAAATGAAACCAATGAGGAATTTTGTACATGTGCTTCAGAATATGAATACAAATACTGATTTGAAACCTTCCAAAACCACAGAGGATCTTGAAACTGTCGATTGAATTCGCCATATCTGCGGTTTGCTCTGTATATCTTGATTTGGCTCAGTTTCTACTCCTGCCGAACCCCAGTGTTCATGATTAACCCTCCTGCATGCAATGTTATTTCACTAGCAGCGGGAGTGTTATATTATGCAATATATTTCCAAAAGCTTTTAACCTGAACCTGTGTTAATGAACAAATTAAAGTCTCCAAATAAACTGTAACATTCCAAATTCGAAATAAGGATGAGTATCAGTCTCCCGCTCTAGGTAGCTAAGTAAATATTCCGATGGAGCGAAGTTCTTCTTGACAAGTTAACACAAACTTACGTTGTCAAGAAACTCCTAAGTTTCTACGAAATGGAAATAGACACTGCCTCTCTCGCAAGACCAAGTCACTACAACCTACCTTGAGCCCAAGCGATATAAGTGGGATCGCATTATTAACTCATGATGGATAGCAGTTTCGTGTCACCAGTAACTAACAGTATTTTATAAGAATAATTTCCATGATAAAGGCTGATTACAGACCGAAACATGACTGAATAATAGTATAACAAATGGAAGCTTCGATATTATTATTGTTATTAATCTTAGTTTGACCATTCTGGGTTCGAATCCCAGAAAGCCTTACAACCAAAGTTATTGTGTGGTTTTATGTATTGTTTGTGTGTAAATGTCTACTGTACTACTACTACCTGCTGTCAAACCAATTGCAGTTAACAAATGTACAATATAAATGTCTATAGTTATTAATATTATTAATTCTCATTTTAAGAAGTTACACGGTAATTATGAAAAAATTAAAAATTTTTAAGACTGATTTATATAGCTGCAAATGGTATACTGTTTGACGCACGGCGATAACCCAGCGGCTGACGGCAGATTGTGTTGTTTTATGTAGTTCTGCTTCATTTCCAGTAGTCCACAGCCACTCAAAATTTCATTTTGTTTCTGCTGCGTCTGCTGATCCGTCAGTGTTTACATCCTTCAGGGTTTAGCAACCGTGTTGTGTTTAGTCAAAGAGCTTGTCAACAAGTTGTAATGAATTCATTAGTTTTATGATGCTGTGCCATTGAACGGAACTGCCCATTTCATTAAATTCAGCAGTTACTGGAACTTGGAGCGTCATGAGAAAATAAAATTATTTCAGGTTTTTGAAATATTCTGTATCTACATACGTTAAAGAGAACCAACACTGCTGTAGGTCTTTGAATCTTGTCCGCTAATAACGAAGTATTGTCATGTGTTACAACGTGTGTTTGGATTATATTCTTACAAACTGCGATGAAAGAATAAGTGAAGGAAAACACATTACTAAAGCGTAAAAAAATAAACCCATTTAATATTATGATATAACAGATGATGGCTACTGGAGAACTGAAAATAATCAAGAAATAAATGATATATTAAAAGGACAAAATATAATTTGGTTTATTAAAAAACAACCATTAAACTGGTTAGGCCATGTTGAACGTATGGCTGAAGATAATATTGTGCAGAAGATTAACAGAGGGAAATCCATGTCTAAAAGACCAATTGGAAGACCAAAAACGCGTTGGGAAGATGACATTTGGAAGATACAAAGAGCATAAACATAAGCAATTGGAAGAAAGTAACAGAAAATAGAGATAGTTGGAAGAAAGTGGTTGAGCAAGCCAGAACTTTATATAGGTTGTAGCGCTTTATAAGAAGACTATGATGATATAGAGACAAGGAACAAAATGGATAATGTATAGTCAATAATACACGGATGACCGAATATGTAAGCCTATATGAATTCTACGAAATATTTTTATTCACAACATTTGGGAAGGACAAACCAGAGGTCTGCATTGGCATAAAAAGGCCTTCGAGCCGGATAGCAAGGGAAACTTTGGGTTTGGGCTGGATTCGGCCTCGTTCAATTAATGACAATCGGACGTTATATGTAAGGTTTCGGGCTTTCTTTGAACCTTTCGTTTTCAGCAAAAAGGAACTCTGTGATCCATTCATCTTCTACTCGTGACAGTGTGCACCCTACCAGCGCAAGCACTGCAACCGAGCTACTGATGCAGGAAATTCAAACCCTTTTCAGCTGCCGAAACACGTAACCCTTGTCGGCTTCTGTAGAGCATCGTGCAGCAAACGATGCTAAAACTACGTCCAACTTTAAATTAAATTAAAGTTGGAGAGATAATGACTTATTTCAAGAATATATTTTTATGCATGCGTTGGGAATATTTGGACCAGTGTGTCTTTCCCATCAAATCATATCGCCTTGATTTCCTCATAAGTGTGTTAGTTCCAACTTCCAGAAATCGTACAAGATAACACCCTATAAATCCCGCTTCCAGCAGCTTTGTTTCTTACCTGAAATGACACAATAAATTTACATATACTTGATGGGCCCTTAAGTAATTCTTTCAAGGAAAGTTCGCTGTCATTCAACAAAAAATGCATTAAGTTACTTTATATGGGCAAATTTGAAAATCATCGGGTCTCATTCGACTTGGAATACGACAAAGTTTTGCTTTTGTCGTGTAAGAATGTAACTGAAGACTAGTTTCGGAGTACAGCAGAATGCTGTTGAGAGCAGGCCGAAGATAATTTTAAACTCCCTGACAGTGGACACCTATAGAACAAATCACATTTCGTGCATATCAACCAAGACTCTTCATAACTGAAACAGCGACGATATCCAGCTTAATACAAATAAAACAAGCTGAGAATATTCGCAAGTCTTACATATATTGAAGAGAAACTTCATTTCCTTTACATCCATGTAGTAATGAAAATTCTGTGGGTACTGCTTACAGTAAACACTGCATTCTATGCCCTTTAAAAATTATACACATTTACTATGGAAAATAACGTATTTTATTTATCCAACTGAAAGTACAACTAGATTGCTCTAGAAAATATTGTTAAAACTTATATTAAGATTTATATTAAAATGTTCCTATATTTTTCGGTTTAACAACCATCATCAAGGGTCTTTTTGTTGTGCAAAGCACATTAATAAGCCCCCTGATGATGGTTGTAATTCTTGATATTATCACGTCTTTTATTTATCCAACTGAATGCACAACTAGATTGCTCTAGAAAATATTGTTAAAA
>Ga0123353_10019415_pt1 | contig 10099 bp, 5 predicted proteins | sample TergutLab28metaG_3_FD_92763 | JGI IMG/M metagenome (GOLD analysis project Ga0123353, IMG submission 92763) | Labiotermes labralis P3 segment gut microbial communities from Petit-Saut dam, French Guiana - Lab288 P3 | ecosystem: Host-associated > Arthropoda: Insects > Digestive system > Gut ...
GCTCATGATATCGCCCATGTAAGTATCGGGGATCGTGACAGTCAGGTAGCCTATCGGCTCGAGGATAACCGGATTAGCCTGTGGGATCCCCTCTTTGTATGCCAGCTGCGCCGCCAGCTTGAAGGCCAGTTCCGACGAGTCGACCGAGTGGTACGAGCCGTCCACCAAAGTCGCCTTCAGGTAAACAAGCGGGTATCCGGCTAAAACGCCACGCTGGATACTCTCCCTGAGCCCCTTTTCAACGGCGGGGAAAAAGTTCTTGGGGACGCTGCCGCCGAAAATCTTCTCTTCAAATGTCAGGTCCTCCGCCTCGCCCGGCTCGAAGTCCATAACAACGTCGCCAAACTGTCCGGCCCCGCCGGATTGTTTTTTATGCCTGCCGCGCACCTGCACCTTTTTGCGTATCTTCTCGCGGTATGGGACCCGCGCGGGCGACAAGACGACCTCAACGCCGAATTTCTCCTTGAGCTTGGAGCACAAGACGTCGAGCTGGATATCACCCGAGCCTGAAAGGACAAGCTGCCTCGTTTCGGGATTATTGATAAAAGAAAACGTCAGGTCTTCCTCGCCAAGGCGGCCAAGGCCGGTGGAAATCTTTTCCTCCTGCCCTTTGACCTTAGGCGCTATCGCCATCGAGTAGCACGGCGGGGTAAACGCTATTCTCCTGGCGGTGACTTGCTTTTTGCTGTCGCTCAGCGTATCGCCTGTTTTGGAGTCGGAAAGCTTCGACACCGCGCCGATATCCCCGCATACGATCTCCTTGACTTCGGTGTTTTTCTTGCCCTGCATCTTAAAGATATGCCCCATCTTTTCAACCGACCCGGTACGGGTGTTGACGAGCTGCATATCGGCCGTGAGCTTGCCGGACAGCACTTTGAAAATGCTGAACTTCCCGTACTGGTCGGAAAGCGTTTTGTATATAATTGCGCACACCGCGCCGTTCGGGTCCGGCTCGATCGCATCGCCGTCTTCGGTGACGTCGGTGCGGTCCAGAGGCGAAGGTAACAGGCTGACGATCGCGTCGAGCAGCGGCAGCGTGCCAAGGCCTGTCGCCGCGCACCCGCAAAAAACGGGGACCATCGACAAATCTTTGATATTCGACCTTAAGCCCTGGATCAGTTCTTCGGTGGTCAGGGTTTCTTCGACGAGGTACTTTTCCATCAGTTCCTCGCTCGTTTCCGCGGCGCTCTCATAGACCGAGGTGTAAATCCCCTCAAGCTCGGCGCTCATGGCTTCGGGGATCGGGATCTCTTTTTGCTTCCCTCCCTCGACGGTATATGCTTTACCATGGACTATATCGACTACACCCTCGATCTTGCCTGATGCGCTCTTGATCGGCGCCATGAGCGGGCAGATAGCGGAACCGTACCTCTCGCGAAGCGCGCTTAAGACGGCGTCAAAATCGCCGTTTTCCTCGTCTATCTTTGAAATGTAAACAGCCTTAGGCAGCTTGTTTGCGGTAAGGTAGCTCCAACCTTTTTCAAACCCGACGCTGATCCCGTCTTTCGCGCTGCAAACGACGACGCCCGCGTCCGCGACGCGGAGCGCTTCAGCAGTCTCCCCGGCAAAATCGAAATATCCGGGCGTGTCCAGAATGTTGACCTTGCACCCTTTGTACTCTACGAACATTGTTGACAGATAAATCGAAATCTGTCGTTTTATCTCCTCGGAATCGGAATCGGCGACTGTGTTGCCATCGTTGACTCTGCCCAGCCTGTCGGTTCCCCCCGTAAGAAAAAGCATGCTCTCACCGAGACTTGTCTTTCCACTGCTCCCATGCCCGACAATCGCCACATTGCGGATACCTTCTGTGGTATACGGCATTTCTTTGCCCCCTCGTTATTACTCAATTTGCCAAGCGATTATATACTATCGCGTCAGACAATACAACATAAATATCACAAAATAACGCTCGAAATCACAACCGGATGATTGGCCTATCCTCTCAGCCGAAAGATAAAAGTCTATATTTGATACCCGTAAGAGCTTCAGTCTGCAGCTACTTTTTCACCTTCGCGTAACCGCAGACGATCAGGCAGATCGCCAACATGGCAAGCATAAAGAGTATGAGATTTCCCGGCCTGGCGGACACATACGAACCGGTCCAGCACATATAAAACATGATCAGGACGCCGAACGCTGCGGAGAAAACCGAGACGCCCGTTGCAATACGCGCCGCTATCCTCAGCAGAAGCCCGCCGGTCACAGCTTCGGCAAACGGGCCAAACCCCTCGCGTGTCAACACAGCGGCTATCCGTCCTTCCCTCCCGGAACTTGAATCTGAAATGCTGTAGGAGTCCCTGGCCTGCGGATATTCGATATCCTCCAGCGAAACCCTGAACTTCTGCTCCAGCATCGATGGCGTGACATTGAAGTCGCGGACCGCGAAAAAGAGCTTCACGCGCCATTTCAGTATAGAAATAAGCGCGCCCTGGACCGAGTTGGCCGGGGTGTACTCGACCGCGAACATAGCCGCGAGTTTATTGTTCACCGCCGTAAAAACCGCGTTTTTCATATTCAGTTCGTCAGGGATCCTTATTCCGAGCAAATCCATGAACGCCGACGAACCGGTCATGACCCGCTCGCCGCGTACAAGCGCGCTTACGCCTGTCTCGTAACAAGCAAAATCGTCGACTTTGACCATGTTCATGCCCTGCGATTTCAGGACTTCAGAAAAAACGCGCGCCAAGCCTGAACCCGAGGTGATTATGAGGCTTGCCGTGTAGCGAATCGCCTTTTCAGGAGAAATCCCGTCAAAAAGTTTCATCCCGCCCAAATCAAGCGTCCCCGGCGGGAACAAGTCCTCGTCGGTCACGCTGGCCCCGTCGGTATTACAGACGTCGTCGACGCCGCCCCAACCCGCAATGGCGGCGCCGGATTTTTTGATCGATTTAGAAACAATGCCAAACGGTAAAGAAAACGCTATGAATGCGGAAAAAGGCGCCGTCGCAGCCAGTAAAGCAGAAAGGATATGCAGGAAGTTCGCGCCTCCGCCCCTCACAAGCACTGTAAAAACCGACAGCAGTAAAGCCACCGCAAGTAAAACCGGCGCTGCATAACGGAACGCGGTCTCCGTTACATCGGGATGCACAAGGTTATTGTAAAAACCATCCGTTCTGCCCGACGTCTTCTTCAGCACCGATTTACTGATTTCCTTATTGTACTCCGCCTGCACCCCGTATGGCTCGATCGTTGCGGTCGCAGTTTTCAGCGTCTCCGTAATAGAGCGCAAAGTGGATTTCTTCCCGAAAGCAGCGAAAGCCAGAGAGAGAGAAGACACCGCGCAGTATGTCAGCACCCCGGGCGTGTCTGACAACATAGTATAGGCGCCTGAAATCAGCGAGAAAGCGCAGGAGAACAGAATCAGCGTCTCAACATTCGGAGCGCCGCGCACCAGATCGAGCGCGCCTTTGACTATAATATCGACGCATAGGATCATAACTATGAGAAGCAGCAACATCAAAAACCCGGTAACCAGGTCGTGATCGCGCCCGATCCCGAACGGGATTTGAGCCCCCCCCTCGTAAGCGAAAGTCATTACTACCATCATGAGGGTCAGTATTATTGCGGGAATGCATCGAAGCGAGATGGAATTGCACGAGAGCGCGAACTTCCTCGCCGCTTCTTTTAGGTCGGGTTCAATAAAAACCTCGTCGTCACTATCCGAATCATCATCATACTCCCCGGATCTGTCAGAAAAGTCAAAACCACCTGTCGAAGGCTGTGCGGCGCCGTTTCTGACCGGGCCCCCATACTCCCTCTCGATCGCTTCTTCAACATGCTCGATGATCGACTCTTGTGACTCGGGTTGCGGAGAGTGGTAACTCTCGAATGATATAACCGGGCCGTCCCCCCCGCCGGTAACGGCGGTTGCACCGCTATCGCGCTTCTGTCTGGGATCTTCAACCGGAATAGTCCCGATCTCCGGCGCACTCCCGGTCTCAACAGCGTCATATGGAACATCAAAATCCGGCAAGTCTTCATACCGCTCGCTGTAAAGCGCACTTGGCGGGATGACCGGCGAGTTCTGCGTTAAATCGGTTTTGCGCTGAGTCTCGTTTGTTGAAAACAGCAAGCCGGACTTCGCGCTTCCGACGACCTCCTGGAGTATTTTTTCGGTCTGCTCATTGAGGAGATCGGGCGGAGTCTTTTTGTCCCCGTTTATAAAAGCCGAGCCTTTGTATTCCGCCAAGATCGACTCCAGCGAAAAATCACTTGCAACCACATCGTCCATATCGATGCCGACTTCTTCGTCTTTATCGCTCAAAGCACTCACCACCTCAAAATTTCCGTTGCCGTACCGCCTCGTATAAAAGTATCGCAGCGGATACCGACGCGTTCAGGGAATGTATCTTCCCATACATCGGTATGCTCAAGCTATAGTCGCAGTTCTCGCTGACCAGACGGCTGATCCCCGTTCCTTCCGAACCGATAACCAGCGCAGCCGGCCCTTTTAAATCAGCTTGCCATAACGGCGTATCGCCGTCTGCAGACGCCCCAAACACCCAAACACCCGCGTTCTTCAGTTCCTTGACGGCAGAGTTGAGATTTGACACACGGGCGACGGCGATGTGATAAACAGCCCCGGAAGACGTCTTCGCGACCGTAGCGTTCAGCCCTGCGCTCCTTTGCTTGGGTATCACGACCCCGTGAGCCCCGGACGCTTCGCATGTCCTGATAATCGCTCCAAGATTATGCGGGTCGGTGATCTCGTCGCAAATCACGATCAGCGGCGCCTCGTTTCTTTTACGTGCAATTTCAAGAATGTCCGATACGGCAACGCTGCCGACACATGCCGCCACTGCGACGACGCCCTGATGAGCGTGCGAAAGGCCCATGTTGTCAAGTTTGCGGCGGTCGACATTCGAGACGACAGCTCCGGCGCCACGCGCCAAAGATGCTATGTGCCGGAGCGCCGGATCAGTCTCCGCTTTTACCAGATAGATCTTATCGATCGCGACGCCTGCGCGGAAAGCCTCTATGACGGCGTTTTTGCCGATCAACATGCCTTCGGTACGGTCATCTGCATTATCAACGGCATCCCGCTTTTTTCCGTACGGTTCAAGATGCCGCGCAGGCGGCGGTTTTCTGCGGTTCTGGTTATTTTCTTTCAATTTCTAGAGGTATCCCTTCAGAGTCTCGACCATATCCAGCTTCTCCCAGGAGAATCCCGGCTCTTCCCTGCCAAAGTGGCCGTATGCGGCGGTAGATCTGTATATCGGCCTCAAGAGGTCGAGCCTTCTTATGATTTTTGATGGCCTGAAATCAAAGGTCTCTTTGAGGATACCGGCTATCTTCTCGTCAGGGAAAACTCCCGTACCCCTTGTGTCTACATATATTGAGACAGGATGCGCGACGCCGATAGCGTAAGCCAGTTCCACCTGGCAAGCGCGGGCAAAACCCGCCGCCACAATGTTTTTCGCCGCCCATCTCGCCATATAAGCCGCGCTGCGGTCGACCTTTGACGGGTCTTTTCCCGAAAAAGCCCCTCCGCCGTGGCTTGCATAACCGCCGTAAGTATCTACGATGATCTTGCGCCCTGTCAGTCCGGAGTCGCCCGCCGGCCCGCCTATCACAAATCGCCCGGTCGGATTGACATATATTTTTGTATTTGCGGTGATAAGGTTTCCCGGTATCACAGGTTTTATCACATGCTCAATCACGCTCTCGCGCAAATCCTCAATATCGATTTCCGGCTCGTGCTGGGTCGAAACGACGATAGCCGGGACTCCGACCACGTTGTTTTGATCGTCATACTCGACTGTGACCTGGCTTTTTCCGTCGGGGCGAATGAACTTAAGCTCGCCGCTCTTCCTCACCTCAGCGAGTTTTCTTGTCAGCGCATGCGCATAGGAAATCGGCGCCGGCATGAGCTCCGGGGTCTCATCGCATGCAAATCCAAACATCATACCCTGATCCCCGGCGCCCTCGTCGCCGCTGTCGTCAAGCGCGCTGTTGACGCCCATCGCAATATCGGGGCTTTGTTCGTCGATCGTCGTGAGCACAGCTGAACCTTTGTGGTCAAACCCCAGTTCCGGCCTGACATAACCAATGTCTTTGACGGTATTTCGAACTACTTGCGGGATATCGACATAACAATCCGTCGTAATCTCGCCCATAACCAATACCATACCCGTTGTGACAATAGTTTCGCATGCGACGCGTGCATTACTATCCCCAGAGAGTATCGCATCCAGCACCGCGTCGGAAATCTGGTCGCAAACCTTGTCCGGATGCCCTTCCGTGACTGATTCAGAGGTAAATATCCTGTTTGACATACACATATATTCCCTTCAATAAACGTGTTTTTGCACAAAGGCTGCCGTTTGCTGTCTAACTATTCAAACACCGACATTGATTTTACATCAAAACTCTACATCTGTCAAACAATGTACCCCGCCCATTTGCACCCCGCGCGTTATGGTTCAGGGTTGTTGGAATGCCGCTAGTCGCTGCGCACATTCCAACAACCCTGAACCATAACCCCCCACTCCTTGTTTCACTCAAAATTAATAATATTTTAATTCACATTCTTGCTAAAAGGTGGTACAATACGCTCAGAAAAAAAATGATAGCAGGAAGAATCGACCAAAAGCCGATGACTACATACACAAAACACAAGTGTGAAATCGCCCCCGGCGTCAACCTTACCTGTGTCACCACAGAGAAGTTTAAAACCGGCTGTATTTCCGTCACTTTGGTTACCGGACTGTCGCGCAAAACCGCCTCAAAGCTCGCTTTGACCCCCCGGGTACTGCGGCGGGGTTCAGCCGAATACCCCGATATGAAACGCTTATCCGAGGCGCTCGACGAACTATACGGAGCGCGTCTCGAACCGATGATCCGGAAAAAAGGCGAACTGCATTGCATGGGGTTCTTCGCAGACTTCCCTGACGACCGCTATATCGACGATAAAAACATACTGGAAAAAACCGCGCGCCTCCTCGGCGGCGTCCTGCTCAAACCTGATATGCCTGAAGGACTACTCCGAAGTGATTATGTAAATGGTGAAAGAAGCTACCTCATCGACGATATCCGGGCAATGATAAATGACAAACGCGGGTATTCGATCAAACGCCTCCTCGAAGAAATGTGCAGTACGGAAGAGTATAGCGTCGGCAAGCTGGGCAGCGAAGACGATGCGAAGGAAATAACGCCGGAAACCCTTACCGCGCAGTATCAGGACGTATTGGCAAAGTCGAGGATAGAAGTATTCTACTGCGGATCGGCGCCGCCCGGGCGCGTGAAATCCGCCCTGGACCCGATGTTCAGCGACTTACCGTCAAGGCAAAGCGCCGCACCACCGGAAACAAAGATTATCCTTTACCCCGATTCCGGCGCGCCAAAACACATCATTGAAAAACTCGACGTCGTCCAAGGAAAAATGGCGATAGGTTACCGGCTGGGCGATGCGATGAAAGGCACTCCGGATTACCCGGCGCTGATGGTCGCGAACGCGGTATATGGTTCCGGCGACACTTCAAAACTGTTCCGGAACGTCAGGGAGAAAATGTCGCTCAGCTACTCGGTCGGGTCGATGCTGGATATGCACAAAGGTATAATGGTTGTTACAGCCGGCGTCGATTTCAACAAAGTTGAGACCGCATTAAACGAAATACAAGCCCAGCTTGGTCAAGTCGGAAAAGGCGAGGTCAGCGAGCAAGAAATGACGTCGGCGAAAAGCAGCGTCGCTACAGCTGTAAAACTGGCCCTCGACAGGCCCGGTGGGCTTGAAGGACTTTATTTTGATAGCGCGGTATCGCCCGTACCTTATGATCCGGACGAACTTGGTTGCAAAATCGAAGCGGTCACGCGCGACGACGTCGCAAAAATCGCATCCGAAGCTCACCTCGACACCATATATTTCCTGACCGGCACTGAAGAAGGGGTTGAGCATGCAACGTAAAGACTACAGCCTTATAGGCGAGACGGTTTATACCGAAAAACTGGCGAACGGGCTCACGATCCTGACAGTGCCCAAACATGGATTCAATAAGTATTTTGCTTATTTCGCGGTAAATTACGGCGCTATCGACAGGCGCTTCAAGCTTATGGGGCATATAGAAGACACCCCGCCGGGCGTCGCGCACTTTCTCGAGCACAAAATGTTTGACACTGCTGAAGGCGACGCCATGACGATGCTTTCGGCGAACGGGGCTTCATCCAACGCCTACACTTCGCCCGATATCACTGCGTACCACTTTGATTGCGTCGACAAGTTCTACCAAAACCTTGAAATACTGCTGGGTTTCGTCTCAACCCCGTATTTTATGCCTGAAAGCATAGAAAGAGAAAAGGGCATCATCACACAGGAAATCCTTATGAGCGATGACGACCCTGATTACTGTCTTTATTACGGCTTGATGAAATCACTGTTCAAATCGAGCCCGCTGCGCGATTCGGTCGCAGGGACGATAGACAGCATATCGGAGATCACGGTCGGGACGCTCGAAACCTGCCATAAAACCTTCTACAATCCGTCGAACATGGTCTTATGCGTCGCGGGTAACATCGACCCGTCGGAAGTGGCCGCTGCCGCGCAAAGCATCCTTCCGCCGACACCCGTTGACGTCCCCGTCAGGGATTACGGCCCGCAAGAGGATTTGCAGCCTGTAAAAAAGCTTACCACGAAAGAAATGGACGTCAGCCTCCCATTATTCCTCGCCGGGTGCAAGATCCCACCGGTCGATAACGGGCCCGGCGCCCTGCTCTTTGAGCTAGTCGGCGCGATAGTCATGGAGATACTCGCCGGGCACTCATCGCCGCTATATTTCAAGCTTTATGACGAAGGGCTCGTCAGCAGCGATTTTTCGGCGTCGATCGACGATACGGCCGGAGCCGCTTACATGTTGTTCGGCGGCGAAACCCGCGACCCGGACCGTGTTTTCAACGAGGTCATAAAAGAGATACGGAAAGTAGCCGAATCAGGCTGCGACCCCAAACTCTTTGAAAGGATAAAGAAGGCAGCCATAGGCAGCCATATTCGGATGCTCAACTCGTTTGACGCGATCTGCAGCAGCCTTTCCGGGGGATATTTCAGAGGGTACAACGCCTTTGAAGCCCCGATGATGGTATCCAAAATAACAGATTCAGATGTATCTTCTTTCGCTCGCGAGTATCTTATCCCCGGCAACATGGCAATATCAGTCATAAATCCGAAAGTTGAGGTGTAACAGATTTGTACGCTAGTCCTATTTCATTCCCGATCTTTGGAGAAAACTTTGTCATCGACCCGCCCAGTTTTGTAACTCTGTTTGGATTCCGTTTTTACTTATACGGGTTTTTCATCACCGCCGGGTATATTCTGGCGGGGCTGTACTGTTATATACGGCGGGACACGCTTAAACTCACAAAGGACAACATCCTTGATATCGTCATCATGGCTGTGCCGTGCGGGCTTGTGGGCGCAAGGATTTACTTCATCATTTTCAATGCCGCCGATTATTTCGGGCCCGGAAAGTGGCAGAACATTTTTATGCTTCGCGAAGGCGGGCTTGCGGTATACGGAGGCGTGATAGCATCCGGGATCGCGTTTCTTATCTACAGCCGCATCAAGAAATTACATGTTGGCAAGCTTCTTGACGCCGCCGGTTTCGGGTTGTTCATCGGGCAGGCGGTCGGCCGTTGGGGCAACTTCTTCAATCGCGAAGCTTACGGCATTGTGACCGATTTGCCCTGGAAGATGGGACTTACCGCACAAGCCGCGGGGATTACGGGGGTTCCGTCGAGCCAGGCGACCGTCTATGTACACCCGGCATTCCTGTATGAATCGCTTTGGAACGTCGCCGGTTTACTGATAATCCACATTTTCTCAAAAAAACGAGAAACGAGGTATCATGGGCAGTATTTCCTTTTCTACGTTGCGTGGTACGGCTTGGGCCGGTTTATGATAGAAGGGCTAAGGACAGACAGCCTGTTTCTCTCCGGGACTGATATCCGCGCTTCTCAGTTACTGGCTGCGCTCTCCTGTGCGTTTGCGGCCGTATTGCTCGTCCGGCTCCATCTTCGCGGATACAGGTCGCGGGTCCCCGCGCTCGCCGCCGCCGGCGAAGCGGATGCCATGATCGCACCGGATGATCTCCCTGAAGACGCCCCGGAA
>Ga0123353_10019418_pt1 | contig 10099 bp, 8 predicted proteins | sample TergutLab28metaG_3_FD_92763 | JGI IMG/M metagenome (GOLD analysis project Ga0123353, IMG submission 92763) | Labiotermes labralis P3 segment gut microbial communities from Petit-Saut dam, French Guiana - Lab288 P3 | ecosystem: Host-associated > Arthropoda: Insects > Digestive system > Gut ...
ATACAGCATACAACACCCTTATCTGTTTACTACACATTCTGTCAGTAGAACTTATTTAATTTCATTAAGCTTGTCACTGTTTGCTAGTCAGAAATGTGTGCTGCCAAGTAACTAGTGCAAGGAATTATGACGCTTTGTTTCTCTTCCTCCAGGGATGGGTGATGTAATAACCACTATCATCCCTCCAGCAAATGCTGGAATATCAGTTACTTTGAAAGTCAGGTACAGGTGAATTTTATTTTTGAGAAAAAAGGGCACTTTATGGTCCAGAAAATATGGGATTTATGAATGCTTCCATGTAGAGGGTGATTGGAAAGAACCATGTAATGTTAAATGGCTCTGTCTCCTGCATGGAACTTTATAGTGCTGCAATTTTCCTGCAACCAGGAAGGTACATATGCATTATTTTTTGTTGAGAAGTCAAGAGGGATGCTAGAAAGAATGTCTCAGATTTATTGTTTTAGTTTATCGGGTGTTCTTGGTTGTGATCAGTAGATATCCTCTTTTGCCCAGTGCCACAAAAAATGACATGGATTAAGACTGGGACTGCAGAGGCCATAGTGTTTGTCCTTGACAGTCAGTCCACTGACAAGGAAATCGGTTGTCAAGCGGTGCACATACAGGAAGTTCATAATGTGGTTGTGCTCAAACTTGCATGAAGTGCAGATCTTTGTTGTTGTTCCACTGAGAAACAGTGGGCTACGCAGAACTGTTGAGCATTATATTTAGGCAATACAGACAGCTATTTAACATTGTGCGTGTCCTTTACAGTTACTCTATAATGTAATGATAATGATTTCAATTAGTTTACTGTAGATAATAAGTGGTTTGTTGCCAACTGTTACAGAATGAATTGGTTATTTCTGAACCACGACGTCGCACGCAGATAAAGAGGTATGGCCATGATGAGAGTGTTGTGGATATGTCAGAATTGGACAGTTCATCTGAGAGTGATGAAGATCCATCTATAGGAGTTGGAAGGGGGAGAGGTAAGGGAACAGGTTTGCACAGAAGTGGAAATTGAACTGTTTGTGACTAATTAAGGAATTTTTACAAAACAGGACACACGTTCTTTTAAGTCTTGACGGCTCTACAGTTATTATGTCAGTGGCGTCGTGTTATTTTTATCATCTTGTTTGTGTACTGGTTTGAGCACAGTGGTGGTAAGATTAGCATTGAGTGTAAGGATGCGTGGGTAATGTCCATTGTTACTTTGGAAACTTTTAGCCAAGCTCTTTGTTATTAGGGCATATCTGTACTGTTCCCACTGTCATGTACTGCTATTATGAACTTCATGGAACAACCCTTGTGAAATTACAGTCATTTAAATGGCCAAGACATTCCCTGTATTTATGGAACTCGCAGGCTATTTTCTATATTCACAAGAGCCCTCCACTGATTCCTTCCCTGAGTTAATTAAATTTGATCGACACCAGTTGGTTTAAGATCCAGTTTAATATTGTCATTCCATATGCTGTTAGACCTCTGAAGTTTATGCTTCCACTCAGGTTTTCCAACACGAAGTTTATATATATATATATTTCTCATCTTCTCCATGCATATTGCATGTACACACTGTACAGCAAAAATCAAGTCTCTAAAATTATCAAAGTCTGAAACTAGAAGTGGTGCAAACATGCATCTGCTGTCATAATTTCAGGGATTTATAATTTACGTAGTATTTTTCCATTTGGAAAAATGGATGGTACACTCTGCGACTAAAATTTTTAAAGTCCCAGAAGTGACATAAGTTTACAGCAGCTGTCATACATGATTTTCCATTGTCTGTCAATGTGTGGCTCTTCTCTGCCTACCATTCATCAGAAGTCTTAGCAGCAGATATCTGTTAAGCAAACACAAACAGGGTCCATGGTTGAAGCTCACTGATTCTGGACACAGTAGTAAAGGTTCCAGGACTTAAAAAAAACCCCTTTAAGGGCTGACATACTAATGTATTTTGTGTGAGGGAGTGGTATAGTTAAAGATACAGAACATTAGTAAATGATGTACACGTATGTGTTGCAGACAATTTGTCAGTCTGCATTTCCATTCAGACATGGACCTGTCAGATCAAAGTGCCAGTAAACAAAAAATCACAGAAAGACAACAAACATCTGCTTCACTTGCACTTTAACCTCACCAGTGCAGTTGAAATAACTCTTGGAACATAGTGTTGAATAATATAACTGCACATTTTAATATTTCTTTAGTAAAACCAACTAGATCCACCAGCATATAAAATTTATTTTATTTTGGAATGACACGGCCCTATGAACATCAAATTTGCACATTTTAAATTAGTATATGCAGGCATGCAGTGCACCACACACACACACACACACACAAAAAAAAGCTTGACTTCAGTAACTAATACTGGAACTAGCATGTTTGATCACTGACAAATGCTATTCTTTTGCCTTTTCTGCTGGTCTTTGAGTGAATATGTTTGTTGAAGTCCTCATCTTTGTTTTGCCACAGAACCTAGTCACACATCTTGCAAAACTTTTGTCCATGTTTATCTTCTAAGTAGGAAGACATATTGGTGCCTTAGTTTAGTAGGTGTCTGTTGTAAACATCTGTAATGAATGGAAGGCAGAGAACACCCCCACATTAACAAGTACTGGAAAATCATGAATGATTGGAAATATGACAGCAGCTGCAAGCTTATGTCACTTCGGAATTCAAAACATTTTAGGTGCTTGATTTTTATTGCACATTGTACCATCCATTTTCCACAGAAGTAACAGCTGTGAAGAAATCAGCATTGTAATGTATTTCCTATAGTTCTTTTCTTCCCTAGCTTTGAATGTGTTTTGTTGTTTTTTACCTTCATAATACACATTGTACATTACCGTGTTACAGGACGGAGAAGCAAGACAAAACATGGCAAGAAATCGAGGTTGAAATTTTTGAGTGATGATTATGTCCCTAAAGATGGTGAAATTGTGTATGGTAGTTGGGCCCGAAGTGAGTGTTTCAAAGTTGAAAGAGGTCTTTTGACATTTGGGTAAGTTGATCACATAACATATGTAGAATACATATGAGATGCTTGTCAAAGTTTTAATGTGAATATAGTACTGTAGGTTTATCATGGTTTGCCATTTGTATTGGATATACTGGGTTAATGGTTTAAATAGTGATGCTGTCAGTATCTGGACTATGTATATAACTGCTTTTCCAAATTTATCAAGACAGGCAATGTACATATGACATAAAAATGAGGCACGTTCATGCAACTGTTGTTGCAGTGGAAGAGCAATAATTGTTATATATTTCAAGTTGTGTGTTTGTTACTTTAGGTATCCAACGTGCAATATGCTTGCACCATATTCTTACTGTGCTCCGTCCTGCTTTCTATATTTTTCCACTTTATCTCATAAAGTGCACAATTTAAAAATGAAGTTACTGAACATAAAATGTGTGTTTTGATTTTCTCTGCCACTCTGGAGCATGATATGATCAAAAAGGTTTATTGTTCTTCATGTACAGTACCCATTATGCTTGTCATATGTTAATGAAGTTTGAATTTTCATGACAGATTTTAAAAAAATACTGAAGTATCAAATTTCATGAAAATCCATCCAGTGTTAGCTGAGTTGTTCCATGTGGATGGATGGATGGACAGATGGATAGGCATGACGAAGCTAATGGCCACTTCACAGAATTTTACGAACACACCTAACAAATGGGGTGCCTTCGTTTGACAGTGCACAACATTTGTGACTGATTAAACTTTGATTTGCTTATGAAATGGGGACATGTATACAATCAGTAACTTGACTTAAAATTTGGGAATCTCATTGAGAGCATCCCACCATGTTTTAACGTGAGGTGGAAACTGTAAAACCACAAAACCCTTCTGTAGGAAGTGTCATAACCAAAATTTGTACTGTATGTAAATAGACTCATTCTGTGGAAAAGTTAGGTTAAGACAGGATCATAATCCTGTTGAGATAAAGAAGGAAGAATATAGAAAAGGATTTGGCCTGCAAAGACAAACTGATGGTAATGAAATTGAAATATAAAAAATCTTGTCTTGGTAACATGATGACAAGATGGTCCCAGCCTTTATACCTGTCAAGAATGTGAACTAGTGTTCTTCTCCATCCTTCCAACATTACAGACCACTGGTCAGCAACTGTAGAACTGGAAGGGTAAGGAAGCTGAGCAAGTGATTGTGATATATTGTATGCCATTGAAAGTGCAAGAGAATTTTAAAGTATCGTGTAGGTGGTGCTATATATTTCATTCTCCTGCAGCAGCTTTTTACAGAAAACAAAGTATAAACTTAGGTCATACACCATATCATGTGTTACCAAAGAGTATACTATAGATGCAGAAGCTATATATTTGGTCACTGTGAAATGTCTATAATGGACATAGAATATATTTACATTATGATTTTTTTTAAGTCATTGTCATGTGTTGTCAAGGTACTAATTCTGAAAGACTCCCATTTCTGGTATTCAAATGGCTGCCATAAGTTTGTATGTTTGATACCCTATTGCCATTGGGGGTTTCTGGGTTTAGCCCTTTAAACGCTGAATTAAATCCCATATCCCGTATGCTGGCATTTTTAGGAGCTCACCATATTCTCCACGTTAGCAGGATAAGGGTCACTGCGTGGCATGGTGTTGACCACCCGCCCCCACCTAGTGCTGAGGTAAAAGTAAGAATAGAGCTCTACCATACTCCTCCTCTGGGCCTTCATGGTGTGTTTGAGACTGAACTTCCTTTATTCTGGGATGGAGGACTCAGAAAGTGAATATTAAAGTGTTCCTCTGTGAACAAAAATGTGATTTTTGTGAATGAATGGTTCCAATATAAAGATCTTGGGGTGGGTGGGGAGGGGTGTGAAGGACAGGGAAAGTTTGTATGTAACTTTCAAGGCCATTCTAGAGATAATGTTGAATAATTATGTAATCTGTTATAGGTTACAGTTTTCTATTCTTTGCCATTCCCAGTAGGTCTTCATTACTTTGAGCAAGTGAAATTACCCGTTTGGCGCCGGAATTATTTTTTTAATTTTAGCACACCCTGTATATAAAATGTGAATAATACAGGAACCAAATACGTTAGAATTATGAAACAAACTGCATTTTGAAGAGGGAAAAAACGGAGAGTATATACCATGTTTAAAATATTCAGTACCTATATTTGTTGAATAAATATATAAAATGCAGCTTTAGAGGTTAGCAGTGTGGTACGACCCCTACAGGGGTTGTTAGGCGTCAAAGGGTTAAGTAGCATTACAGCAGTGTGACACTTGAGGTCACCTTACATATTCCATTGCTGTATGAAAACAAAGTTTGCACAAAATTAATAGCATATACTGTGGCTAAAATATCATCAGATATGTTGTATTGTAGACATTTGTTTTTGCCTTCACGGTGACCTGTCTGTGATGACTTGCCATGCTAATACTGAGGGAGCCTGAGGCTCTCTTTGAGTTGATTTAAAAGAACTGAAAAACATTCAGTGCAGTAGTTTTGAAGTCATAGTTCACTGAAATTGTTGTTGAAATGCATGTCCACTTCTTGAAGGTGGGGAAGGTGGCCTGAGATACTTGCACATGGTCACTTCCGTCGGAGATGGAGAGAAAGTGACGTAGAAGATTGTGCCCGTGTTATAGTAAGTATTAATATGATGACTGTGTGTTACACTCTGTTTGGAGTGGCAGGGCTGTTCACCAGTAATCTGCATTTTCTGTAGGTGGCACTAGAAGGCCACTTAAGAACTCCCATTTTTGAGGATTCTGAATCTTGTTCAGAGGCATGTGGTAGGAGTCCTTGGAGGGGGGTTTAGCCTGTTAACAGTCCCCTTCCTTTATCACACTACATCATGTACACATGAAAGTCACAGCATGCAACCATGCTCTGATTGGGCATGAAATCTGAGTTCCATTGTTTGTGTGGTAGAAGGCAGTTCAACATTCAGATGCCCAAATAATATTGGCTTTGAAGTATGTATGCCCTTAATATATGGGCTTTGTGAGAGGTTAATAATTACCACATTTACTCAGGTATAAGATGATTCCCACATATAGAGGTACAGTTGGGGAAAATGATTTCAATGTAGTAAGAAACACATTGGGTTACCAAATATTAAGTTCGGATTTCATTATGTTAACCATACAAAATTCATAGTAGGTAATGGATTTACTTTAGTGTGTAGGAACACTGAATGAAATTGGTATGAGGATTTACATCAGGTCGCCTTGTTACATTGTTTACCCCTGTTAAGCCAAGCTAGATCAGAATGTTTGTTGTAATGAAGATGAAACTGGTAATATTAAAGAGTGAAATGTGTTTTGAAAATCAGTGTGTACAATTGGGTATTGCAGTCTTGACAGTAATGTTTAAATTGATGCTATGTTGTTATTGTCAATTCAGTATTGTCCTGTTAGTTTAAATGCAGATTTGTATGTTGCAGTAAATATGTGTGTGTTGTATGTTTTAAGTTAAATGTGGCACTTTTTCAATCATTCCCAACCAAAACCCCTTGAAATAAAGTATCCTAATTCTTTAGTACAGGAACCTTTCACCTTTAAGGGTGGGGGTGGTGATTGGGGTGATATGCCTGAAAGGTCCCACCACTGGTAAAACTGCAGTGTGCAAAGTTCAGACTGTATGGGAAGAATGATATTAGGGGAACCAAAGACAGACAAAAACACGATACTGAAATTTAAAAAAAAAAAATGTGTTCAGGATTATTGGGATTATCAGATTGATATCTGAAGACAAAGTGAAGAAAGAGGTGTGTATCAGTTGCTTTGCCTTCTTCTGCATGCCACTATACACCTGCTTGTGTGGTGTCTAACAGTGGCTATAAACAGGTGAGGGATTTGTAAGGTGATGCATGAGGCTGATCACAATAATTCTTCTGTGAATGAGTGAAATCGCAGTGCACAAGCAAACCAGCAAGGTGGGCTTGCTCTGCGCACATATAAATATGTGTTTTTTTTAAAGTGATTTTTTACACAAACAGTATATACAAGATGTACAAGGATGAATTGTGAAATTGTTCCTGTAAACAGTTTCACTAGATTTGTACAGTATGGAGCAAGTGGAAAGGGGATAGTAGAAATATAAGATGTGAATGATGGCAGTGAAAAAGGAACAGAGAAAACACTGCGGTTTCTGGTAAGTTAATTAAAGCAATATATGGTTCGTATGTTTATGTGTTGTGTGTTCGTTAGTCAGGTCGGCGAGGGTAGGATACTGTGGTAGGCAGGAGAATGGTTAGAGGAGAATGTGCTTAGGTCGTTTGTATATGTATTTCTTATACTGTTGATGTAGGTCAGCTAGGGAGTAGTTTCCTACGGAAATATGTCTGTTTTCAGCCTGAATGTTAATTGAATTTCACCTTCGTTGCACATTCCAAAACAGGATTTAACATGTACTTTCTAATTATTGCCATATGTTTGTGAACAGAAGAAACCTTGTATTTATAATGTACTCTTTTTTTTTCAGTTGCTGTTTTGTTTGAGATATTATCGTGGTGATGACAAAATCCGAAGTTTTATCTGGGATCTTATTACACCATCTGAAAATGGAGAAGCCAAGCTTCCAAGAAATCACATGGGTAAGATATTTTGTCTCTTGTAAATATCGCATGCCCACATTCAAAATGTGTTGCTACTATGATGATATCTGAGGAAGCATTTGTTTTGCTTTTCATGATCAGTGTTCAGTTTGGATAGGTTGTTGCTGTTACTTAAAATACACCCACAGTTGATGTGTGTACCACTGGATATGATTTTAAATTGTCATTAGTATACTTCAACAAATAATGTCTGTCAGACTTTACAGGAGCTTCTCCAAGCTTACAATATCAGCGAAACTTACTGTAATAAGGCTGTTCTTTTCTATTAAAATGTTCATAAATGAAAGTGTATTGATAAGGAATTGGAAAACAGGAGGAAAGTTCAGATCATCGTCATTCACTGGAAGACATAAAACTGAAAGACATCAAATACTCAAGGCAAAGTACTGTAATAAGCCAGCGGTTTGCAGGCAGCTAACAAGGGCTGAAGTTCCACGTCAGCTGCTTGCAAATCTCCAGTGTCAAAAACAAGAGGGGGGTGATGGCAGTCTGGCATTCCCATTGATAAAGCAACTGATGTAATATAAATCTCACTGAATTTTGCAAAAATACATGGTCAAGGAGATACTTTGCAGTCAAAGTAAGTAAACTGATGTGCACTGAAGAAAAGAGGAGGCATGAATGGCTTCTCCCTTCAATTCAGAGTAACAACTGCTGATCACTGGGGTCAAACTATATCACATTCCTAGTCACAACATGGAGCCTTAAAATCAACTGTTATCATATCTGTAACACTGCTGCTGCTGCTGCTAATGCTAATGCATAATAATAATAATAAACACTATATGCACTATCTCAGAGAAACATCATGGAGCAACCAACTGATAGTAAATGCAGGATGTTCTATAAGGCAGAAGAACGCATAAAACATATTGTAGCAGGATACACAACACTTGCACCATCTCGATACACTAATAGACACAATAAGGTGGCTGGTTACATGTAGTGGAAGATATGTAAACATACAAGGTTACGTGTTACTGACAAGTACTACAGACACATACCTGCAGGGTCATGTATGTCAGTGTTACCACTATTGTGTGGGATGTACCGGTTATCACAGATGGAACGTTACTAGCAAACTGACCTGATATAGTACTGCATGATAAAAAAAAGAGAAGACTTACATACTGATTAATGTAGCCATACCAGATGATTCAAACATTAACATTGAAGAAAGTGAGAACTAAGCAAGTGCAAAGACCTGGAGATAGAGGTCAGCAGGATGTGGAAAATGAGGACAAAAATTGTGCCAGTTATGATTGTAGCATAAGGAACAATTAAGAAAGGATCAGATCATAACCTTCAGTTGCTCCCGGGTCACCCATCAGCCATAGAGCTACAGATCGCCCTAATGAGCACTGCACACATCATTTGTAGGGTGCTGGGGTAAATCTCTTTGATCTCATGTTGAGAGCTGGACTTAACCACCACCTAATAACTAATTGGCAAGAATAAATTTAAAATACATAATAATAATAATATAGTATATATAATACAATATAATAATAAAATTTACAGAATGGGAAATAACATTGCATTTAGCATATATTGTAACTACAGAATAGCTGCAACTGTATATTACCCCAGAAACACGGTTTGCGTGAGGTATATAATTGTAAATACCCTTCATGAAAGTGATAAAGAAGTTGTTGTTGTTGTTGTTGTTGTTGTAATAATGATCAGCAGTGCTCCTTGCTTAATGCAGTAGTAACTAATGGTCTGTGACTATTTGCAGAGCATTTTTTAGACAGTGCTTCTGAGGGGAACTTGTGCAGTATCGTGATCGCTCAAAAAATTGAGTGATGATTGTAGAGTGTGGTATTGATATGTCTCTTTGATTTAGGCTTGAATACGCCAGTCCCACGGGGCAGGAAAAATAAAAAGCACTTGAAGAAAGAATTCCGTGAGTCACGGTCTCTAGCACAGATGCATCATGATCCACTTGATGCTAGTGACTGGAGCCGCCATGAGAAATACGATGGAGACATCTTTCTGGAGAGCAACTACAAGAAGCACCTAAGCAGGCATGCGAACAAGTGAGTGGGTTGAATGTTAACAGTAAGTTAATGCTCAAGGAGGATGAACAAACATCATACATATATATAATACAAGACAGTGTCCTTTACTCTGATTTTCAGTAGAATGTAAGAGGTTATGTTATTTTTACCAGTGAAGGAAGCTGCATAAAAACAATTGTAAATCAAAAGTTAATGGGAAAATGCATCTGACAGACATGTTGTATCCTGAATTCACATATTCATAGGCTGTTTCTGTAATATGAAAATACAGGGGCTTTAGTTTTGGCTGGCCCATATCATTGGTCACTACGCTGACCATTTTGAATGGTGGCAGGCTGCACAGTACTTGTGCCTGTTCAAATTTGCTTTGAGTTAGAGTTCAGACTTTGTATTGCAGTTAATGTTATATTTTTATGCCCTTTGTTTGATAAAGATGCTGGAAATGGCTTACTTTGGCTTGCGGACATGTGTCG